>Ga0105854_1000653_pt1 | contig 15024 bp, 8 predicted proteins | sample OrgsoiDNA_201058_FD_89679 | JGI IMG/M metagenome (GOLD analysis project Ga0105854, IMG submission 89679) | Permafrost soil microbial communities from the Arctic, to analyse light accelerated degradation of dissolved organic matter (DOM) -... | ecosystem: Environmental > Terrestrial > Soil >... | reverse complement strand
TGGCTGTTCGGCCACTTCATCGATTCGGGCGACCCGAAATCGCATAGCTGGCTGCAAGTGTACTGGGTGCTGGCAGCCTTGTGCGCTCTGACCTTTTTGCTGGTGCTGGCCACGCCGTTTGACGAACGGGGTGCGCAATTGCCGGCCGGACGCAGCATCGCCCAGGACTTCGCCGCCATGCTCAAGCTGTTCTTCAAGCCGCTGGTATGCGTATTCGTGCTGACTGCCTTCCTGTACGTGCTGATCGAGCAAAGCGTGGGCACCTGGTTGCCTACCTTCAACAATGAAATCCTCAAGCTGCCGACCGCGATGAGCGTGGAAGTGACCAGTATCTTTGCCGCCTGCCTGGCGCTGGGACGCCTGTCGGCCGGCGTGCTGATGCGCAAGATCAACTGGTACCCGGTCATGAACGGCTGCGTCATCGGCATGGCGGCGATGGTGCTGCTGGCGCTGCCACTGACCGACGACGTGGTGCTCGACCCGCACGTAACATGGGCCACGGCGCCGCTGGCAACTTTCCTGTTCCCCCTGATCGGCCTGTTCATGGCGCCTATCTACCCGGGCATCAACTCAGTCATGCTCAGCTCCCTGCCCAAGAACCAGCACTCGTCCATGACCGGCTTGCTGGTGATATTCTCGGCCCTGGGCGGCACCACCGGTTCGCTGATCACCGGCTATGTGTTCGGCAACTTCAGCGGCCATTTCGCGTTTTACCTGACCCTGGTGCCGATTACCATCGTGCTGGTCACCTTGTTCTTCTTTAAAAGAGCAGTCGAAGACAGTCCGGAAGTGTTGCCGGAACTGGCACATTAAACAAATCACCACGCTGTCCTATGCCAGACCTGTCAGGCATATGACAGCAGCGCTGGCTACGCTGCCTGCGTCTGCAGTCAAAACAAACTCAGCTGCCCTTCGCTGGCGCTCCTGGCCTTCGCCCCCAGCGGCGGCACCACCAGCGGGCGCCGGAACTGGGTACTGTCGAGCTGCTTGAAGCGGCCGCCCTTGCCGTGCAGCCCCAGCCGGTGCACCGCCTTTTCAAAGCGCTGGCGTATCAAGTCAGCCCAAATGCCTTCCCCCTGCATGCGCGCGCCAAAAGTACTGTCATAATCCTTGCCGCCACGCATCTCCCTCACCCGGTTCATGACGCGCTGTGCCCGCTCGGGGAAATGCGTTTGCAGCCATTGCTGGAATAGCGGGTTCACTTCCCAGGGCAAGCGCAGCACCACGTAATGGGCGTGGATGGCGCCCGCGTCGCGCACGGCTTCCAGCAGTTTTTCAATTTCAGGTTCCGTGACGAAAGGGATGATGGGCGCGATGCTGACACCGACGGGAATGCCCGCGTCCGTCAAGGTGCGGATGGTGCGCAGCCGCCGCGCCGGGGCGGCCGCACGCGGCTCCAGAGTACGGGAAATCGCCGGGTCCAGCGTGGTCATGGTGATGGCGACAGCCGCCAGGCGCTTGGCCGCCATCGGCGCCAGCAAATCGATATCGCGTTCGATCAAAGACGACTTGGTGATCAGCGCCACCGGATGCGCGCATTCGTCCAGCACTTCCAGCACCCTGCGCGTCAGCCGCCATTCACGCTCGCACGGCTGGTAGGCATCCGTATTGACGCCCAGCGCAATCGGTTCGGGTACATAGCCGGGCTTGGCCAATTCGCGCCGCAACAGCTCGGGCGCGTTCTCCTTGGCGAAAATCTTGCTTTCAAAATCGAGCCCGGGCGACAGGCCCAGATAGCTATGGCTCGGCCTGGCGAAGCAATAAATGCAGCCGTGTTCACACCCACGGTATGGATTCAAGGACACATTGAACGGCAAATCAGGAGATTGATTGCGCGTCAGGATGGTACGTGCCTGCTCGGCCGTGACTTGCGTCTTCCAGGCCGCCGCTCCTGGCTCCGGCTCTTGTCCATCGTCGTCCGGCACACCCCAGCCATCGTCGAACCCGTCACGTGCATGCACTTCGTAGCGCCCTTGCAGGTTGGATACGGCGCCACGCCCCTTGCGCGCCTTCAGCGATGGTGGCGGCAACATGACTTGCCCGGCATCGTAGTCATCGTGCTCTGGAAGGGATGCGTTCATGAAAGGCCTCATATACTGTATATCCATACAGTATACTATGCCGTTGCAAAGGCAAGATCAAGGACTGTCCTTCAACTTCTTTCGGCTTGCGCCATGACATAACTCAACTGCTGCTCCACTATCGAATGGCATCCAGGCCCAACACGCCGCGCCAAGGTCGCTAGCTGATCCGGCTTTCCTGTGCTTGCCGACATGGGCATCGCCGTGCTCCTTATTTTTGCGCATCGAATTGCCAATAGAGTGTTTGTTGCTGCCTGATGAACTGGCGCAGGCCGGCACGCCCGGCTGGCGGCATGTTCATTTGCATCCGATAGAACATGTCCGGGATTAATGCCGGTTTCTGCGCGAAATAGGCGTCGATGCCGGGAGCGGCGCACTGGTCAGCAAAGGGCTGCTGCGATCAAGGTGATGGCAAGCTGCTGCTCGCCCCCATGGCGACGAGCAGCAGTACAAGAGCTGGAAATGCGATGCGCATGCAAGTGTCCTTATTTCAGCGCCAGCGAACGCAGCGCTTCGGGATCAGCACTATGAAAATAACTGAGGTCGTACTGTCCTTTCAGGCCCTCGACGACGCCGCTCTCGCTGTACTGCCAGAACGTATGCTGCTGCCATCCATCTGGCAGGCGCGGCTGATCCGCACGGTAGCTGGCGACCCATAGCGGGTTGTCAGCGAACGCCTTGGGGTTGCCCAGCTGCTGCCAGAAGCTCGCCCGGGTATAGATGATGGGTGGTGCGCCCAGGCGCGCCTGCATCGCCTGCGTCCAGTTTTTCACCATCTCCAGATACGACGCGTTGCAGGCCCGGTCCCAGGCACCGTCATAAAAGGGGTTATCTTCGACGTCGATCACCGGAGGCAAATCGCCTTTGCCAATCCCCAGCGATTCGACCAGGCTCTTCATCAGTGCGATCTGCGCCGCCTCCGTCTTGCTGGCGCGAATGAAATGGTAGACGCCGCAGACAAGTCCGGCCGCTCTCGCGGCGCGCAGGTTGTCCAGCGCGGCGCTATCTGCACGGTCGCCGTAGGCGGCGCGGATGAAGCAAAACGAGATGCCCGCCTGCTTGACCTTGACCCAGTCGATTTTTCCGCTGCCCTGGTAGATATCGATACCCTGTAACATGGTGTACTCCTGATTGGTGAAAAGTGGCGCCGCCTGGCGATCCGGGGGCCGTGAACCACGGCATGCAAGACGGTCGAAGTGTAGCGGCCTTGTTTCATCGGCATCAGTAACACACCGTTACAGCGATGGCGTATCACAAACAGGTGGGCTGGCGCGGGAAAAATATATCTGCAATTGCACACATACATCAGCGGCAAGCTGCTCCTGCAGCAAGATGGTGACTGGCCCCTGGAGATCGAACTGCCACGACCAGGCAATGCAGGCCGCCCAGGCATCGACCAGCCGGAAACTGGCACGCACCCGGGCATGCTCGATGCGCACGCTACCTTCCAGCCAGTACCTGATGTTGTTGGGCGGCCGCGACGTCCCGTCTGCTGACTCCGCCTCCGAAAAAGTGTGAGGCACGATACGGCTGCCGAATGCGCGGAACAGGAGGTCGCTCAATTCCTCGCTCACCCCCTGCGAAAACCATTGCGACGCCGGATCAGCCGCGATGGCGCGAACCGATTTCAACGCCAGCATGTAGCTCTGTCCGGCCAGGGTAGCGCAGCCATCCGGCCGGTGAATGTGCGGCACGTAGCCGCCGACGGGAATCGAGAAGATGACGCCGGCGTGCCTGCCGTCCCCCGCATAATAGAGACGCAGCCGCTCGCGCAGGCGCCCCACCTGCACCCGGACGATGGGGTCGTCGGCAGGGTCGTAGAGCGCCGGATTGCGGTTGAATACCTCCACCCCAATCACATATTCCTTGAAGTTTTGCGCCGCGCACGCCAACTGGCGCTCGACCAGGAATTGCAGCAGACGGCACATGCGGTGCGCCCTGGTAAACACGGCGCTGCCCAGCAGCCGCTCCAGCGCGGCCATGATTTCCGATCTCGGAATAGTCGCCTGCGGTGCAGGAACCGTGGCCGTGACCGCGTCAAAACAGGCTGGATCGGTCCCCGTGAGCAATGTGGAAAATGTATTAATGATCATACTCCCTGTCGTTACTTATATTAAATAAATATGGCTGAATACATAATTCTTGTAAAAATTACCTGACTCGGGATAGACTCTATATCCAATGCATTTTGGAAACCTTACGGATACCTTCCCATTCTTAAGTTCATGTTTTAAAAGAGATTTTCTTGCCGATATGGGTATGAGACTCGCTTTTCACCCTTCTACGGAAATAGCGGCGCCATGGGTAATACAGCATTTCGCTTTGCGGATTGGTACGTCGACCCACTGACAAATCAGATCTCGCGCGATACCGAAATGCGGCGTCTCGAGCCGCGCGTCATGGATGTGTTGGTCACGCTGTGCGGACGGGCCAATATGGTAGTGAGCGCCGAGGAACTGCTGCGGGAGGTGTGGGGCAGTACCGTCTATAGCGACAATCCGGTGCACAAGACCATTACCCAGTTGCGTGCGCAGTTGGGCGACAACAGCAAGGTTCCGGTATATATCGAAACGATCCGCAAGCGCGGCTACCGCACTATCGGCGAGGTGGTGCGGCAAGCAGCCGATGCCGGCGTGGCGGCCAATCCGGCGCTGGCGGGACGCTCACCGTTTCGCGGACTGCAGGCTTTCGACGAAAACGATGCGGCGATCTTCTTTGGGCGTCGAGATGCCACAGAGCAACTGCGACAGACAGTCATCTCCCAGTCGCGCGCCGGGCGGGCGCTGGTCGTGGTGCTGGGCCCCAGCGGCGCCGGCAAGACCTCCCTGGTGCGGGCCGGACTCCTGCCATCGCTGGCGCGTCCCGTAGCCGCCGGTGGCATCGCGATGGTGTCATCGGTGACACTGGACATGGCCGATGTGGGCGGGCAGGAACTGCTGCTTGCCCTCGCCAGCAGCCTGCTCGACTGGCAGTTGGGCGAGAACCCCTGCTTTCCCGGCGCCAGCGGTGATTCGCTGGCGGGCCGCCTGCGCGATGGCCTGGAAACCCTGCTCGACGAGCTGCAGGTAACACTGGGCGCCGGATCGGCGCCTGGCGCCCACCTGCTGCTGTTCGTCGACCGGCTGGAGGCGATTTTTTCCCTTGCCCGTGTGAGCGACGCCCAGCGTGAGCAATTCTTCCTGACGCTGGACAGGCTGGCGCGCAGCAGTCACATCATCGTTATCGTTGCCTGCCGCAACGATTTTTATCCCAGCATCGCGCGCTTTCCGCTGCTCATCGCAGACAAGTCGCGCGGCGGCCATTTCGACGTCACGCCACCGGCCGCGGCCGACATTGCGCAAATGATCCGGCTGCCGGCACAGGCTGCCGGACTTTCTTTCGGTATCGATCCCCACAGCCACGCGCGCCTGGACGACTTGCTGTGCCAGAGCGCGTCCGGTAGCCCGGATGCGCTGCCCCTGCTGCAATACACGCTGCAGGAGCTGTACCGTTTGCGCACCGGCGACGGCGAACTGCGCTGCGACGCCTTCCATCACCTGGGCGGCATCGAAGGGGCGATCGGCCAACGCGCCGAGGAAGTAATAAGCGCATTGACCGAAGCCCAGCGGGCGGCGCTGCCGCGCGTGCTATCAATGCTGGTTACCTTGTCGGCCGGCGACGATACATTGGCCAGCTGGCGCGCGCCGCGCTCGGCGCTGCGTTCGGCCGGCGAGCGCGAACTGGTCGATGCGCTGGTGGAACACCGCCTGTTCGTTAGCGAACTGGTCGGCGATGAATCGGGTTTCGGTCTCGCCCACGAAGCCCTGCTGCGGCGCTGGCCCCGCGTCACTTCCTGGATCAGCGAGCACCGCGAGCTGCTCCGGACACGCGGCCGTATCGCCTTGTTGACGCGCCGGTGGCTGGCCGAAAAGAGGTCAGCAGATTTACTGCTGCCACGCGGCAAACAGCTCGACGAGGCGCTCGGCCTGCTCCAGTCGGGCGTGGTGACGCTGTCCGCCGACGAAACCGACTTGATCCAGGTCTCTGCCCATAAGGCCCGCTGGCGCGATCGCATCCGTGCCGGCGTCATCGTAGTCATCGTCGGGCTGGCAGTGCTCGCTGGCGGCCTGGGCCTCAGCGCCGTGGCCGCAAAAAAAATCGCCGAGCGCCGCGGTACCCAGGCGGAAGGATTGACGGGTTTCATGCTGGGAGACTTTGCCGACAAGCTGCGGCCCATAGGACGCCTGGACTTGCTCGACAGCGTTAGCGCCAAGGCGCTCGAGTATCTCGCCAGTTCGGATAGTGCCCAGCTCAACAATACATCGCTGACCCACCGCGCCAAGGCGCTGGAAGTGATCGGCGAAGTACGCATCGCCCGTGGCGACCCGCGCGCGGCAATGGAGGCGCTGGAAGCGGCGCAGGCTATCCTGCTGCAGCAGTTGGTGGCCTTGCCACGCGATGGTGAAATATTGAAGCAGCTCGGCAACAATGCCTTTTGGCAGGGACAGATCCGCCTCAACCAGAACGATTACGCGCAGGCCGAGCACCTGTTCGGCCAATACCTGTACTACAGCGACCGGCGCTATGCACTCGCCCCCGACGATGTCGATGCCTGGATCGAACAATCCTATGCCCACAACAATCTGGGCACCGTGGCCTTGAAACGCAAACTGCCGCGCTTGGCGGCGGCCGAGTTCCTGCTGTCGGTGGACTTGAAGATGCGGGCGCTCGAAAAGCGGCCGGCAGACAAGACACTGGCCGTGGAACTGGCCGACAGTCTGTCCTGGGTGGGCGCAACCAAGGAAACGGCGGGCGAACTGGCGGCGGCGCTGGCACTGTATCAAAGGGAGTTATCGATCGCCCAGGCGCTGCATGCGGGGTCGCCCCAGGATGCGCTGTGGGCCAACCGGCAGGCGCGGGCGCTGCAGCATCTGGCCGGATTGAAACTGGCCATCGGCAAAGCCAGCGAGGCGGCCAATGACCTGGCCCGCGCGCAAGAAATCCTGAACCAGCTGATCGCCAAAGAACCCAGCAACCGTACCTGGCAATGGAATCTGGCACTGAACGAACTGCAACTGCTGCGCATCGCGTCATACCACGATGCCGGTGCGACCTTGCCGGCGTTACGGGAGGTCAGCGGGAAACTGGCGGAACTGACCGCGCTCGACCCGAAGCGGGCCGACTGGGCGCGCCTGGACGCCATCGGCCGGCAACTCACGGCCGTCGCACTGCTGGCCAGACACCAGGCCGGGGCGGCGAAGGCGGCGGTCGAGGAGGCCGTAGTCCGGCTCGACAGACTACTCGACAAGAACCTGGCCGACAGCCACACCCGCGAGACGCTGGCCGCCACGCTGCTGACGCTGGCGGAAATTGAAGCGGCGTCCGGCGCCACTGGCGCCGCGCATGCGGCCTGTGCCCGTGCGGCCGGCTTGCTTGAAACAGAGGCTTCCGGAAGCGCCGACTTCCGGATACTGGACCCCTGGTTGAAGTCGCAACACTGCCTGGGCAAGGATGACCAGGCGGCTGCAGCCAGGGCGACGTTGTCACACATCGGCTACAACGAGCACACATTTAAGCTTTATCTGTCCAACACCAAATAAGGAAACATATGAAGCCGGATCCAAAACCACCTTTTGACTTTTACAATACCACGTTGATAAATGTTTTAGTCACGGTAATCTGCGTGCAACCCGGTACCGGTAATGCCGGAAAGAACAAGGAGTATGAGGTGGAATGCGACGACCTCCATGTCCGTCATCGCAACACGATCATCAATTTTCGCCTGGTGCCGCCGACCCCGCACCACATCATCTTCACTGGCGTCACGCCCGACTACCCTGCCGAGTTCAGCCCGGCCAGCGTGTCCGTCGACCGCAAGATGATCACCTTTAGCGACCTTAACAGTAAAAAGGACAATATAAATATCTTCCTCGAGTTCGCCCTCGTCTCCAAGGATAACGAATTTCAGGACACATTCAGCCATGATCCGCAAGTGGGCAACGATCCGGTGGTGCTGGAACCGCCACACGCCGCCCAGCTGGAATAACATGGCAGTCAAGGCCTGCTCTGCGGAGCCGGCCTTGACTTCACTGGCGCGGCCCTATTCCTGGCCGAACCAGTTGCCCTTGAATTTGATCGCCTGCGGTCCCGCGCTGTTGCCCTCCCCACCCAGAACCTTCTTGTCGATCAGTATTTCCGCAGCCGCCTCGGACAAGGCGCCAAAGAACGGCGTCGACCCGACCACCGGCCCCAGCACCTTGCGGATGACATTGCTGATATCGGCCCGCGAAAAATCGAAGTAGCGGCCCCAGCGCCATGGCATCTGCAGCCACAGCGGCTCCAGCGGCGCCTCGTGCGCCAGGAAACCCGCCGACACCAGCCGGCTGCGCCCCGGATCGCCAAAATTGATGCGTTTGCCCTGATCGCAATGATTGATCAGGCCGATAGCCCATATACCGCCACTGCGGTCATTCGACAGATTGTCGCCCGCCGTCGAATAGAAGGCATGGCCATGACGCGAGGTATACAACACCAGGCGCCTGGTGGCGGCGTCGCGCTCGAGCGAGGCGATATCCTTCCAATCGCCACTGTCGTGCGCGGACAGGAACAGCTTGACCGGCTTGCCGGTGTCGTTGTCGATGCGGACCAGGAAATGCTCCCAGTCGCCTTCGTGCACGCCCAGTGGCGCCAGGTCGATGCGGCGGTTCAGGCCCGGGGTATCGAGTTTCAGCATGCCGGCACCATTATAGGGACAGAATATCCAGAAAATGAGATCGGTGGCGTTTTCCGCCGGCAAGAACTTGGCGTGCACGTACAACGGCCCATCGTCTGGATGGCCCGGTAACAGGCTCTTGTAGTCGGCATCGTCGATTTTCAGCACGTAGTCGCTGTCGTGCTTGGGATTATCCGGCGCCGAGCGCGGCAAAATCGCCAGGGCATCGGACCGCACGTCGCCGCTGGCAGCATCCCACAGCGTTCCCGGCGGCATCTGCCACACGCCCCGCATTTCATTCCACAGGCCGACACGCCGCAGGAAAATATCGACCGTCGACGAGAAGTATTCCTCGTCGCTGGCAAAATAGACCACCGGCGCGGCGGCGTCGATGGCCACGTTCAGTTCGGCAAGTGTCATCGGATCCTCATCCCACACTGCACACTGCGGTATTTCCTCGACCGCCGCGGCACTGCCTGGCGTGGCGATGCGGCGCAGTTCCAGCGCTCCGCCCGGGGTGATGGCCAGCATGTCGAGCGCGGCGCCGACCGGATTGCCCAGCAGGGCTACCTTGTCCAGCCCGCCGGAGACCAGGTACGGCTGCCCCCAAGGTTCGCCGGCCTTGCGCGTGACGACATACAGCGCCTGACTGGCGTCCACATAGGCCACATGGCTGGCGCCTGGCGCGGCCCCGACCCATACGATAGCGGCGCCGTCCACATTGGCGATACGTTCCGGGGCGTCGGCCTTCGCCCGGTACACGGCCAGGCCATTGCCGGCCACGTACACGTCGGGGACGTCCGGGTCGCTTCCCGGCGCCAGGCGGAAACTGCTCACTGCCGCCGGCAAACCGGTGTACGACACGTTGATGGTCTTGCCGAAGGCGTCCTCGAACGAGGTAAAGGTCAAGGCGCTATCGTTGTTTACCTGGTACAAAGTCCAGATGCCCGGCCGGCGGAAGGTGCCCAGCGCATAGCCGCGCACGCTATTCGCATCCTCGGGGATACGCAGCGTCTTCCACGCTGCCGGCGCAGCGGCGGCGTCGAAATAATAGCTGTTGGTGATGCCGGCAACAGCGGCCCCGACCAACACCAGCAGCGAAGCACCGCCGCCGGCCGTCGCGAAGGAAATCTGCGAAACCACCGTGCCGGCTGGCGCTCCCGTCCGCGGCGGAAGCTTGCCGATGGCGTCGATCCAGCCATTGTCATCGAGCGCGTTGGACAGGCCGGTGGCAACGAATACCGTGCTGATCGCCACTCCGCGGCGTGGCGCCATGGCGAAGGCGAGCGCGATCGAGCCGTCGGCCGCCTGCTGGACATCCAAACCCTGAACATGGCCATGCCTGGGCGCCGGCAATACCGCACTGAGCGCCAACTGGCGCCAGGACTGGCCAGTACGGCGGAACAGATACAACTGCCGGTTCGATCCGACAGCGAAGACCAGCGGCGAACCGGCGGCGTCGCGCACCGCGAACATTGGCTGTGCCGCGTCAACAGGCGCTGCGCAAGCATCGCTGCGATAGCCGCTGGCAACGATCCCCTTGAAATTATTGTTGATGAGGTCGTTGACGGACTGGTTGTCCAGCTGGCTTCGCTGCAACCAATGGGCGAGGTCTCGTGGCGGCGTGGCGTCATAGCGCTGCAACATGGCGTCATGGGCGCGCGCGATTCTGGCTGAGGCGTCGAGCTTGGCAATCTCGCCATGCCTCATCAGCTCCTGTGCCAACACCACCACGCCGTCGCCCGGGGTGGCCTGCGACGCCAGTACGCCGCCCCAGTGCTTGCGCTCTTCCGGGGTCGCCTCGCGGCGCAACGCGATACGCGCCATGCGGCTGGCGATCCGCAGTTGTTCCGCGCTGGCCGGCACGTTGGTCCCCAATGGTGCGGGCGCCGGGGCGGGCGCGACGACGTTACTGACCACGATGGACGAGACGAGGTCGTTAAAGCCGTCGTCCAGCATCGGCGTGTCGGCAGTAATCACCTTGCTACGGCCCTGGAAACCGGCATGTTCGTACAGCGTCGCGCTCCAGCCTGCAGGCACCCTGAGCGAGCTGATAGTGTCATTGCCCACTGCAGCCAGCGCGGCCATGTCGTAACGCCCAGGCTGCAAAGCCTGGGTTGTACCGCTGAAATTACCGTCGGCATACACCATGACTGCGCCACCGCTGGCCGAAGGGGCGCTGACCGTGATGGACGACACCTGGTCATTGAAGGCCTCGCCCAGCATGGTGATATCGGCGGTGACGATCTGGCTGCGGCCCTGGAAGCCGGCATGCTCATACAGTGTCACGCGCCAGCCCGCCGGTACCTTGAGCGAGCTGATGGTGTCATTGCCTACGCCACCCAGTGCCCCCATGTCGTAACTGCCCGGCGCCAGTGTCTGGCTCTTGCCGCTGAAATTGGCGTCGGCATACACGCTCACCACACCGGCGCTTGCGGCGGCGTCGCTGACCGTGATGGACGAAACGAGGTCGTTGAAGCCATCGCCGAGCATGGGCGTATCGGCCGTGATGACTTTGCTGCGCCCCTGGAAGCCGGCGTGCTCGAACAGGGTCACACTCCAGCCGTCGGGCACCTTGATCGAACTGATCGTATCGTTGCCGACGACGCGCAGCGCGTCCATGTCATAACGGCCCGGCGCCAGCGCCTGGCTTGTTCCCGCGTAATTGCCTTCGGCATATACAGTAATAGTAGTCATGATGATTTCTTTCAATGGCGGCGGTTAGCTGGCTGATTTGTAGGCAAAATCGATTTCGATGTCACCGTCCGCATTCATCAGCATGTTCTTGTAAAAGAACTGCGAATGCGCCGGCATCACAATGCGGGTCGAGGCCGCATCCATGATCGGACTGGTGGCAGCGATCAATTGCGTCACGACACCTTGGTCGATACTGGACAGCCCGGCCGCGTTGTCACGCCAGTCGTCGCTGACGCCATGCAGTCCCAGCAGGTCGGTAAAGAAATCAGCAACCGAGTAAACCCCGCCGGTGCCGCTTTCTTTAACCGGCTCGGCGGCTTTGGAGCTGTGCGTGATCGCGATCTTGCCATCCGTGCCCGCGATGAATTGCAGCCGGATAGACCACCTCAAGGTGGCTCTTGCCCAGCCCTTGCCCATATAGACGTTGTTCTTAAACGGAAAATCCTGATTCACCTGGTCCCACTCGTAGCGCATCAGCGAGCCAGCGATATCGAGCGTGAGGCGCGAGGCGCCCGCCGTATCCGGTTGCATGGATACATCCACATTGAACTTCAGTTCCTGTTCGGACTCGCGGTCATGGGAATTAAAACCGCTTTCATGCCATGCCAGTCTGACGTGGTCGGCATAGGTCCATCCGGTGGCGCTGGGGACAAAGCGGGCACGCTGCCCTTTCGGCGCACCGCTGACGCCGGACTTGCTATTGACGGCGGCCTCGGCGTTCCGGTCGCGGCGGGCATTCAGATAATCCGGCAACTTGTTGACGGCGTTCTCGAAGGGCTCGATTAACAGCGGCTTCAGGTAACGCTTGAAGAACAGGTCGCGTGCGATGATGCCCTTGCCGTCGATATCATTGCTCAGCACCAGATTGCGATGGAACGAGCCGGCATCGGCGGCATACAGCGCGGGATTGTCGGTGATCTTGCGGTCGCCCGTGACCAACAGGAAATTGAGGGTGCTGAGTCCTGCCTTACTCTTGTCGTTATCGCCCGCCGGGTGCTCATAGGCATGCGTAGACAGATTGGCGCCGGTTGGCTCGAACACCGCCTTGATCTCTGCCGGCGGCGCCAGGCGCGTTACCGGATAGCCAAGGATGAATGGATTATCCGCCCCCTGGTGGCTCTTGATCCACGAACCCACCATGGTGGCGAAGTTCTGTTGCAGGAAACTGTTCGTGGTATTAATCGACGATAACACCGTGTTGTAGTTCGCCATATCCGAGTTCTGGAAGTCCAGGAAAATACTCTGGATGCTGAACATGGTGGAATCGAACTGCGTCAAAATCTTCAGAATTTCCGGCGGAACCTTGCCATCGCCGCCGGTCAGATGTTCGTGCGCAATCTGGCCAATGTTGAGCTTGACGTTAAAGGCCAGCTTCCAACCCGCGATGGGTTCCTTGACGACGATAGCCTTGGCGCCAAAACCAGAGTAGTAGCTGACATTGCCACCGCTAAAACTGATCATCAGGCGCGCTTCATGGGCGTTGCCCGTATCGAACTCTACCGTCGGCGGGGCGATGGTTGCGCGGTCGGCGTCGCTGCCGCCGATCTGCAAGCCATCCCGTCCCAAGTCGCCTATTTGCACATCGCTCGGGATCAGTTTGCACGACTGCAGCCATGCCAGCTGGGAATTGACGGTATTCTGAGTAATCGCCCATACCATGTCAAAACCCGTCAGGGTGGCCGACGGCGTAACCGGTTCCAGCGCTGCGGCAAGCACCGGCGCAGCTACCGCCACATTGCTGACCACCAGCGAAGAGGCCAGGTCGTTGAAGCCGTCGCCGAGCATCGGCGTGTCTGCCGTCACGACCTTGCTGCGGCCCTGGAAGCCGGCGTGTTCGTATAATGTCACGCTCCAGCCTGCCGGCACCTGGATCGAACTGATCGTATCGTTGCCGACGATGTCCAGCGCGGTCATATCGTAGCGGCCCGGCGACAGTACCTGCCGGTTGCCGCTGTAATTACCATCAGAAAAAACAGCCGCCAGCGGCGCCGCACCGCCCGTGTTCTCGACGACGATCGAGGACGCGAGATCATTGAAACCGTCGTCCAGCATGACCGTGTCGGCGGCGATCCGTTTGCTTCTGCCCTGGAAATCGGCATGTTCGTACAAGGTTACGCTCCAGCCAGCCGGAATTTTCAGCGAACTGATGGCATCGTTGCCGACGGTTCCCAACGCGGCCATATCGTAGCGTCCCGGCTGCAGCACCTGGTTTTTACCGCTGAAATTAGCGTCGGCATATACGGTCACGGCGCCCGCGCCCTTCGTCACCGGTTCGCTGACCACGATGGATGACACGACGTCGTTGAAACCACCATCCAGCATTGGCGTATCGCTGGTGACCACCTTGCTGCGCCCCTGGAAGCCGGCGTGCTCGTACAGGGTGACGCTCCAGCCGTCAGGTACCTTGAGCGAACTGATGGCGTCATTGCCGACGACACCGAGCTGGTCCATGTCATACCTTCCCTGGGACAATATCTGATTCTTGCCAGAATAATTCGAATCTGCGTACACAGTAATGCTCGTCATGATGGCTTCCTTAGTGTGGATTGAATACTGGGTAGTCGCGATCGAGGATCGTGGACGTGCAGCTCCCACAGATGGGCGGATGCGATCGGGACCGCTGTCCTCACCGGTGGTCCCGCGCACAGGATCGTCGTCGAGACACGACAGTAGGCCAATGAGACAAAACAGAACAGTATCTTGCGGTATCAGCCAGATACATTGACAAGCTCAGGCAAAGTCAGAAACACGCCACTCCTATACGCCACTCTTCGGCGCTAATGCCTGTTTTTTTGATGCGCCCCTTTTTTATTCCAGCTTGGGAAGAGGCACGTCGAGCAATGTATGGTCACGCCTTTCAACGGCCTTGCGGCATGACATAGCTCAACTGCTGCGCCACAAAACCATCAAACGCAGTGATCAGGGGAACAAAGCGGGCTTCCTCATGCTCCAACTGCATCAGGGCATAACAAGTCGCTTCCAGAGTCGATAACTGATCCGGCGCATGGGCCTTGCGGATCAGATAGTGCGAGGCGGGCGTATCGCGCAGGGGCAAACGCGGCAAGCGCTGCAGTTCAGGATTGAGATAGAGCATCTTGCGGCTCTTGCGCCAGGTGGCGTCCAGCACCACCAGCCGCAATTGCGACAGGTCGGCCAGGAGGGAAGGTTCGAGCGCGGGCGGTGGCGCGTTGCCCAGCGAGCGGTCGCCGGGGGTATCGGGATACAGCAAGACGTTGTGCTTGCCGGCTAACAAGGTAGCAAGTTCGTCGGGAGCGAAACTTTCGCCGGTCAGCAAACGGCTGTTGGGCAGGCTCAGGTGCAGCAAACGGGCGCTGCCTTTGGCGTTGTGCACTTCCAGCGGATGCTGCAGTATCAGTACTTCCACCGTGTTTGGCACGGCAGCTACCCAGCGGCAAATGCAGCTGGAAATGGCGCGCAGGCATGCCGGGCAGCGTGCACGTTTATTTTGGTCGGGGGTAATGCTGGTGGTCATGGCAGGGCGGGCGCAGTGTTTTCAAGCCGCGATTGTAGCGCCCGCGCCATGCCGCGGTGGAG
>Ga0105854_1000649_pt1 | contig 15075 bp, 15 predicted proteins | sample OrgsoiDNA_201058_FD_89679 | JGI IMG/M metagenome (GOLD analysis project Ga0105854, IMG submission 89679) | Permafrost soil microbial communities from the Arctic, to analyse light accelerated degradation of dissolved organic matter (DOM) -... | ecosystem: Environmental > Terrestrial > Soil >... | reverse complement strand
ATTGGCGCCCGCTGGCCCTGACCCACCGGGTCCACTGCCAGCACCCTGATTTGTCAAAGCAAAGCCCGCCCCGGGTAACCGGAGGCGGGCTTTGCTGTTTCTGGATTTCGGTTCTTGCATCGCCAAACAGATGAACTGTTTAGCGACCAGTACAGTTTAAAAAATACTACAGTTAAGCAGTACAATTTAGACTTGGTGTATCTGTATTGGTATCAAAGACGCGCCCACCATGGAGTTTCAATACCTCATGAAAGGCCATCCACATGCGCGCCTCGTCCAGTAAACGACTGCTTATTCGTACCGCCAGTGCCCTGGCTCGATGGGCTAAACAGGCCTATGAGCGCCAACAACTGGCCCAACTCAGCGCTCGGGAGCTGTCCGACGCAGGCATCAGCCAGGGCGACCGGATCGCCGAGCTGTCCAAACCGTTCTGGCGCGACTAAACCGCTGTGAGGCTTTCCGAATAGATAAACGGCAGCTTAAGATCGCGTCATCACGTGGCGAACCTTGTAGAACCGACGTCTGATGCTCAATTGCAACAACGTCGGTTTCACAGTGGCCGCTTTGCGCCGCTTTATTTGTTCATCTACAGGAGTCATTCCATGTCCCGTCTTCGCCTGCTGAGTGCCGCAGCCCTGTTGGCCGTGGCTGCCAATGCCAACGCAAGCAGCCTTATCGTGACCACCGATTCGATCGTCGGCGCGCTGAAAGCCACCTCCGATGCCAGCTCGGATGCCACCTCCTCCCTGCGTGACAACAAGGTCGTCCAGGCCGCTCGCGATGACGCCGCCAGCTTCGTTGCCAGCGAAGGCGCCATCCGTGGCGTGAAGCTGGAAAGCGCCCTGGCCCAGATCCGCCAACAAGCCCCGCAACTGAGTGCCGCGAGTGACACGCAGCTCGCCCAAGCGATCCTGGCTATCTGACGCAGATCGACATAAAAGCGCGCCAGCTGCTACCTCATGTGTCAGCGCTGGCTCTCGCCCGGGCGTTGCGCTAGCCTTGGCGCTCGCTTTCAGTTGTCGAGTCTCATGGTTTTTTCATACCGCCTGTTGATCGTTCCCGTATTATTTTCCATCTGCTGGTCACCCTTGGCTTCGGCCTTTGATGTGTCCACCCAGAGCACCGTCATCAGTGCCTACGCCACCAGCAAGGTGACGTCAGCGCCCTTTGACAGAAAGTTGGTAATGGCCGCCCAGGATGACGCTGCCGCTTTTATCGCCACTGACGGCCAATGGCGGGGCGCTCGTCTGGAATCCGCGCTGGATTATCTGCGCCGCACCCAGCCAAAACTTCATGCAAGCGACCTTGAACTGGCGCAAGCAATTCTCGTCCAATAATCATCTTTGTATTTTGGAGTTATTCCATGCGTAGCCCGCTGATCGCCGCCGCTCTCGGCCTGCTGTTGTTGGCCGATGTCGCCCACGCGCAAACCTTGAAGGCCACCAGTAACATCGTCGTGCGTGCCTCGGCCCGCACCATTGACTTCACCTCGGACACCACCACTTCCATACGCGACTCCAAAGTCGTACGCGAAGCCCACGACGACGCCGCCAGTTTCGTCGCCACCAATGGCGAGATCCGTGGCGCCCAATTGGAAGCCGCCTTCGACACCCTGCGAACCCGCGTGCCGGAAGCTCGCAATGCCAGTGACCAGACGCTCGCCGAAGCCATCCTCGCTCTGTGAGGCGCCTGGTCGCCTGGCTATTGGCCGGGACTGTGCTGCTCTGTGCAGGCGCAGCCCAGGCCAGCCTGCAACTGCGGCTCAAGACCGTTGGCTTGAGCCCGGCCGAACAGCAGGCCAGCCAGGCATTGCTTGATGAAGCGATGCGCGCCTTGCCGCCGCGCTTTGTCGAGCAACTGGACCGACGCATCGATGTCGGCTGGACCGACAAAATGCCTGAAAACGCCTATGGTCAGGCCTCACTGGTGTCCGAGCTTGATCTGAATCAGAACCTGCTCGCCAGCCTGACCGACGGCAGCGCCGCCACCCAAAAAACCAATCGCCCACACGGCACTGTGCGCCGCGAAATGCTCGCCACCGTGCTGCATGAGCTGACCCACATCTATGACCGTGCGCGCCTGTGGTCCAAAGACGACCGCGCGCTCATCCAGCGGTGTAGCCGCCAAAACAACATCACCGGCCTGATCGGCCTGCCCGATCAATGCCGTGGCCAGAATGATCGCCGCTTTACCTTGAGTGACGACCCGCGCCTGCTGGACCTCGCTGGCTGGCCGCAATACGTGGGCCGTCGCGGCGAGCGTGAACAACACAACCACCAGGTTGCCCGTAGCCCGGACATCTACGAAACCACCAGCCCGCTGGAGTTCGTGGCAGTCAACATGGAGTATTTCCTGCTCGACCCGAGCTACGCCTGCCGTCGCCCCGCGCTGTTTCGCTACTACAAGGAACACTTCGGCTGGGCGCCGCCCGAGCAAGACACCTGCGCCAAAACCTACGCCTTCCTGAATGCAGGCAACGATTTCGCCAAGACGCCACTGGGCCAGATCGATCCGGAGCGCGTGTACGAAATCGACTACCTGTTGGCCGAAGCCAACCAGAACCTGGTCAGCCGCTGGGGCCACAGCATGTTGCGCCTGGTGATCTGCGCGCCCGGTCGCCCGCGCGGCCCGGATTGCCGCCTGGACCTGGACCAACACCTGGTCCTGTCCTACCGCGCCTTTGTCGGTGACGTACAGCTGTCGAGCTGGGATGGCCTGGTGGGCAAATACCCGTCACGCCTGTTCGTGCTGCCCCTGGCCCAAGTCATCGACGAATACACCAAGACCGAACTGCGCGGGCTGGCATCCGTACCGCTGAAACTCACCCGCCAAGAGATCAACGACACCGTCGAGCATGCCGCCGAAATGCATTGGAGCTACGACGGCAACTACTTCTTCATCTCCAACAACTGCGCGGTCGAAAGCCTCAAACTCCTGCGCAGTGGCAGCGCCAACCCACAGCTGACCGGGCTGGACAACATTACCCCCAACGGCCTGCTGGAAGTGCTCAGTGCACGCGGCCTGGCCGACACCAGCGTCCTCAAGGACAAACGCGAGGCACTGCGCCTGGGTTATCACTTCGACTCGTTCCGCGAGCGTTACCAGGCGATGTTCGATGTCCTGCGCAAACACTTGCCGATCAAGCAGACCGAGGTCGAAGACTGGCTGTCCCTCAGCGCAGAAGAACGCCGCCAATGGTTCAGCCAGGCCGACCTGCGCACCAGCGCCGCGCTGTTGCTGCTGGAACAGGCGAGCTATCGCAAACAGCTGATGTTGGCCCAGGACGAAGTCAAACAACGCTACCTCGGTGCTCGCGAGCTGAAAAACGGCGGCATGGAAAAAGCCAACAACACCCTGCAACAGATCCTCGCCAACAGCGGCTTCCTCAGCCGCCCGGCGGAGCTACTGGGCAGCAGTGGCTACGGCCTGCCACAACCGTCGGAATCCAAACGCCTGGAATCGGAAAGCGCCGAACGCCAGAAGCAGCTGCAATCTTTGACCGGCGATCTGGATAAAGAGGTGAGGGTGCTGCTCGAACCTTCCCGCGCCGCCGAAATTGCCGCGTGTGAAGCCAATCTCAAACAGGTGGGCGAGCACCTGAGGGCGCTGCACAAAGCGGCGGGGGGCCTGGAGCTTCCATAATTCGCCCCACACAAGCTGACTCGCCCTACAGAAGAACCAGAAAAACCTCTCATCATCTGATTACACAGCGAAAGCTGGCTGAAAGCTTCCACGTCTAGGATCGCCACCACTGTCGGCAACAGACCGGCTGTTAACAACAACAATGGTGATTCCCGATGTCCGCTCGTCCTTGCCTTTTCGCTCCAACTCCACCCGTACGCCACGTGCCTTTCGTACTGCGCTGACCCCAAACCGGTTCGCCATTCCCTAGCCGCGCTACGCCTGGAGTATTCCTATGCTGACTTTCCTTGGCTTTGCCATGGTCATCACGTTCATGTTCCTGATCATGACCAAGCGCCTTTCCGCGCTGATTGCCTTGATCATCGTGCCCATCCTGTTCGCCCTGTTTGGTGGCTTTGCACCCGAGATCGGGCCGATGATGCTTGCGGGCATCACCAAGCTTGCGCCGACCGGCGTGATGCTGATGTTCGCCATTCTGTACTTTGCCCTGATGATCGACTCCGGGCTGTTCGACCCGGCCGTGCGCAAGATCCTTAAGATGGTCAAGGGCGACCCGCTGAAAGTGTCGGTCGGTACCGCCGTGCTGGCACTGGTGGTGTCTCTCGACGGTGACGGCGCTACCACCTACATGATCTGCGTCGCCGCCATGCTGCCGTTGTACCAGCGCATCGGCATGAGCCCGCGGATCATGGCCGGCCTGATCATCCTCGCCGGTGGCGTAATGAACATGTCGCCATGGGGCGGCCCGACCGCCCGCGCCGCCAGTGCGCTGCACGTAGACCCCTCGGATATTTTCGTACCGATGATCCCGGCCATGGCCGCCGGCGTCGTGGCCATCCTGGCGATTGCTTATATGTACGGTAAACGCGAACGAGCGCGCCTGGGCGAACTGCACCTGCAGGGTGACGAGATCGACCACAGCGAGATCAGCGTGTCGCAGTTCCCGGATGCTCGTCGTCCGAAGCTGATCTGGTTCAACGGCGCCCTGACCTTTGCCCTGATGTGCACCCTGATCGCCGGCTTGTTGCCGCTGCCAGTGCTGTTCATGGTGGCGTTCAGCATCGCGATGATCGTCAACTACCCGTGCCTGCAACAGCAGAAAGACCGCGTCGCTGCCCACGCAGGCAGCGTACTGGCGGTGGTGGGGCTGATCTTCGCTGCCGGTATTTTCACCGGCATCCTGTCGGGCACCGGCATGGTCGACGCCATGTCCAAAAGCCTGCTGGCGGTCATTCCTGAAGCCATGGGCCCTTACCTGGCGGTGATCACCGCGCTGGTGAGCATGCCGTTTACTTTCTTCATGTCCAACGATGCGTTTTACTACGGCGTACTGCCGGTACTCGCCGAAGCCGCCAGCCACTATGGCATCACTGCCGTGGAAATGGCCCGCGCGTCTATCGTCGGCCAGCCCGTGCATCTGCTCAGCCCACTGGTCCCTTCGACCTACCTGCTGGTAGCCCTGGCCGGTATCGAATTTGGCGATCACCAACGCTTTACCCTCAAGTGGGCAGTGCTGGTATGCCTGTGCATAATGTTCGCCGCTTTGCTGATGGGGATTTTTCCGCTGTTCAGCACTCTATAATCGTACCCACTCACCCGCGCGGCGCTGCAGCTTGCGCGGTTTAACATTTGCTCAAAGGAATACACATGGAATGGCTGACCAATCCGGAAATCTGGATTGCCTTCTTCACCCTGACGGCCCTCGAGATCGTCCTGGGCATCGATAACATCATCATGATTTCGATCCTGGTCAGCCGCATGCCCAAGCATATGCAGGCGCGCACCCGGATCTTCGGCCTGGCCCTGGCCATGGTCACGCGAATCCTGCTGCTGCTGTCGATCACCTGGGTCATGCAATTGACCGCCGACCTGTTCGTGGTCTTCGGCCAAGGCATTTCCGGCCGCGACCTGATCCTGTTCTTCGGTGGCCTGTTCCTGCTGTGGAAAAGCTCCCAGGAGATGTACCACTCACTGGAAGGCGAAGACGAAACCCACGACGAGCCGAAAGGCGCCGGCGGCAAGTTCATCTACACCATCATTCAGATCGCCATCATCGACATCGTGTTCTCGCTGGACTCGGTGATCACTGCGGTTGGCATGGTTTCTCACGTGCCGGTGATGGTGGCAGCGATCGTGGTGGCCGTTCTGGTGATGATGCTGGCTGCTGGCACCATCAGCGAATTCATCGACAAGCACCCGTCGCTGAAGATGCTCGCGCTGTCGTTCCTGCTGGTGGTGGGTACGGTGCTGATTGCCGAATCCTTCGACGTGCACGTGCCAAAAGGCTACGTCTACTTCGCCATGGCGTTCTCGCTGGCGGTGGAAGCGATCAATATCAAGATGCGCACCGCCATCGCGAAAAAGAAGAAACAGCAGGATCCAGTGAAACTGCGCAAGGACATTCCGGGTCAATAACACCGACCCGCTGCTGAAAAGGGGCTTTCGAGCCCCTTTTTTTCATCTGCAAAAAACTGATTTCATGACAGTTTTATTTCAAACACGACTTTAGCTATGCGATGCTGGCGCGCAGCCCATTCGCCAACTACAGCTTAAGTACAAGACGTAGAGCGGCACGCGGCAATTCTTATTTGCTCTTTTTGAGCTAACCCACACGGGGGGCCGAGCATGCTGACCTTGCTCAATCTGCTTTCCGCCGTGACCCTGCTTATCTGGGGCACGCATATCGTCCGTACCGGCATCTTGCGGGTCTACGGCTCCAACTTGCGCCAAGTCATCGGGCAGAACATGTCCAAGCGCTGGCTGGCGTTTGTCGCCGGTATCCTGGTGACGGCCATGGTGCAAAGCAGTAACGCCACGGCAATGCTGGTGACATCCTTTGTCGGCCAGGGCCTGATGGGGCTCACGCCTGCCTTGGCGACCATGCTCGGTGCCGACGTCGGTACAGCGTTGATGGCGCGCGTGCTGACCTTTGACCTGTCCTGGCTGTCGCCGCTGCTGATTTTTCTCGGGGTGATTTTCTTCCTGTCGCGTAAACAGACGCGAGCAGGGCAGATGGGCCGCGTCGGCATCGGCCTGGGCCTGATCATTCTGGCACTGCAACTGATTGTCGAAGCCGCCGGGCCCATCACTCACGCCCAAGGCGTCAAAGTGCTGTTTGCCTCGCTGACCGGCGACATCCTGCTGGATGCCCTGGTCGGTGCATTGTTCGCGATGATTTCCTACTCCAGCCTGGCTGCCGTACTGCTCACGGCAACCCTGGCCGGGGCGGGCGTGATCGGCCTGCACGTGGCCATCGGCCTGGTGATCGGCGCCAACATCGGCAGTGGCGTGCTGGCGTTTCTCAGTACCAGCATGCAAAACGCGGCCGGTCGGCAAGTGGCACTGGGCAGCCTGCTGTACAAACTGATCGGCTTGCTGCTGATCATCCCGGTGCTCGACCCGCTCGTAGGCTGGATGGACGGCCTGGACTACAGCGCCCAAGGCATGGTCATTACCTTCCACCTGCTCTACAACGTCAGCCGCTGCCTCATCCTGCTGCCGACGATCGGCCCAATGGCGCGCTTGTGCGCCTGGTTGCTGCCGGAACAAGCCGAGACCAACGGCAAAGCCAAACCGCGCCACCTCGACCTTGCCGCACTCGACACCCCAAGCCTGGCATTGGCCAACGCCGCGCGCGAAACCCTGCGCCTGGGCGACCTGATCGACAACATGCTCACCGCAATGCTCGAAGTGTTGCGCGGCAAGCAAACCGCCATCACTCAGGAAATGCGCAGCCTCAGTGACGACGTTGAAGCCCTGTACAGCGCGATCAAGCTTTACCTGGCGCAAATGCCGCGTGAAGACCTCAGCGAACAGGACAGCCGTCGTTGGGCCGAGATCATCGAACTGTCGATCAACCTGAAACTGGCTGGCGACCTGATCGAGCGCATGCTGCGCAAAGTCCAGCAGCAGAAAACCTCACAACGTCGGCAGTTCTCCGAAGTAGGCCTGGAAGAGCTGGCCGGCCTGCATACCCAGCTGATTGCCAACCTGCGTCTGGGCCTGTCGGTGTTCCTCAGTGCCGACCCGGAAAGCGCCCGCCAACTGCTGCGCGAGAAGCGCCGCTTCCGCGCTCAGGAACGCCGCTTGGCTCACGCCCACGTCAGCCGTCTGCAACGCAAGATCGTACAGAGCCTGGAAACCAGTTCCCTGCACTTGGAGCTGATTGCCGACATGAAACGCCTCAACTCGCTGTTCTGCAGCAGCGCCTACGTCGTGCTCGAAACGTCCGACACCGGCGCACTCTCGGCCGAAGATATCGCCGACATCACCCATTCACCCTGAACGTACGACGGTGAGTGAAGTCAGTTAACAGTGGACCTCACTCGCCAGGAAGCTGTTATGCGTCGCCTGTTATTCGCCTGCCTGCTCATGGGCTCGGCACATACCTTTGCCTTTGACCGCCTGCAAGTCGAGGGCTACACCTTGCCCAACGGCCTGCAATTGCTGCTCAAACCGGGCACCGAGCGCGGGCACGTGGCTATCCGCCTGGTGGTAGGCGTAGGCCTGGATGACTTCCCTTGTGAAGAAAAAGAGCTGCCGCACCTGCTCGAACACTTGTTGTTCAGTGGCATCGATGGCGGCGGCGAAGGCGACCTCGAAGAACGCATGCAGGCCTTGGGCGGCGACTGGAACGCCTACACCAGCAACGCCGACACCACTTTCGTGATTGAAGCGCCCGCGCAAAACCAGCGCAAAGTGCTGGATTTGCTGTTGGCCATCATCACTCGCACAGAACTGACCGACGCCAACATCACTGCGGCCAAGCGCGTGGTCGAACGCGAAGACGGCGGGCATTACTCGCACCTGCAACGCCTGCTCGACCGCCAGGACCTTGGCCACACCGCCAGCAACCAATTGGCCGTCGAGCTAGGGCTCAAGTGCGCTGAACGCGCCGAGGTCGACCACTTGACCCGCGATCAATTGCAAGCGCTGCGCAAAAACTGGTACGCGCCCAACAACATGACCCTGATCATCGTCGGCGACCTCGACAAACTGCTGCCGGCCTACCTGGAACGCACCTACGGCCAACTTGATCCGATCGAGCCGAGCGAGCATTTGCCGCTTCCGGAAATCCAGCACGCCGCCGCCAGCCATCGCGACCTGATCCACGGCTGGATCGGTGACAGCGCCAAACTGCACTGGCTGTTTCCGGAACCGGTACTGGACGACCAGCATGATGAAACCTACGACCTGCTCAAGGACTACCTCGACTGGGCGCTGTACCGCCAACTGCGCCTCAAGCACGGTTTGTCCTACGGCCCCTGGAGCGAGCGTGAAGTGCTCGGCGGCGTCGGTTTCCTGAGCCTGAATGCCGACCTTGAGCGCGAAAACCTGCCGCAAGCCGAACAGGTGCTGCAAGCGCTCAAGGCGCAACTGCTCAAGGACGGCCTCGACGCGGCCACCTTCGCCCGCCTGCAGCAAGCTGCCATCGCGCGCCAGGCGTGGGCCGTGCAGGGCAACAGTGCGCTGGCCGATTACTACTGGAGTGCATCCGGCGACTACGCCGACGGCCACTTCAGCGACCCGGTCAAACGCATCAAGGCCGTCAACCTGAAGCAGGCCAACCAGGCCATGCGCCAACTGTTTGACCAGGCGGGTTACTGGCGTATCGAAAAACCGCTGCTGAGCTACGACAGCCTGACCTGGATCGGCGCGGGTGTGCTCGGGTTGATCGCCATTGTGTTGGGCGGCCTGCGGCTTTATCGCAAACGGATCGCGTAATGAGGCACCGAACACAGGGCTAAGACGCTATTCTGTCTGGGTTTTTTCCTACACACATTGTGGATCGCTCATGCCAAAGCTGCCGCCCCTTATCCAGCGCATTCTCGTCCTGATCAAGCGCTACCCTGGGGTCATCGCACTCGGCGGCTTTATCTCGGGTGTGTGCAGTTTCATGCTGGTGGATCGCCAACAGGGCATGGCCAGCTGGATCGCCGTGATCATGCTGGTGAGCTGGCTGTGGCTGATGCTGGAAAACAGCTTCACCCAGCTGTTCGCCAAGGTCTTCAAACGCGAAATCCCCGAACCCCTGCTGCGCTACGCCACCCAGATGATCCACCAGGAAAGTCTGTTTTTTGTGCTGCCCTTCTTTTTCGTCACCACCACCTGGAACAGCGGCCAGTCGGTTTTCACCGGCCTGCTCGGCGCGGCGGCACTGGTGTCGATCACCGACCCGCTGTACTACAAATGGCTGGCGCCGAAACGCTCGCTGTTCCTGGCGCTGCACACACTGACCTTGTTCGCCGCGCTGCTCACCGCGCTGCCGATCATCCTGCACCTGACCACCGCTGAAAGTTACAAATTGGCGCTGGGTGTGGCCATGGCGCTGTCGATCCCGAGCCTGGCGGTCAGCTTGCCGCTGCGCAGCTTCAAAGGTTGGGCGATGCTGCTGGGGGTGACGGCCGCCATCGGCTGCGCCGGCTGGTTCCTGCGCACGTGGGTACCGCCGGCCACGCTGTGGATGACCGAAGTGGCGATCAGCACCCAACTGCAGGACCGGACGCCCGGAGATGACCTCAAGGAAGTCACCGCCGCCCAACTGCGCAGTGGCGGGCTGTACGCCTACACCGCGATCAACGCGCCGCGCGGGCTGGATGAGCGGATTTACCATGTGTGGAAATTCAACGGCAAAGAGGTCGACCGCATTGCCCTGGATATTCACGGCGGGCGCGACGAAGGCTACCGCGCCTGGACGCACAAGCAGAACTTCCCCGCCGATGCGGTAGGCCGCTGGCAAGTGCGGGTGCTGACGGAGGACGGACAGGTCATTGGCGTGCTGCGCTTCAAAGTCACTGACACAGCACAAACGGACACGCCAAAGTAGGCCGTATCGTGCTATTACGTAGGAATTCTGGATAGCCAAACAAGCTCGGAGCTTATGACCACCAGTACTACGGCGGGCGCCGCCCATCTCGACACGACCACCGCTCCTCCGTTACTCAGGATTACGGGGGACTGGACGCTTGCCCACTATGCAAACCTGAAGCAGCTGTCGGACACACTCGACGGCCAATACGACGCCGGCGCACGCATCGACCTCAATGGCCTGGGCGCCCTGGACACCGCGGGCGCGTCGCTGCTGGTTGAGCTGCTGGGGCCCGACCGTATCGAGCAATCGGCCGAACAGACCGATTGCAGCTTGTCCGCCGCCGACCGCGCACTGCTCAAGACCGTCTACCGCTCGCTGAATGATTTTTGTGTGCCGGACAAAGCCCCGGAAGAAGCCGCCGGTATCCAGGTGCTGGCGCGCATCGGCCGCGCAGTGGACACCGTGTGGCAAGACAGCAAGAAGCTGCTCGGCTTTATCGGCTTGATCCTGGAAACCTTTGCCCGCGGCATCTTGCGCCCCAAGCGCTGGCGCATTACGCCAATGGTCGCGCATATCGAACAGACCGGCCTCGACGCCGCTCCCATCGTGGCCTTGCTGACCTTCTTGGTCGGCGCAGTGGTGGCATTTCTCGGCGCTACGGTGCTCAAGAGTTTCGGCGCAACCATTTTTACCGTGGACTTGGTGGCGTTCTCTTTCCTGCGTGAATTTGGCGTGCTGCTCACTGCAATCCTGATCGCCGGCCGCACTGCCAGTGCCTTCACCGCGCAAATCGGCTCGATGAAGGCCAACGAAGAAATCGACGCCATCCGCACCCTGGGCCTGGACCCGATGGAGCTGCTGGTGTTGCCGCGCGTGATGGCGCTGCTGGTGTCGCTGCCGATGCTGACCTTTCTGGCGATGCTCTCGGGGATTGTCGGCGGCGGCGTGGTGTGCGCGGTGGCGCTGGATATTTCACCGGCGATGTTTCTCTCGCTGCTGCAATCGGACATCGGTGTACAACATTTTCTGGTGGGCATGGTGAAAGCGCCGATCTTTGCCTTCCTGATCGCCGCGATTGGCTGCCTCGAAGGCTTCAAGGTCAGCGGCAGCGCCGAATCGGTCGGCGCCCACACCACCTCCAGCGTGGTGCAATCGATTTTTGTGGTGATCGTGCTGGACGCGGTTGCCGCGCTGTTCTTTATGGAGATGGGCTGGTGAGTCGTCTACACCGTACGCCCACCGAGGCGGTGATCGAAGTGCGCGGCCTGTGCAACCGCTTTGGCAGCCAGAGCGTGCACGAGAACCTCGATCTGGATTTATACAAAGGCGAGATCCTCGCGGTGGTGGGCGGTTCCGGCAGCGGCAAGTCGGTGTTGCTGCGCAGCATCGTCGGCCTGCGCCGGCCCAGCGAAGGCGAGGTGCGGGTGTTCGGCAAGAACCTGCCGAGCCTGCCGGAACAGCAACGCTCACAGGTGGAGCGACGCTTCGGCGTGCTGTTTCAGAAGGGCGCGCTGTTTTCGTCGCTGACCGTCACCGAAAACGTCGCCCTGCCGCTGATCGAGCACGCGGGCCTCAGCCGCGCCGACGCCGAGCACCTGGCGGCAGTCAAGCTTGCCCTTGCGGGGTTGCCGCTGTCGGCGGCCGACAAATACCCGGCGTCGCTCTCCGGCGGCATGATCAAGCGTGCGGCCCTGGCCCGAGCCTTGGCGCTGGACCCGGACATCCTGTTTCTCGACGAACCCACCGCCGGCCTCGACCCGATTGGCGCGGCGCAATTCGACCAACTGATCCTGACCTTGCGCGATGCGCTGGGGCTGAGCGTGTTCCTGGTCACCCACGACCTCGACACGCTGTACACCATCACCGACCGTGTGGCGGTGCTGGCGCAGAAGAAAGTGCTGGTGGCCGATGCCATTGATGTCGTCTCGGAAACGAACGACCCCTGGATTCACGAATATTTCCACGGCCCCCGCGGCCGCGCGGCATTGGATGCCGCTCAATCGCTCAACGAGGTATGACATGGAAACCCGAGCCCATCATGTGATGATCGGTCTGTTCAGCGTAATCGTGGTGGTCGGCGCGATGCTGTTTGGCCTGTGGCTGGCCAAGTCCAGCGTCGACAGTGCCTTCCAGGATTATGAAGTGGTGTTCAACGAGGCGGTCAGCGGCCTGTCGCAAGGCAGCTCGGTGCAGTACAGCGGGATCAAGGTAGGTGACGTCACCAGCCTGCGCCTGGACCCCAACGACCCGCGCCGCGTACTGGCACGTATCCGCCTGGCCGGGCAGACGCCGATCAAGGAAGACACGCAGGCCAAGCTGGCCCTGACCGGCATCACCGGCACCTCGATCATCCAGCTCAGCGGCGGCACACCGCAAAGCCCGGAGCTCAAGGGCAAGGACGGCAACCTGCCGGAAATCATCGCCTCACCATCGCCGATCGCGCGCCTGCTCAATAACAGCAACGACCTGATGACCAGCATCAACCTGCTGCTGCACAACGCCAACCACATGTTCTCCCGGGAGAACGTCGAGCGCCTGAGCAACACGCTGGACAACCTGCAACAAACCACTGGCGCCATCGCCGAGCAACGCGGTGACATCAAGGTGGTGATGCAGCAATTGATGCAGGTGAGCAAGCAGGCGACGGCCGCCCTGGAGCAAACCACCGTGCTGATGCGCAACGCCAACGGCCTGTTGAACGATCAAGGCAAGCAAGCCTTCGGCAGCGCCGAGCAGGCAATGAAATCGCTCGAACAAAGCACCGCAACCATCAACACCTTGCTGACCAATAACAAGGACTCGGTGAACAGCGGCATGCAGGGCCTCAACGAACTGGCGCCGGCCGTGCGCGAACTGCGCGAAACCCTGGGTTCGCTGCGCGCCATCTCCCGCCGCCTGGAAGCCAACCCCAGCGGCTACCTGCTGGGCAGCGACAAGAATAAGGAGTTCACGCCATGAAGCGCGCTTATCAACTGATCGCCCCTGTGGCCTTGGTGCTGGTCGGCGCCTGCTCGATTTTGCCCAAGCCCGACCCTTCGGACGTGTACCGCCTGGCTTCGGCCCAGACGACCACCCAAGGCGCGCCGGTGAGCTGGTCGCTGCGCGTGAGCAAGCCGCAGAGCAGCGAGTTTCTCGACAGCCCGCGCATTGCCGTGGTGCCCAACGGTGACCTGATCAGCAGCTATGCGAACTCACGCTGGAGCGACCCGACGCCGGTGTTGCTGCGCAACCGGTTCATGGACGGTTTCCAGCGCGATGGGCGGGTGACGCTGTTGAGTACCGACGAGACCAACTTGCAGGCCGATTATGAGCTGGGCGGGCAATTGCAGGCGTTTCAGAGTGAATACCATGGCAGCGCGGTGGAAGTGCTGATCCGCCTGGATGCGCGGTTGGTGCGCGGGAGTGATCAACGGATTATTGCCAGCCGGCGGTTTGAGGTGAGACAGCCGGTGGGTGACACCAAAGTGCCGGCGGTGGTTGCCGCGTTTGGGCAGGCGGGGGATCAGTTGAATAGGCAGGTGGTGGATTGGGTGGTGCAGCAGGGCCAAAGTGCTGCGAAACGCTGAGGGCCTCTTCGCGAGCAAGCCCGCTCCCACATTTGACCGCGTTTATTCTGACGAAATGCGTTCGAATGCGGGAGCGGGCTGGCTCGCGAAAGCGGTGTGAGCCTTAACCGAAGAACCAGTAGCACACCGCAATCGCCGCCACGACACCGGCAAACTCTGCCAGCAACGCACACCCCACCGCATGCCGCGCCCGCTGGATCCCCACCGAGCCGAAGTACACCGCCAACACGTAGAAGGTGGTTTCCGTACTGCCCTGAATCGTCGCCGCCACCAACGCCGGGAAGCTGTCCACGCCCTTGGTTTGCATGGTCTCGATCAGCAGCGCCCGCGCGGCACTGCCGGAGAAGGGCTTGACCATGGCGGTCGGCAACGCATCGACAAAACGCGTGTCCATGCCCGTCCAGGCCACCAGATGGCGAATGCCTTCAAGGCCGAAGTCCAACGCACCCGAGGCGCGTAACACGCCCACCGCGCACAGCATCGCCACCAGATACGGCAGCAGGTTCTTGGCAACGTCGAAGCCCTCTTTGGCGCCTTCGACGAACGCCTCGTATACCTTGACCTTGCGCAGCGCACCGATCAGCAAAAACAGCATGATCAACCCGAACAGCGTCAGGTTGCCAAGGATCGATGACAAACCGGCCAGCGCCGTGGCGGACAAGGTCGCCAGCAACGCCATAAAGCCACCGAGGATCAATGCGCCGGGCACCAGGTAGGCCAGCACCACCGGATCCCACAGCCGCAGGCGCTGCATCACCGCCACCGACAATAGGCCGACCAGGGTCGAGGCGCTGGTTGCCAGCAGGATCGGCAGAAACACCAGCGTCGGGTCCGCTGCGCCTTGCTGGGCGCGGTACATGAAGATGGTCACCGGCAACAGCGTCAGCGAAGACGCATTCAGCACAAGGAACAGAATCTGCGCGTTACTGGCGGTGTTGGGGATCGGGTTGAGCTCCTGCAGCGCCTTCATGGCTTTCAGGCCAATCGGCGTGGCGGCGTTGTCCAGCCCAAGGCCATTGGCGGCGAAGTTGAGGGTGATCAAGCCGATGGCGGGGT
>Ga0105854_1000635_pt1 | contig 15255 bp, 14 predicted proteins | sample OrgsoiDNA_201058_FD_89679 | JGI IMG/M metagenome (GOLD analysis project Ga0105854, IMG submission 89679) | Permafrost soil microbial communities from the Arctic, to analyse light accelerated degradation of dissolved organic matter (DOM) -... | ecosystem: Environmental > Terrestrial > Soil >... | reverse complement strand
CGCTGCGCGGTGCTCTCATTTCGGGCTTCAACCCGCGCCAACGGACGCGCGGTTTTGCGCCTCTCACTCGACGTCGTTTTGAATGCGGCACACTGGCATTTAAATCGAAAGTTATTCTGTTGGATTGATTGAGTTGATTGAGTTGATTGAGTTGATTGAGTTGGGTCTGGACTAGATTCGTGTGGTTGGGTTGGGATTTTATCTTTTGCCCTACATAGCCCCTAAACCGCATTCAAAAATGGCGCTGAGCAAGAGGTTCGAGACCCTAGGCTCGAATCCCGCAGCGAAGGCACCGCCTAAGCGGCGACATTTTGCGGTGTGAACAGAAGTCGCTGAAACACGTCCATCCTAACCCGCGAAGCTGCCGTTTTTAAAAAAGCGCGGGTGTCCAGAGGGGGCCCGCTTAGGCCCCCTCTGGTCGGTGTGGGCCGACGCCCACGGTTTTGAATTTGGATTTGAATTTAAATTTGAATTTAAAAAGCCAGTTTGGGCGGCCAGCCCAAAGCCTTAGTCGACGTCGACCTCTCGAATAGAAGCCGGTTTTCTTCCAAAAACAAACTTCCCGAGTGTCACTAATAGCACGGCGCAGAGAATCACCACCAGCGCCGTCCACTCGACCGGTGACAACCATTCGCCGCCGAAACTGATGCCTAATGCCACCGCCACCATCGGGTTAACGTAGGCGTAGCTGGTCGCAATCGCCGGACGTACCGTTTTCAACAGATACATATACGCGCTGATGGCGATCATCGAGCCAAAAATCATCAAATAACCGACTGCCAGAAAACCGCGTAAACTCGGCATTTCAGTTAATCTTTCACCACTCAAATAGCTGGTCGCCAGCAGCACCACGCCCGCGACAATCATCTGGGCAGCGCCGGACATCACCCCGGCTGGCAGCGGCAAGCGCGCACTCAACACCGAGCCAAACGCCCAGCTCAGTGACGCAATTAAAATCAGTACCGCGCCCCACGGATTCCCGCCAAGGTTGCTGCCGGTATTGAGCAACACAATGCCAAATAGGCCAATAGCGACGCCGGTCCATTCCAGACGGCTATTGGGCATGCCCCATAAACGGCTGAAACACAAGGTGAATAACGGTACAGTCGCCACCATCACGGCGGCAATGCCGCTTGGGACATCCATATGTTCCGCCACGGTGACCAAGCCGTTGCCGATAGCCAACAGCAAAATGCCCATCGCCCCCGCGGCCAGCCACTGTTTCAAGGTCGGAAATTGATAACCGCGCAGCAGTAAAAAAGTAAACATAATACAACCGGCGATAAAGAAACGCAGACCGGCCATCATCAATGGCGGCCAGCTTTCCACGCCTACGCGGATCACGAAATAAGTCGAACCCCAGATAAAATACAAAGCGAAAAGTGAACCAAGCAGAGGCAAAACAGAGCGGAAAGCAGTTCGGGTCATGAGAAAAGTACTTATGCTTATTTATTAGAAGGCCGTTAGTAAACGCTATTGCTCGACAGAGCGGCAAGTAAATCTGTGCTATTGGATCAAAATGTTGCGAAAAAGTTTCTTTATAGACCGATTTGCGCGGCAATCCTCCCACTGGGGAAGATTGCGCATCAATAGACTGTTGCAGCCTCGGCCAAAGGACTTATAATTCTGGGCAATTATTTAAGAGGTTCTCCCATGAATACGTTCGGCAAAAGATGTCTTATCGCGCTGTTTGGTTTGATGGCTATCGGCGCTATCGGTGGTGTGATGGTGGCGGGTTATGCGGTGGTGATTCAGGAAGATAAAGCACCGGATACCAGCTCAGCCCCTTCCGTAACGCCAGCACCGGCCACTCAAAACGCGTCCTAAGACGCGTTTTTTGTTCAGTACCCCGCCATTTTCTCTACACAGCGCTGTTGCAGGAATTGCTGAAACACTTTCACTCGTTCCGAGACCTGAGCGCGATGTGGGCACAAGAGGTTGAGCGGCGTGTTATCTCCCTGCCATTCTGGCAACAATTTTATCAACCTTCCCGCACGCAGATCGTCAATCACGTCCAGCGCAGATTTATACACAATTCCCTGGCCTGACAATGCCCAACGGCGGGCTACGTCGCCATCGTCCGTACTGAGATTTCCCCTTACCCGTACTTCTTCCACCACGCCGTGGCGAGTGAAACGCCACAGGGTATGATGGCGACCTTTACGCTGATACAACAGCGCATTGTGTTGGGCTAATTCCTGTGGCGTTGTCGGCTCTCCGTGACGCGCCAGATAGGCCGGGCTGGCACACAGTGTGCGGGGGTGTTCGGGCAAAATCGGTAAGGCAACCAGAGAAGAGTCCTCAGGGATCCCGTAACGCAGCGCGATATCGACCGGCTCGCGGAACAAATCTGCCGGTCGGTCATTGAGCAGCAGTTGAATCTGAATATGCGGGTGGATCTGCCGAAACTCGTCCAGCCAGCCTAACAGCATGGAACGGCCAAGATCTGAGGGGGCGGAAATTTGTAGCACGCCCGTTAGCCCCTTCACACCGCGCAAGATTGCCTCTTCCCCTTCCGCTAACGCCGCCAGCGCAATACGCGCGCTATCAAGATAGCGTCGCCCTTCATCGGTCAGCCGCTGACTGCGGGTTGAGCGCACTAACAACCTCACCCCGAGGCGCGTTTCCAGTCTTTTTACCGCGACGCTCACCGCCGACGGCGTCATGTTCAGTTGCCGTGCCGCTGCCGATAAACTGCCCAAATCGACAGCGTGAATGAAAATGTCCAGATCGTTGAAGTGACTCATTTTTGAATTTTATTCACAAGTGATGGGCGAATTAGTCGATTGTGCCTTCACTTTCAATCATTGACTATAAATCACTCGAACACAAACAGAATCAGAGGGTTTTATGAGCAACGTATTCCATTCTCTTAGTGAGCAAAAAGTGGTGATCCTAGGAGGCAACAGCGGGATTGGTGCCGGCGTAGCATTTGCCGCGTTGGAAAAAGGCGCGGAGGTGTTCTTGGCGTCTCGCCGTGCAGGGCATCAGCAGTCGCAGAGCACGCGCCTGCATTATTTGCAGGCAGATATCACTCAGGCGAGTTCCCTACAGACGCTGTTTGCCGAGGTCGGTCATTTTGACCATCTGGTGGTCACCGCCGGACCCGACGTTAAGGCGAAATCGCTGGCAGAGACCTCGCTGGACGATGCGCGTATGAACTTTGAGGTGAAATTCTGGGGAGCGTTGCAGGCCGTGCAATTGGCGTTGCCGCATCTTGCTGAGAAAGGCTCGATAACCCTGACGTCTGGCTTACTGTCACGCAAATTTGTCGCGGGGCAGATCATTAAAACCACTCTCAATGCCGCACTGGAAGCCAGTGGGAAATTGCTGGCGAAAGAGCTGGCACCGCGACGGGTCAACGTCGTCAGCCCGGGCGTGACGGCAACAGAAGCGTACGACGCCATGAGCAGTGAACAGCGTCAGGCGATGTTTGACCGCGTGGGTGCCGGGCTACCGGTGGGGCGTGTCGGGCAACCGGCCGATCTCGCCAGCGCTTATCTGCTGTTAATGGAAAACGGCTTTATGACCGGCACGGTGATCGATGTCGATGGCGGCGGTTTGCTTTAAGCCAAGCCACACCGCCGCGGGAGACTACTCTTTCGGCGGTGTAACCTGCCAGCGTTGTAAGTGGCGGCTCCAGCGCTCAAACGCCATATCCACGATGATCGCCAACAGCGCCACCACCGCAGCACCCTGCAATACGTATGCGGTATTAAAACCACTTAAGCCAATGATAATCGGTGAGCCAAGGCTCTGGGTGCCGACTGTCGAAGCAATCGCCGCGGTGCCGATATTGATAATTACCGAGGTACGAATACCGGAAATAATCACCGGTGCCGCCAGGGGAATTTCGACCTTACGCAGGATTTGCCAGCGGCTCATGCCAACACCCTGCGCAATTTCGCGCGCAGAAGAAGAAACCGATTCGATCCCCGCAATGGTGCCCTGCAAGATGGGTAACAGGCCATACAACACCAGCGCGATAATCGCCGGTTTTTCGCTAAACCCCATCACCGGCACCGCCACCGCCAGCACCGCCACCGGCGGAAAAGTTTGCCCCATCGCCACAATGGTTTCGACCAGAGAACGAAACTCTTTCCCTGCATGACGGGTGACGGCAACACCGGCCGTGACGCCAATCACCACCGCGATAAAACTGGAAATACCGACCAGAATCAGATGCGCTTGCACCAGCGAGGCGAAGGTTTCCTGCTGGTAAACCGGTCGGTCTAACGCCGGAAACAGCCAATGGAAGAAGCCGCCGAGTGACGTCATGCCAAACACCAGCCCGACAAGCAGCAGCACCACCCACGGCAGCGGATCTTTCAGCCAGCGCCATGTCATGCTTCGCTCCTTTCCGCCACCAAGTCCGCAAAATGCAGCACGCCGAGCGGTTGTCCGGCATCATCGACCACCGGCAGTTGTTCTACATGACGCGCCACAAACACCGACAAGGCTTCGCGCAGCGTCATGGACGCGGCAATCGGCTCCTGCGTTCCGTTAATCCTTTCGCCACGACGGGTGCGTTCACCCACCAGCCGCAGCGACAACAGTTTAATGCCCATATCGCTGCGCCCAAAGAAATCACGCACGAACGGCGTGGCCGGTTTGGTCAGCATTTCTAACGGCGTACCCTGCTGAATCACCCGCCCTTCGTTAAGCAGCACGATGCGGTCCGCCAGACTCAGCGCTTCGTCGATATCGTGCGTCACCAGCACAATCGTGCGATTAGTAAGCTGATGAATACGCGCCACTTCTTGTTGGAGCGTAGCGCGAGTCACCGGGTCAAGCGCGCCGAAAGGTTCGTCCATCAGCAACACTTCGGGGTCTGACGCCAAAGCACGCGCTACGCCCACGCGCTGTTGCTGTCCGCCAGAAAGCTGGTGCGGATAGCGTTGACGAAACTGGTTGGGATCCAGATGCAGCAGTTCCATCAATTCGGTGACGCGATCGCGGATCTTGGCTTTCGGCCATTTCAGCAGCTGCGGCACGGTGGCGATATTCTCTTCCACCGTCCAGTGCGGAAACAGTCCGATGGACTGGATGGCATAGCCCATGCGACGACGTAAATCCTCGGCGCGGAACTGGCTTATCGGCTCACCGGCAAAGGTAATTTGCCCTTGGTCATGCTCCACCAGCCGGTTAATCATCTTCAGCGTGGTGGATTTTCCCGACCCGGAGGTGCCGATGAGTACCGTGAACTCGCCTTTGGCCATCTCCAGCGTCAGATCCCGGACCACGGCTTTTCCGGCGAAGTGTTTGCTTACCTGATTGAAATGAATCATCTGCGTGAGGTTTCCAACATTGAGACTAAAAATTTAAAGAAGCCATCGACCACCACCGCCATCAGCACCACGGGGATGACCCCGAGCAGCACCAAGTCCAGCGCGCTACTGAGCAGTCCCTGGAACATGATCGCGCCGAAACCGCCTGCGCCAATGAGTGCGGCGACCATCGCCATACCGACGGTTTGCACCGCGACGATACGCACGCCGGTTAAAATGACCGGCAAGGCAATCGGGATTTGGACTTTATAAAACACCTGAACACGGTTCATGCCCATGCCGCGCGCCGATTCGATTACGCCCGAGGGTACCGAATTCAGACCGGCAATCACCCCGCGCACCAGCGGCAAGAGGGAATAGAGCACCAGCGCAATAATCGCCGGTGTCAACCCGATGCCGCTGACGCCGTGTTCAGCCAGCCACGGGAAACTTTTTGCCAGCCCCGCCAGCGGCGCTAACAGCAGGCCGAATAAAGCAATCGAAGGGACGGTTTGAATAATGTTAAGCACCGAGAGGATCGGTGTCTGCCAGCGCGCCGAACGGTGGCAAATAATGCCGAGCGGCAAGCCGAGCAAGATAGCCGGGATCAGCGTGCCAAATAAGATACTGAGGTGTTGCAGCAGCGCATCGTTAAACACGTCAGAACGGTTGTCGTACTCTTTTAGCAGCGACAGTTCACTCAGTTGCCCGCTGACAATCAGCGCCACCACCGGCAGAATCACCTGCACATTGAGCAGGATGCGCCAGGTGTGATTTTTGGTAAAACGCGAAATGGCGTCGGAAGCGATCAGTAACGACAGTGCCGCACAGGCCCAAAACGCCCCGCCGAGCGAGGTGCGCGCCACGCTGTCTTCATCACCGGACGTCAGCGCAATCGCCGTATGGCCGGTCAGCGAGGTTAATCCAAACAGTAAAATTTCCGCCAGCAGCATGACGATAAGGGTGTTGGGCCGCGAAGGGGTGAAAAACGAGAAAAGTAGCAGAAACAGCACCGGCAGAAGGAGGAGCCACTGGATGCCGTGAAGCAAACTGGCGAGCGACATGCCCTGCCCAGAGATCAAACGGTTGGGCGCATGGCTCACAAAGGCCAACCCGCTTCCAGCGGCAATCAGCAGAATAACCAGCGTCAGTAATACGCGATTTTTAACAAAGTCCCGGGTCAAAAAAGTCACCTGAATCTAAAAAATCTGCCCGCGCAGCGAACTGAGCGGGCGAGAGTTAGGATGCCATAACGGCAGAAATCATTTTTTCACGAAGCCTTTTTCTTGCAGGTACTTCGCCGCTACTTTTTTAGCGTCTTGTCCATCAACGGCAATTTTCGCATTCAGTTTCTGCAAGGTCTTATCGTCAAGGGTGGCAAACACCGGTTTCAGCAACTCAGGAATGTTCGGGTATGCTTTCAGCACCGCTTCACGAATGATCGGCGCAGGGGCTGAGATCGGCTGAACGTTTTTCGGGTCGGTCAGCGTTTTCAAACCGAGCGCCGCCACCGGGCCGTCGGTGCCGTAAGCCATCGCCGCATTCACGCCAGAGGTTTTTTCTGCCGCAGCTTTAATGGTGACTGCCGTATCACCGCCCGCCAGAGACAACAACTGGTTCTGGTTAAGCTTGAAGCCGTAAGCATTTTCAAAGGCCGGTAACGCATCGGGACGCGCGATAAACTCAGCGGAAGCCGCCAGTTTAAAGTCACCACCGCCCTGAATGTACTTGCCTAAATCAGCCAGCGTTTCCAGATGGTTAGCCGTGGCGAGATCCTGACGTACCGCAATGGTGTAGGTATTGTTGGCCGGAGCAGGCTGCAACCAGACGATTTTGTTTTGGTCGTAATCGAGTTTTTTCACCTTCTCATAACCCGCCTGGGCATTTTTCCATGCCGGGTCATTTTCATCAGAGAAGAAGAAAGCACCGTTGCCGGTGTATTCCGGGTAGATATCAATCTCCCCCGCCGTGATGGCGCCGCGCACCACTTTGGTGGTACCCAACTGGACTTTATTGACGGTTTTGATGCCGTTCGCTTCCAGCACTTGAATGATCAAGTTACCCAGCAGCGATCCTTCGGTATCGATTTTTGAGCCTACGCGGACGCTGTCTGCCGCTTGTGCAGAGAGGCTGAAAGTAGAAACCATTGCCAGCGTCGCCGCTGCCGCGAGGGTGCGTACTCGCCCACGTCCTGTCATGAAAGCCATGTTATTTCCTCTTATCGGGTTAATTTTTAGGTTAAGGCTTTGATATCACCCACATCATTTGTTCGGATAAATCACCGTATAAAAAGCCAGTGTTATCAAGAATAGTCCAATTTTGCAAAGGGGCACAAACCGGCGGGCCATCACAGCAAGAGTGGAATTATGAGTAAATTGCTTATTTGTGAATAGCTTTGCCATTAAGTGGATAAAGTAACAGGCCTTGGCAAAACCGGTCCTGCCCGCCTTAAGATGAAAATCGTTTAAGTTATAACTAATTCATTTGCATGATGAATAAAAATCAGTTGTGACCAGGGTCACCCGCCTTCTATGCTGGTTTTTTTGTCAAAAAGCGTAAATAAGATTATGTCAGATTCATTTGCGGCGGCCCCCGCCGGTTCAGGGAATACAGGTTCAGTCAACGAGGCACCGATTTTTATTCGCTCCGCCTCCGATATCACGCAGTTAGTTAACCGCGGTGCCGCCAAACTTAGCGACGCCCGCATTGTTATTGCCATTGCCCTCGGAGGCGTGTTCCTCGACGCGTATGACCTGGGCGCACTGGCATTCGGCATCAAAGACATCACCCGCGAATTCGGCCTGACGCCGTCAGGTACCGGCATGGTGGCGTCAGCCATCACCTTCGGGGCCATTATCGGCGCGTTGTTTGGTGGCTATCTCACTGACAAAATTGGCCGTTATCGGGTGTTTATGGCCGACATGTTCTTCTTCGTTTTCGCCGCGCTGGCCTGTGCTTTCGCGCCAAATGAGTGGGTGCTTGGCGGGTCGCGTTTCGTGATGGGATTAGGTGTCGGCATCGATTTACCGGTGGCGATGGCCTTTTTAGCCGAATTCTCCAAGCTGTCAGGGCGCGGTAATAAAGCCTCGCGGGTCGCGATGTGGTGCCCGACGTGGTATGCGGCCATCAGTATTTCTTACCTGCTGGTACTGCTGCTGTACGCGGTATTACCGGCCACCCACACCGACTGGTTGTGGCGGTTGATCCTCGGTTTTGGTGCCGTTCCCGCTATTTTGATTATCCTCATTCGTCATCGTTATATGAATGAGTCACCGGTTTGGGCCGCCAATCAGGGCGATTTAAAAGGCGCGGCAGCGATTTTACGTAAGTCTTACAACATTAATGCCGTGGTGGCTGACGACGCCGACCTGACCCCTGCCGTCAAAGTGCGCAAAGCCGCGTGGCGTAACTACGGCACCTTGTTGCAGGGCGTATATCTGCGCCGCACCGTGCTAGCAACGGTCACCGCCGTGGCGTCATCTTTTGCCTATAACGCCGTGGCCTTCGGTTTGCCGGTGATCCTCTCGACGTTTTTAGCCCAATCGATGATCAGTACCATTCTGGTGTCGCTGGCCCTTAACCTGCTGTTTGCCTTTGTGGGCGGCTTGATTGCGGTACGCTATGTGTCGAAATTTGGCGCATGGAAAATGAGCCTCGCCGGTTACGCCTGCCAGTTGGTGGCGTTAATTGTGCTGGCCTGCGTCGGTCGCCCAAGCGACGGCGCAGAAGCCGCGATGTCGATTGGTATGCTGGCGCTGTTCCTGTTCGGCCAGGGCTTTGGCCCGGGTTCACACACCATGACCTTTGCTTCGCTCAGTTACCCGACGTCACTTCGTGGCATGGGCGTAGGTTTCAACCAAACTCTGATGCGTGGCAGCTCTACCGTCTCACTGTTCTTGTTCCCGGTGCTTGCCGCCGCGCTCGGTACTGGCGTGTTCTGGGTGATTGCGCTGGCACCGCTGGCGGGACTGATTGTGTTGACGGCGATCCGCTGGGAACCCTCAGGGTATGATGTGGATGCGGAGGATTTTGCTCCGTCAGCTTTTGGAAAAGCTGAGTAAAACTTTTAAGTTCAATCGGTTGGGTGCCGGATTACGACGGCTCTTAAATTCAACACCTTGGGCTACCGCCCAAACCGGCAGTTCAACACCTTGGGCTGCCGCCCAAACCGGCCTTGAGGGGCGCCTATCGCCGCGCCCCTCAAGACTCCCCGGCTCTTTCACTGCGCGCTCCGCTCGCTGGAATGGACGTGTTCCAGTCGCTTCCGTTTATACCGCAAAATGTCAGCGCTTAGGCGCTGCCTTCGCGGCGGGCTCGAGCCTCAGGTCTCGAACCTCTTGCTCAGTGCCATTTTTGAATGCGGTCTAGGGGCTATGCAGGGCAAAAGAAGATACTGCGTGGCGGATATTAAGAAAGAGGACGGGAACTCACTGAAAAGGTTCGGTTTAAAAGCCAGTAAGCCGCATTCAAAAATGACGCCGAAGGAGTGGTTCGAGACCTATGGCTCGAACCCGAACTGAGGGAACCGCCTAAGCGGCGGCATTTTGCGGCGATCGCCATGGCACCTGAAACAGGTCCATCCCCACCGGCGAAGCTGCTGTTTTTAAAAAGCGCGGGAGTCCAGAGGGCGCGCGCTTACGCGCCTTCTGGGCCAGTTTGGGTGGCAACCCAAGGTCTTGACCTTAGGCCTGTGTAGGCGGCGAGCCCAAGGTCTTGACGTTGATGTTGACGTTAAAGCGGCCCCGGAAAGCCGCCCCTTTCCTCACTGTTTGATATCGGTCTGGTAGAAAATGTGTTTACCGAACGGGTCAATCTCATAACCGGTCACTTCTTTGCGAACGGGTTCGAAGATGGTTGAGTGAGCGATAAACACCGCAGGAGCCTGATCGTGCATCACCTGCTGGGCTTCTTCGTACAGGGCCATGCGCTTGTCGTGATCGGTGGTTTCTTTGGCTTCGGTGATCAACTTATCAAACGGCGGATAACACCATTTGGCTGAGTTGGAACCGCCCTTCGCCGCGTTACAGGTAAACAACGGGCCGAAGAAGTTGTCCGGGTCGCCGTTGGCGGTGGTCCAGCCCATCAAGGCGGCCATATGTTCGCCATTGCGGATGCGTGTCTGATACTCGCCCCATTCGTAGCTAACAATATGCGCTTTCACGCCGATCTTCGCCCAGTCAGACTGGATCATCTCCGCCATGCGGCGGGCGTTCGGGTTATACGGACGCTGCACCGGCATCGCCCACAGGTCGATATCAAAACCATTCGGGAAACCGGCTTCGGCTAACAACGCCTTGGCTTTCTCTGGCGAGAACTCGTAGTCGGTCACTTTATCGTTGTAGCCCCAGACGCCGGTTGGTAGCAGCGTTTTCGCGGCAGTACCGGTACCGCGGAATACCGCTTCGATAATTTGCGGTTTGTTGATCGCCATGCTCAGTGCCGTACGCACTTTCACGTTATCCAGCGGCGGCTTTTGGGTATTGAAAGAGAGGAAGCCGGTATTCAGACCAGACTTGCTCATCAAATTGATGTCTTTGTTGGCGCGCATGCGGTCGAGATCGGCCGGATTAGGGAACGGCATCACCTGACATTCATTCTTCTCGAGTTTAGCAAGACGCATTGAGGCATCAGGCGTGATGGTGTACACCAGACGATCAATCTTCGATTTACCCTGCCAATAGTCAGGGAACGCCTTAAACAGCAAACGCGTGTCTTTCTGATATTGCACCAGCTCAAACGGGCCGGTGCCGACCGGTTCTAAATCGACCTTCTCTGGCGTACCGGCTTTTAGCATCTGATCAGCGTATTCGGCTGAGAGGATAGAGGCAAAATACCAGGCCAGATCGGCCACAAACGGCGCTTCAGGACGCGTCAGGTTAAAGCGCACGGTGTTGTCATCCACTTTGTCGATGCTGCCGATCAAATCGCCCATTTTCAGGCTATCAAAGTTGAGATACGTCCCGCCCGACACTTTATGGTACGGGTTATTGGCGTCTTTCTGGCGCATGAAGGAGAAGATCACATCATCGGCATTGAAATCACGTGTTGGCGTGAACAATTTGCTACTCTGAAATTTCACCCCTTTGCGCAGGTGGAAAGTGTAGGTCTTGCCGTCAGGACTGATATCCCAGCTCTCTGCCAAGCTTGGGACTAGCTCGGTGGTGCCGGTTTTGAAATCGACCAGTCGGTTATAAATCGGCACCGCGCTGGCATCAACCGATGTCCCTGAGGTGTAAAGCTGCGGGTTAAATTGCTCTGGCGAGCCCTCGGAGCAGTACACCAAAGTCTTCGCTGATACGCCGCCAGCGATGGCCAGTGCAACTAATCCGACACTTATTTTTAAGATGTTATGTTTCATGTTTTTCCCTGTCGTAGTGTGTTTTAAACCTTTTTCTTTATGGTGCGTCGTGTAAAAACAGATTAACATTCAAGCAACAATTAGTAATACCCTGTTATATATGAAAATCTTCACTGTAAGCAAACTTAGAGGTCAGAATGTCGACAACAATCGAAAAACAGCTTACCGAACGTTTCTTCCGTTATCTCGCTATCAGCACGCAAAGTGACGGCCACGCCACCACGCTGCCAAGCACGCCGGGTCAGCATACGTTGGCAAAACTGCTGGCTGATGAGCTGAAAACTCTCGGCCTGCAAAATATTCAAATCGATGAGCACGCCACGGTTACCGCCGTGAAACCGGGCACCAAGCAAGGCGGCACGCGCATCGGTTTTATCACCCACATTGATACCGTTGACGTCGGTCTTAGCCCGGACATTCACCCGCAAACCCTGACCTTCACCGGTGATGACGTCTGCCTCAACCGTGAAAAAGACATCTGGCTGCGCCCGTCCGAGCGTCCTGAAATCCTGCCTTATAAAGGCCAGGAGATCATTTTCAGCGATGGCACCAGCGTATTGGGTGCAGACAACAAATCTGCCGTCACCGTGGTAATGACGCTGCTGGAAAACCTGCGTGACGATCAGCAATACGGCGATATCGTCGTCGCCTTTGTGCCTGACGAAGAGATTGGTTTACGCGGTGCAAAAGCCTTGGATCTGGCGCGTTTCGACGTCGATTTCGCCTACACCATCGACTGCTGCGAATTGGGCGAAGTGGTGTACGAGAACTTCAACGCAGCGGCGGTCGACATTATCTTCACCGGCGTGACCGCACACCCAATGTCAGCCAAAGGCGTTTTGGTCAATCCACTGTTAATGGCCCATGATTTCATCAGCCTGTTCGACCGTGCACAAACCCCTGAAAACACCGAGGGGCGCGAAGGCTACGTCTGGTTCAATGGCATGAGCGCCACCCAGCAAGGCGCTGAACTGAAAGCGTCCATTCGTGATTTCGACAGCGACAACTTCGCTGCCCGCAAAAAAGAGATCCACGACGCTGCACAAAAGATTGCCGCCCAATACCCTTCGGCGAAAGTGGCTGTGCAAATCAGCGATACTTACAGCAATATCAGCAGCGCGATCGGTGAAGATACCCGCGCGATCGATCTCATTTTTGCCGGACTGAAGGAAATTGGCGTTGAACCGAAAGTGATCCCGATGCGCGGTGGCACCGACGGTGCAGCGTTATCCGCCAAAGGCTTGCTGACGCCGAACTATTTCACCGGTGCGCATAACTTCCACTCGAAGTACGAATTCCTGCCGGTGAGCTCGTTTGTCAAATCCTACGAACTGACCCTGCAGTTGTGTCTGCTAGCGGCGAAAGGCTAAGCTGGTTTACGCCTTCCCGTCGAAAGAGGGGAAGGCGTTGCACGTTACTTCAACGCACCCGACAAAAATTGCTGAAGGCGTGCTGATTTCGGGCTACCGAACACATCCGCCGGATTACCCTGCTCTTCAATCACGCCCTGATGCAGGAAAATCACATGGTTGGACACGTGACGAGCAAACTCCATCTCGTGGGTCACCACCACCATGGTTTTCCCCTCTTCTGCCAGTTTCTGCATGATACGCAGCACTTCGCCCACCAGCTCCGGGTCAAGCGCTGACGTCGGTTCATCGAACAACAGCACTTCAGGTTCCATCGCCAATGCGCGAGCAATAGAAACACGCTGCTGCTGGCCGCCTGACAGGTTAACCGGATATTTCCCCTGCGCGCGGGCGTCGATGCCCACTTTATCGAGATACTTCACCGCACGTTCACGGGCTTCCGCTTTACTTAATCCCAGCACTTGTACCGGCGCTTCCATGACGTTTTCCAGCACCGTCATGTGGCTCCACAGGTTGAAATGCTGAAACACCATCGTCAGCTTAGTGCGCAGCAGCTGTAGCTGCTTCTTGTCGAACACTTTCAACTGACCGTCGGTATCACGCACCATGCGGATATCTTGATTGTTGACGCTGATCGACCCTTCACTCGGCTTTTCGAGGAAGTTAATACAGCGCAGGAAGGTACTTTTACCCGAACCGGAAGATCCGATAATGCTGATCACATCACCGGCATTGGCGGACAGAGACACGCCTTTGAGCACTTCATGGTCGCCGTAGCGTTTGTGCAGGTCGATCACCGCTAATTTGTTGTCTGGCATAAAGTTATGTCCGCAAAAATAATTGTTATTAATGAGTTTGAGGCTTCACGTGCCGCAGCCAACGCTTTTCTGCCAAGCGGAACAGATTAATCAACACAAACGAAATACACAGGTAAATCACCGCGGCGATGCCAAAGGCATAAAACGGCTGATAGGTCGCTGAGTTGATGTCGCGGGCAATCTTCAATACATCCGGCACGGTGGCGGTAAACGCCAGCGCGGTAGAGTGCAGCATCAGGATCACTTCGTTGCTGTACGCTGGTAACGCCGTGCGTAAAGCCGAAGGTAAAATGATGCAGGTGTAAAGTTTGAAGCGTGAGAAGCCATAGGCATTGGCGGCCTCAATCTCACCGTGCGGCACCGCGCGGATCGCACCAGCAAAAATCTCGGTGGTGTAAGCACAGGTGTTGAGCGTCAGCGCAAGGATCGTACAGTTCAGACCGCTGCGGAAAAACGCATTGAGGAAGTCGGTTCCACGCACAATTTCCAGACTGTACATGCCGGAGTAAAACACCAGCAGCTGCACATACAGCGGCGTGCCACGAAACACGTAGGTATAAAGCCAGATAGGGAAGCGGATATATTTGTTGGACGACACGCGGCCCACGGCCATTGGCACCGCCAGTAAGCCGCCCATCACCACAGAACTGATGAGCAACCACAGCGTGACCGCCAGCCCGGTAAAGCGATAGCCGTCACTGTAGAGCAGCGACATGCCATATTGTTGCAGAATATCGATCATAGGTCCGCCCTCTTCACACCCAGCGTATAGCGGCGTTCAAGCCACAGCAGCACGCCGTTAGACACCGTGGTAAACACCAGATAAATCACCCCAGCAACGATGGCGAAATAGAACGGCTGATAGGTGCCTTTTCCTGCCAGAACGGTGGCTTTGACCACGTCATTCAGGCCGAGCAGCGAAACCAGTGCGGTGGCTTTGAGGATAACCTGCCAGTTATTGCCGATGCCGGGTAAGGCGAAGCGCATCATGGCAGGGAAAAGAATGCGGCGGAAAATTTGCGCGCCAGTGAAACCGAAGGCGGTAGCCGCTTCGATTTGCCCGCGAGGAACGGCCATAAACGCCCCGCGGAAGGTTTCGGTAAAATACGCACCGTAGATAAAACCGAGCGTGATAATACCGGCACCGAGCGGATCGATATCGATCTGCGCCATGCCCAAAGATTCAGTAATACTGTTAAGAACGATTTGTAACCCGTAGAAAATCAACAACATCAGAACTAAATCTGGCACACCGCGGATAAGCGTGGTGTAGCACCCAAAAATCCCTGAAATCAGACGGCTTTTGGATAATTTCCCACCCGCACCAATTAAGCCAATGATCACGGCCAATACGACGGAGGAAATGGCCAGTTCTAGCGTGACTAATGTGCCCTGGATAATGACTTGGGAATAGCCATATAGCATACTTTTATCCTGTCTTT
>Ga0105854_1000633_pt1 | contig 15284 bp, 14 predicted proteins | sample OrgsoiDNA_201058_FD_89679 | JGI IMG/M metagenome (GOLD analysis project Ga0105854, IMG submission 89679) | Permafrost soil microbial communities from the Arctic, to analyse light accelerated degradation of dissolved organic matter (DOM) -... | ecosystem: Environmental > Terrestrial > Soil >... | reverse complement strand
GTGATTCCCTCTATTTCACTGTCCGGCACCGCCGCCCTTCTCGTGATTCGTGCACCGCTGTGCTACGTGATTCATGGACTTAACATGCTTTCATTGAGATTTGGCCTCAGTTCGGTGCAGCGGTAATTAATTGATTCGCATTACTTATAAAAATTTCGGCAATTCGTTTTATGTTAAATTGACTTTTTGCACCGCTCGCTGCCTTCAGTGTCCCAATGATTGACCATAATTCTTGTGGACTATGCACATGTTTTTCAGCATGGAGATGCGCATGGGTAAGGCGCTTGATGAAGTCCGCACACGTAAGTCCACGAACGTTACGTTGCCGCTTGAAGTCTTGAATCGAGACAAGGAGATTGGGATCAACCTTTCGCGTGCGAGTGAGCGCGCTGTGCGTGAAGAAGTTCAGAAGACTAAGGCTCGCCGTTGGGTCGACGACAATGCTGAGTCGGTCGCAGCATGCACTTCGATGGTTGCACGCGACGGGGCTGCTACTTGCGACGTACAGGACGTTTTAATAGCGCGTTTGATCTCTATGGTTACCCCGACGATAGGACACGTCGCCTCGCGCCGTACCTGCTCGACGTGCAAGCACGCATGTCGGAATCCTGCCGACGCGCATCGCAATTCCTCTGCGACCTCCCTCGGATCTCGGGTTCTCAGGAAAGCCATCCGTGCAGGATACCTTATCGATCGGACAGAGCAACATTCCAGGCGGCGGACGCGGCGGTATTTCGGGACGTTCTTATTGCACATCCGACCCCCGTACAACAGATTATCTGACATCTCTGTTGTAGGTCCTGTCGGGGCATGGTCAATGTCCATCTGCTCACTCATTGCGCGCTCGCGATCGTCAAAGCAGGGCGTGACCTACCTGCTGCCTCGGTTTGCATGGGAGCCATTTTCCAGGCCATGACTCACCTTACCCATTCAAGTGGCTTAAAGGTCCGTTTGTCAGCTCCCAACGATGTCCTCGCACGGCAGTCCGTTTCCTGCGCTTTGCCGCAGATCATTGAGCCATGATCCGAGCAAGATGCTCCTCAAGATATCCTGTGTGGTATTGGCCTTTGCGCACGCCGTCATCCATAAGCAAGGCCAAATGCAACGGCTGGGTCGTCTTCAGGCCAACAATGTCGAATTCATCAAGCGCGCGTTTCATCCGCTCGATCGCCTCCGCGCGAGACCCGTCCCATACGATGATCTTTGCCAGTAGCGAATCGTAGTACGGCGGAACCGCATAGCCGTCGAAGAGATGCGTGTCGACTCGCACGCCCGGCCCCGCGGGCCAACGCAGTGCCGAAACCTTGCCCGGCGCGGGCATGAAGTTCTTGTGAGGATCTTCCGCGTTGATCCGGCATTCGATCGCGGCGCCGCGCAGGACAATATCCGCTTGCGAAAGGCGCAGCGCTTCACCCGTTGCGAGCCGTAGCGACTCGCGCACAATATCGATGCCCGTGATCATCTCCGTCACCGGATGCTCGACCTGCACGCGCGTATTCATTTCGATGAAGAAGTATTCCGACGTAACCGGATCGTACAGATACTCGACCGTGCCGGCGCCCCGGTAATTGACCGACTCCGCAAGCGCGACCGCTGACGCGCACATGCGCTCGCGCACGGCGGCATTGAGCGACGGAGACGGCGCTTCCTCGACGAGCTTCTGGCGGCGGCGCTGAAGCGAACATTCGCGCTCGAACAGATGAATCGCGCGCTCACCATCGGCGAGAATCTGCACTTCGACGTGCCGCGCCGTACCGACAAAGCGCTCCAGATACAGCCCGCCGTAACCGAATGCGCTCTGCGCTTCCCGCGTCGCGATGGCGAATTGCGCCTCGAGTTCCTGCGCATCCGCAGCGACACGGATGCCGCGCCCGCCCCCGCCCGCCGCCGCCTTGAGCATGACCGGATAACCGACGAGATCCGCCGCCTTGATCGCCGCCGACAGATTCTCGACCACGCCATCGCTGCCCGGCACCGTCGGCACGCCCGCTTTCATCGCACACGCACGAGCCTGCGCCTTGTCGCCCATCAACGTGATCGCGCGCGGCGATGGTCCGACGAAGATCAGCCCGGCATCGACGACCGCTTGCGCAAACGCCGCGTTCTCCGACAGAAAACCGTAGCCGGGATGAACGGCATTAGCGCCGGAGGCTTTGGCCGCCGCGACCACGGCGGCAACATCGAGATAGCTTTTCGCGGCCGGTGCGGGGCCGACGCTTACGCAGTCGTCGGCCATGCGCGCAGCGAGACTGTCGATATCGGCCTCGCTGCATCCCAGGACCGTCTTCATGCCGAGCTCGCGCGCTGCGCGAATGATGCGCACCGCGATCTCGCCGCGGTTCGCGACGAACAGCGTGTGGATGCCTTGTTGCATGTCAGTCCTCAGTCCGTGGAAATGATCGCGAGCACTGCGTCGGAATCCACCGCCTCGGCATCGGCAATCATGAACGCAGTGAGGATTCCGCCGACGCCCGCAAAGACTTCGTTGAATTGCTTCATCAGTTCGATATTGCCGATCACGGTGTCGGCGCTCACGCGCTCTCCTTCAGCGACAAACGGCGGTTCGCCCGGCGCCGGGCTTCGATAGAACGTCCCGGGAATCGGGCTTTTGACGTCAACGGCTGGCATGCATGTTCTCCTGTGATTTAGGCGTCGACGGTATCGATTTCGATGAGCGACTGGAGGCTGCACAACTTGTCCAGGCGACGCCGTCCTTCGTTCGCTTGCGCCATCGAGGTCCGGCGAAAGCGCAGTTTTTCATGCGGCCGCGCCTGCCCGAGGCGCCACAAGTCGAAGCGCGGCACGGTGAAAGGCACGAAGAATCCACCCGCGCTCGGAGAGTCGTGGATGAAGATGATCGGCGTCTGTCCGGCAATGCTGATGCCGCCGACGGGATAACCGTGATCGAGAATGTTCGACGGCTCGCTGCCATGCTCGGCGGGCTTTGCGTACGCCTGCGCCGAGAACGTGAATTGAGGACCCGACATCCGCAGGCCCGTGCGGTTGCTTTGCGTGCTGACGGTCCACTCGCTGTCGAAGAACATCATGATCGAATCGTCGTCCAGCCACGTATCGTTTGGCCCGAGCATCGCGGCAATGCGATTGTCGATCGTGCCCGCGCTTGCAGCGGGCGCGATCGGCGGCCTGGCGCTATCGACGACTCTCATCAGCTTGTGGGTGGCGCCCGATTCGCCGAGCGGTACCTGCTGACCGGCCTTCAGCGCGCCCGCGCCAAGGCCGCCGAGTCCAGCCATGTGAAAGGTCGCGCGCGAACCGAGCACGTTCGCCGTCGCCAAGCCACCCGAGATCGCGACGTACCCGCGCGCGCCGGTTTTCGCGGGCGAACACGCGAGCACCTGACCGGCGCGCACCGGAATCGTCTGCCACATGGGGACGGATTTGTCGTCGAGCCTGGCAGCCGTCTCGGCGCCCGTCAGCGCGATTACACCATCGCGATGAAAGCGCAGCGTCGGCCCGATGAACTGCCACTCGAGTGCCGCCGTATCGCGCGGATTACCGGCGAGCAGATTCGCGAGCCTGAACGACCATGCATCGGCCGGTCCCGATGGCGGGAAGCCCTGTTCCCAATAGCCGATGCGTCCCGGCAGCTCCTGGACCGTGGTCTCCAGGCCGTGCTTGATGATTTCCAGCATCGCCCTACTCCTTGTCGAGATCGCTCAGCCAGTCGCGATACCGGGCGACCGAGAAGACCTGGTAATCAATCATCGGATGCTGATACGTCCCGTCATTCACTTTCGCTTCGATGAAGTAGTACTCCTCGCGCCCGATCGGCGTGAAGCGCACACGATCCCCCGGGCGAAAGAGCGCGAGACTGTCGTTGAACGCAGTGAGACGCTGATCCTTGTCCCAGATCGGCATGGGCGTGCGAGCGAAAATCTGGTAGCCGCCGGGCGTGCGATCGGGGTACATGGACGTCAGCCCACCGCCCACGCCGATCGTTCCTTTCGGCGTCCAGCCGCGCGGCGGGTTGTATTTCGGCGCGCTCAGCCGGTTGCGCGGATCGAGCGGCATGAGCGAACACAAGCCGGGCCAGAATCCGAGCGCCGCGACCCAGTATTCCGTGCCCGAGTGCATGCGTTGCAGCGCGCCGCGATCGGCCAACCCATTCGCCTCACACAGCAACTCAGGATCGGCGACCTTCGCGGGATACGTCTTGCGATAATCCGCGACGCACTCTTCGGTCCACGGATCGAAGTAATACAGCGGCACGGTGAAAAGGCGGCTCGGCATGTCGAGCACCCCTTCGCCCGATTGCTGGCCGAAGATGCGCTGAATCTCCATCACGACATCGTCGTATGAAATGCGATCCGGGTCGTAAGACACCAGCATCGACGCCAATTCGGGCACGAGTTCCATGACGCCGTCGATCCGCGCTTCCCGGATCGCACGCGCGAGCGCCTGGACTTTCACGTTCAGGTCGAAGCTCATTTCATTGCCGAGCTCGACTTCGATAAACGAGTCGCCTGCGGGACTGAATCGCGGCTCGGAGTGATGCATGATTTGCCTCAAGTCAGGTTGGGACAGGTCAGTTCTTGTCCATGCGGACGAACAGCACCCAGAACAATGCGGCAAGCGAAGGCAGCACCACGGCGAGTACGATCGTCTCCAGGCAAAAGATCACCGGCACTTGCGATTGCTGCGACGACGCCATCATCCAGTTCCAGATCGGCATGGTCTCCGCCGTGCCGCGCAGGAAGATCGAACGCTGGACTTCGTTGAATGAAATCAGGAATCCGAACGTTCCCGCACCGACGATGCCCGGCCGCAAAATCGGCATTTCGATGTCCCAGAACGTGCGCCATCCCGACGCGCCCAGGTCAGCAGCTGCTTCCACTAGCCGGCTGTCGAAACGCGTTGTCAGGACTAGCACGATCAGCAGCGAAAACGGGAATGCCCAGACCACGTGGCCGAGGAAGATCGACCAGTAGCCGAGGGTCAGTCCCATCATCGGGCGCAAGAAGATGAACTGCGCGGCGCCCATCGACATGCCCGGAATGAAGAGTGGCAGCACGGCGAGCAGCACCAGCGTGCCGGCGCGCTTCGAATGCGGCAACACGCGGCCGACGAGCGTGGCCGTGACGGCCGTCACCGCGCCCACGCCGAGCGCAATCAGCACGCTGATGCCGAACGGCGCGAGCCAGTCGCCCGACTGGAACAGCGCGACATAGTTAGCGCCGGATATCGGAAATGGCAGTCCGGACAGCGGTTGCGCGCTCACGGACATCATCGCGAGCCACAGCAGCGGAAAGTAGATGAACGCGAGCGCGCCGAACGCTATCCACTTCGCGACCCGCGGCCAGCCGCTCCAGTAACTCCATGCGCGGCCCTGTGGCTGCCGGGTCATCGTCGATGCCGGCATTTCAATGACTGACGGGTTCAACTTTGCAGGCTCCGGAAGGACATGGACAGGTCGGCGAAACGGCGCGTCACGAACATCAGCACCGCGAAAATGACGCCGATCATGAGAACGACAAAGCTGGACAGCGCCGCAACGACGGGATAACGCAGGGCGCCATAGGCACTGTCGACAGAATTGCTCAGCATGTTGACGAAGCCGCCGCCCAGCAGATTCGGCTCGACCCACGAGGCCAGCGCCGGCCCGAGCGTGAACACAACGCCGGCCAGGACGCCCGGCAGCGAGAGCGGCAGGATGATATCCACGACAATGCGCGCCGGCGTCGCCCCGAGGTCCGCTGCGGCGGAGATCAGGGTATCGTCGATCACGCTCATCGCCATGTAGATGGGCAGGACCATCATGGGAAAGTACGAGATCACCATGCCGAAATGCACCGCTGCTTCCGTGTACAGCAAGCTCTTGATCGGCGCTTGCACGATGTGCAGCATCATCAGCACATGATTGATCAGCCCGTTCTCATCCAGAATGCCGCGCCACACAATGATGCGCGACGACTGGTCGAGAAAGAACGGAATGGTCAGCAGCGCAAGAACGACAGCGCGCGTCGTCTTCGTGCAATTGCCCTTTGCAAGCCACAACGCCGACGGAAACGCGAGCAGCAATTCGATCAGTGTCACTGTCATCGCAATGCGCAGCGTTCGTACCGTCACTTCGAAGCGGCCGGACGTGAAGATCCCCTCCCACGTCTTGAGCGTCGGCTCGTAGACCATCATGAAATTGCGGCTGTCGAAGAAACTGTAGGCGACCAGCACGAGCAGCGGCGCAATGACGACGAACAACCATACGAAAAGAAAGCTGCGAATCAGCCACGGCGAACGGTCAAGCGGCGTACGCATGCCGCGGCTGGATAACTTCTGCATCAGGTTGCTCATGATGTCGCCCTTGCCTCGCTAGCCATTACGCGTTCAGGAATCGCTGCCACTCGTCTTCAATCGCGTCCGAATGCGACGGCGTGGTCGTGCTGACGAACGGCTTCGCGAACTTGCGATCCACTTTCTGCTGCGTCGCCTTGAGGCTTTCCACCTGCTCGGGAGTCCAGCTATTTTTGGTCGCGTATTCGACGGCGAGGTCCATGTTCGGTCCCGCATAGCCGCGGTCGCGGGCCTGCAGCGCGCGATATTCGCCATCAAGGAAATAGTTGAGCATCTTGTAGACCGTGTCGAGATTGCCGCGCCCCTTCGCCTGCGATGCGATGTACGCGCCATGCCCCCACTTGTAATAACCTTCCTCCGTGTAGGCGTAGCGCGTCGTGCCCTCGCCGAGCTTCAGGTTCGCCTCGCGCACCGCAGGCTCCCAGCAATTGATGACATCGACTTCGTGGTTAGACAGCAACTGGATCTGCTGCTCGAAGGAACTGACGAGCGTGCGGAACTGGCCAGCCTTCTTGCGCGCGACGAGAAAGTCCACGACCGTTTTTGCTTCGGCGGGCGACAGGTCCGCCGGGTCGACAATCTTCGCCTTGCCCGACGACTTCAGATACAACGCCGCAACGCCGATCGAGTAATTCCACGTGTTGTCGTAACCGACGCGGCCACGTGTGCGGTCATCTTCGTAGACGGTCTTCCATGAGAGATCGGTGGAACCGTCGGCCTTCACGCCAAGCTTGTCGGGAAAATAGCCGAAGCTGTCGGCATTGCCGATCACCGGCACACCGTACTGCTTGCCATCTTTCCCGACGACCACCGCCGAACGCTTCCATACGTCAGGCGTGCGTTGCCACAACTTCAGGTTCGGATTCTTTTCGTCGATGACGAGATACGCGCCCTGCGGTCCAAGAATGTTCTGCGTGCCGCCTTCGAAGATGAAGATGTCCGCCTTGTTGCCCATCTGCGACGCGAGAATGTCACGCATGAACACGCCGACATCGTTATTCGAGCCGGCGTATTGCATCTTCAGGCCCGTCGATTTTTGCAGCACGGACCAGTCTTTCAATTGCGCGGTCGTCACGCCATACGCGCTGACCGTTTGCGACGCGGCAGCGGACGCAATGCGACTCAGACCCAGCGTACCGGCAACGGCCATGGCTCCGGTAGCAGCGATGCCTTTCAACATGTCGCGCCGCGTGAGGTCCAACTGCGAGGTGATGGAATTGCGGTCTTTCATGGTCAGCCCTCTAAGAAGTACTACCGGAAAAGTTAATGAGGAAGAATCACGCAATCTTGAACGCGGCAGCTCACTGCATCGAAATCGCCCGGTGTTGCGCTTTGGTCCCAGCTACGAATCTTCAGCCTGGTGCCGTCTGCCGCGAGTGCCGTCTGGTCGGTATATTTCCCGCGATACACATGCTCGGCCGGCGTGCACGCAATCGCGTTGCTGACGCTCGCCGACACCGCCCGTCTGACCGGCGTCAGCCGTTCTGCGCGCACGGCGAAGAGCGCGGTATCTCCTGTGCGCAGATGCGAGCCGGTTGCGCATATGCCGCACAGCGCCGTGTTGTTGAAGTCGACGGTCGCCTCACCGCTCTCGGCAATGGACCGGACCGTACAGGGAAGCACGTTGTCGAAGCCCATGAATTCAGCGGCGAAGCGGCTCGACGGGCGGTCGAACAGATCTTCCGGCGTCCCGCATTGTTCAATACGCCCGCGTCGCATCAGCACGATCCGATCGCTCATGGTCAGCGCTTCTTCCTGGCTGTGCGTGATATAGATGAACGTCATGCCGAGTGCTCGATGAAGCTCCACGAGTTCCGCCTGCATGTCATAGCGCAGCTTTTCGTCGAGCGCGCCCAGTGGTTCGTCGAGCAGCAAGATCGCCGGCCGTGTGACGATAGCGCGCGCCAACGCCACGCGTTGCCGCTCGCCGCCCGAAAGCTGACCTATGCGGCGACTGCCCTTCGCGCTCAGGCGCACCATCGACAAAGCGTCGTTCGCCTCGCGCCGGCATTGATCCCTGGCGACACCCCGCAACTTCAATCCATACGCGACGTTTTCCTCCACCGACATATGCGGAAACAACGCATAGCTCTGGAACACCGTCGTGCAGTTGCGCTTGGCAGCGGGAACGTCGCGGACATCCACGCCGTCGAGCGTCAGTTGTGCCGCGTGAGAGACCTTCTCAAGCCCGGAAATCACGCGCAGCAGTGTGGTCTTGCCCGAACCGCTTTCGCCGAGGATCGTAAGGAATTCGCCGCGCCGCACATCGAGGGAAACATGGTCGAGCGCCGTGACCTGGCCGTATTGATGCTTGAGATCGACGGCGCGAAGAATGTAGTCGTCCTTTGCAGCAATGGGTTCTTGCGCACCGCGGACGGCCGTCGCGGCGCGGGCGGACTGGCCCATGGAAGAAACCGGCATGTCGGCATAACCTGCTCCTTCACTACGCATTCTCAACATATCAAAACCTCTACGGTCAACAGGGTTGCAGCAATGGAAACAGCGTGCTGCAAGATGGCAAGAGTGGTCGACAACGGGTCGACCGTCCGGCAGCGCATGTCGGGTTGCATGTCGGCACGTTCGCCGCCGCCGGTATTTGCTGCGAGTTGCGCAGGCACCGTCCGGCAGCCCACCGCGATGCAGTGGATCGCGGCGCGGCGGATCTCGCAGACGCTCAGCGCACGCAAGGCGATGAGTGAATCGGCGATGCCGGAGAACGCCCGGCCGCCGCCATCGACGACACCGGAGACCGCCGCCGCGCTCAACGCCGCGAGTGCTGCACGCGCGCCGTCGGCCCGCTGCTCCGTTTCCCACCGCGTATGCGCGCCGATACGCAGCACGCCCCAATCGCCGGCGAGCCGCGCGGCACGCCGCTCGAGCTTCTCCCGATCGAGCGCGAGATAGCGTGTCGATCTGGCTTGCGCGGCGAGAAGCGCGCGGCGTGCATCAATCACGTCTGCAGCGCCATTCGCGCCGGCGAACACCGCGTGCCCATGCTCGACGACGAGTCTCGACGCACGGCCGAGCATGGACGGTCGGACCTTCGATATCGACGTGCCCATTTCTTCGCTGACCACCGTCGCGCCGGTCGCGGCGCAAAGATCGTCGAGCACATGCATGGCGTCGATACCGACTTCCGCCGGAACCAGCCCGAGCACATGCATGCGTAGCGCCGCGCGATTCGCGCTCAGTGTCGCCCGCGCCGCGCCTTCGAAACCCCGTGCCACGATGAGCAGCGATTTCGCATGCATCGCGAACTGTTCGAGGATGCGCGCGAGCGGCCCGAACTCGGTGATCACTTCGTTGACGACCAGCACATGAACTGCGTCCATCTCGAAGCGCAAGCCCTGCTCTTCGACCGACGCCCCCGCGACTTCCGGCTGCACGTCGAGACAGTAGCCGGCGTAGCGCTCGAAGCGCACGCCCGGCTCACGGCTTTGCTGGACATCGATCGCGCCTTTGGCCGGCATCCGCGCGAACGCGTCGCTCACGGCCCGCGCAATGGCTTCGTCCCCGTGCACGCTGCGGGCTATGTCGAGCGTATCGGCCGCGTCGCACCGTTCGTTTTCGACGATGGCAGCAAACTCGTGCTGCACCTGCTGTATTGCCTTATTCAGCAATGCGGGCGGCATGCCCGCCGCAATGTATTTAGCCGCCTCTGCATACAAGCCCACGGCGATGCAGGCCGTCCGCGTGGTGCCGTCGCCGAGATCGCGCTGCACTTGCCACAACGCGTCGCGCAAAATGCGCAGCGCCACCGATCCCGCGCCGGATTCGTTCGTCACGCGACGCGCGATATCCAGTCCCGACGAGCTGAAAAGCGGACCACCGGAGCCGCCATCGAACATAAGGCCGCGGCCGTTCGGCCCGAGCGACGAACCAATGGCACGCACGCCCATGGCGAGGGCGCGCATGATCAACTCGCGCGCGGGTGCGCCGGTGACTATTTTTGATGTGCTCACGGCTTGCATGATCGGGTCCGCTTGCGGCTCAGAGACGGTCGGCGACGGCGTCGAACACCGCCATCGCGAGCGGCAATGCGCCCGGCGTGTCGCTATGTACGCAGATCGAGTCGATGGCGACCGGCACAGACTTGCCGTTAATGGACTTCGCCGTCTTCTCCGTGAGCGCGCGCATCACGCGTGTCACGGCGTCGTCCGGTGCAACTGCTTCGTGGATCATCGTGATGACCTGACGGCCTTCGTCGTCGTAGTCGAGATCGGAGTAAAACTCGCACGCGTGTTCCACGCCGCGCGCCTCGAAGACGCGCGTCATTTCGCTGTCCGTGCAGGTGATGACCGGCAGATTGAGCGCGAGTGCGGCATCCGCGATGCCTTCCGCGACCGCCGCGTATTTCATGCCCATGCCCATGAGCGCGCCATGCGGTTTGATGTGCGACATCGCCATGCCTTCCGCGTCGAGAAATGCGCGCAGCGCGCCGGTCTGATACAGCACGAGCGCGGCCGTCTCGCTGCGCGAGAGTTTCATCTCGCGCCGCCCGAAGCCTTCGCGATCCGGCAAGCCAGGATGCGAGCCGACCTTGATGCCGTGCTCCTTGGCTGCGCGAACCGTGCGCCACATGACGTTCGGATCCGACGCGTGGAATCCGCACGCGATGTTGGCGTGCGTGACGTAAGGCATCACCGCGGCGTCGTCGCCGAGATGGTAGATGCCGAAGGCTTCGCCCATGTCGCAATTGATGGAAAGCTTGGTCATCGATAGTCCTTTCAACGCACTGCCAGTATTGAAATCAGCCCGTCGCGCCGCAGCGCGACCGGCGCAATCCTTTTTCTCTCGCCGATCCGCCGTTTTCCAGCGAATCATGCGAGATATGATATATCGTGTTTGCGGCGGAAAAATAAAAAAACTCACGCTTTTTCGATGCTATTTTTTTAACTTCGACTTGTCGTCCGATCGTCACAAAACTTTGTTGTACGCGCTGAAATCCTTTCCTGTAAAGGATTTCAGCGCGTACAGCCGTTTTTGATGACTGTCATCTTTGCACGCTGAAGCTAAAATTCTTATCGATATTTGGTGACATCATATATCATGTCTCACCTTGAAAACATGCTATTCAACGTGTTCGGAGATGCCCATGGGCGATGTACCAATCGACGCGATCAGTCAGTCAGGCCACCTCGGGAGCAGCAGTCTGAGCGTTGCCGCGGAAGCCATTCCGCTGGCGCAGGCAGAACAACTGACGTCTCGCTATTTCGGAATCGAAGGCTGCGCGTCGCGCTTGACGAGCGAGCGCGACCAGAACTTCAAGATCGTCGCCGCCGACGGCCGCGAATACGCGCTGCGTGTGACGAACCACGCGGAGGATCCCGAAGTCAACGACCTGCAGGTGTCGGCTCTGTTGCACGTCGAACGGGTTGACCCGGCGATTCCCGTTCCGCGCGTGTTCCACACGCTCGATGGCCAGCCGCATCTGCGTCTGCCGTTCGAACAAGGACATCTGCGCGCCGTGCGGTTGCTGTCTTTCCTGCCCGGTACCCCGCTCAATACCGTCGCGCATACGGCGGTACATCGAAAGGAACTGGGGACGCATCTCGCCAACCTGGATCGGGCGCTGCGAGACTTTTCACATCACGCGGCAGGCCACGAACTGGCGTGGGATATTCAGCATGCAAGCGGCGTCAGGCCGCTGATCAACCATATTCCGGATGTTGGACGGCGTGCGCTCGCCGAACGTTTTCTTGCCGCGTTCGAGACGCACGCGAAGCCGGTGCTGCCATCGCTGCGCGCCCAGATCATTCACAACGATCTGAATTTCTATAACGTGCTGGTCGATCCGAAAGCGCACGAGCGGCTCGTGGGCATTCTCGATTTCGGCGACATGGTGTACAGCCCGCTCATTGTCGATGTCGCGGTTGGCGCGTCGTATCACATGAATACGGCGGATGACCCGTGGGACGCTGTCGGCGATTTCGTGGCTGCGTATCACGCGGTGTCGCCGCTTGAGCGCGATGAAATCGACTTGCTCTACGACCTGATTGCAGCGCGCTTCGTGGTCACGGTCGCGATCACGGGCTGGCGCGCGGAGCGGTATCCGGAAAACAGCGCGTACATCCTCAAGAACAATGCGACCGCATGGCGCGGCCTCGCGCATCTATCAACCCTTCACCGCGATGAAGCGCAACGCCGGCTGCGCATCGCGTGCCACATGGAGTCGTGATCAATGGCTAAGATTTTGATGGTCAATGCGTTCAACCCCGCGACCGCGGACGAACTGAATCCCGATCTGCAAGCGCTGCTCGCACGTCGGCAAAGGGTTCTCGGCCCTTCCTACAAGCTGTTTTATGAAGAACCGATCCATCTCGTGCGCGCCGAAGGCGTGCATATGTACGACGTACAAGACAACCAGTATCTCGATGTCTACAACAACGTGCCGTCGGTCGGCCATTGCCACCCGCATGTGGTCGAGGCGATCACGAAGCAGGTCGCAACGCTCAACACGCACACACGTTATCTGCACGAGCTGATTCTAACCTATGCAGAGAAGCTGATCGCAACGTTTCCTCCCGAACTATCGAACGTGATGTTCACATGCACCGGAAGCGAGACGTCGGATCTGGCGCTGCGTGTCGCGCGCAATTTCACTGGCGGCACGGGAATCATCGTGACGGAGACGGCGTATCACGGCATCACCAGCGCGGTGTCGGAAATCTCCCCGTCGCTTGGGGACAACGTACCGCTCGGTCAGCACGTGCGCACCGTTCCCGCACCGGATCCACTGCGTGGAGATGGCGCTGATGTCGGCGAAACGTTCGCGCGCAAAGTGCAGGCGGCTATCGACGATCTGAAACGGCATGGCATCAAGGTCGCAGCGCTGATCGTGGACACGATCTTCTCCAGCGATGGCGTCTACGCCGATCCGGCCGGTTTCCTCGCGCCGGCCGTGGAAGCGGTGCGTCGCGCCGGAGGCGTATTCATCGCCGATGAAGTGCAGCCCGGATTCGGCCGCACGGGCGACGCCATGTGGGGCTTTCAGCGGCATGGCGTCGTGGCCGACCTCGTCATCATGGGCAAGCCGATGGGCAATGGGCTGCCAATCGCCGGCCTGATCGCCAAGCCGGAAGTGCTGCAGGATTTCGCCATGCGCGCCCGCTACTTCAACACGTTCGGCGGCAATCCGGTGTGCTGCGCGGCGGGGCTTGCGGTGCTGGAAGTCCTCGAACGCGAACGGTTGATGGAGAACGCGAAGTCCGTCGGCGGTTATATGAAACAGGGACTGGCGGAACTGGCGAAGCGATACCCGTCGATTGGTCAGGTACGCGGCGCGGGATTCTTTATCGGGGTTGACCTGGTGAAAGACCGCGAGACGCAGGAGCCCGATCCTGACTTCGCAATCCGTCTTGTCAATGGTCTGCGCAAGCGCTTCATCCTGATCGGCGCGTCGGGTCCCGAAGGACACGTGCTCAAGATCCGGACGCCGCTGCCGTTTTCGCGTGACAATGCGGACCACTTCCTGAACTCCATGGACGACACGCTGGTAGAGGAAAATGCGCGCCGGTAATCGCGAAGGATCGCTTCGCGCGATCCATTCTCTTTAGGAGAATGCAGCCTCAGGAACGGCTCGCCTTGCGGGCCGTGACCATGGCGCTCTGCTGTCTTGACGACACCGCCGGCAATTTGCGCACGCCTGCGCCGAGTTCGCTTTCGGCTAGCGTCGGCAAGCGCGCTTCAATGCCTTCCGCCACGAGCGTCTGCAATCGCGGCATCAGCGCGTTCTCCGCGGCGACAAGGTCTTCCACGAGCTTTTGCCTGACCGCATCGGCATCACCTGATTCGATGGCGTCGACAAGTTCGCTATGGTGCACGTTTGCGTGTTCGCCGCCATAGTCGGGATCCTCGAGCAGGCCGTAGAAAACGGGACCGACTTGTCCCCACAGTCCCTGAATCATTTCGAGCAAACGCGGCGAATGCGCTTTCTCGTAGATGGCGAAATGGAATTTTTCGTTGAGCTCGCGATAGGCGGTTTTATCGCCGCGTTCTATTGCACCGTCCATTGCTGCGAGTGTCTTTTTCAGGCGCGTCAGATCTGATGTCTTGAAGGACCGCGTGGCCATTTGTGCCGCGAGACCTTCGAGTTCGAACCGTATCCGATAAAGCTCGCCGAACGTCGATGGCGACAGCGTCGGCACCACGATCGAGCGGTTCGGCAGCATCACAAGCAAGCGCTCGGCAACGAGTCGCTGAAGCGCTTCGCGCACGGGCGTCGTGGAAATGCCATAGCGTTCGGCCAGCGAACGGATAATGAATACCTGACCAGGATGAAAGCTACCCGAAATCAATCCGCCCTTCAGAATCGCATAGGTGCGGTCGTTTAAGTTCTGATGTTCCAGCTTGTCTTGCAACATATCGAGTATCACTCTGGCCCTGGTGGAAGTATCGCTGCTGCAGGGCGACAGCGGCGCAAACGAGCGGCTATCTCGGCGAGCGCAACGACATGCCGGCGAGACGCTAGGGCTTCCGCAACTGCGTGCATCCCGGCGCTAAGTCCTTCCGACGAGGAAGTTCTGAACGCACCCGGGACTCTGCAATGGGAGTCGGCCAAAGGCCTGTGCGTTGTATCATATATCACTAGTTCAAACAATTCTAGGAAGCTTAAACGAAGGCATCGCGATGCAAGTTTTCGCTGCAGTACAATTCTGAACGCTTGGAAGTTAGACGATTTTCCGACGCGACGAATTCGTTAGAGGACAGTTTCAAACGGATTCCGGCCTGCAAAAATTGATGCGGGAAGCGGCCATCTGCACGCAGCCATCAATCGAACTGAAACTATTCGGTTTTGTCTCATTAGCGTGGTCGAGTAAAATTCGTCTACCGCAACGCATGACAAGCATGATGGCAAAGACGAAGTCGCCGCGCAAGACGCTGCCCGCTGGAATTGGCAAGGTACTGAAGCGGCTGCACTACCCGCTGGACGTGATCCTGCTGTGCGTCCGGTGGTACGTGGCGTACCCACTTAG
>Ga0105854_1000632_pt1 | contig 15314 bp, 14 predicted proteins | sample OrgsoiDNA_201058_FD_89679 | JGI IMG/M metagenome (GOLD analysis project Ga0105854, IMG submission 89679) | Permafrost soil microbial communities from the Arctic, to analyse light accelerated degradation of dissolved organic matter (DOM) -... | ecosystem: Environmental > Terrestrial > Soil >... | reverse complement strand
GCTGCACGCCCGCGCCCTCGTCGAGCGCTCGTACCTCCTCTCTCACACAGACCCGGAGCTCTGGGTTCAGACCGCGCGCGACACCGCCAAGGAAGCACGTGAACCGCTCGGGCGGGCCAACGATGACACCGGTCTTGCGCGCGCCTGGATGCTCGTCGTCATCCACGACTACATCCAAGGTCGCTCCGACGACCTGCAGGCGGCACTCGAGCCTGCCCTGTACCACGCGCGCCGAACCGGCGACCGCCGGCACGTCCACGACCTGCTCACGCTGGCAGCTCGCAGTGTCTTGTTCGCGCAGATGCCGGTCGATGACGCGATCGCGAGGTGTGACGCCCTCCTCGGCGAAGGCGCCGACCGCGGCGTCGTCCACGGTGTGCGTGCGTGTCTGAACGCGATGGCCGGACGCTTCGACCAGGCGCGCGCGGATTACACGGCGGGCCAGGCGCTCCTTGAAGAATTCGGCCGGACACGGCTCGTCGCGGTGAACCGAACCTACGGCGGGGTCGTCGAGCTCTGGGCGGGCGACCCGGCGGCGGCTGAGCGCGAGCTGCACCGAGCCGCTCGGACACTCGACGCGATCGGCGACCGGGCACCACTGTCGACGGTCAGTCTGCTGCTCGCGGCTGCGTTGCAGGCGCAGGGGCGGCAGGAGGACGCCCTCCGGTGGGCCGAAGCGGGGCGCCGCGACGCTTCGACAGCAGATGTCGTCTCACAAATACAGTGGCGGACGACACTGGCTCGACTCGTTCCCGAACGGGCGGTGGAACTCTCTGAGAAAGCGATCTCCGTCGCCGACGACACCGACTGGACCGTGCTGCAGGCGGATGCGTCCTTGTGCCTGCGCGACGTTCTACTCGCGCGAGGGCAGACGAAGGACGCAGCGCGTGCCGGAGAACGGGCGGCCGCGCTCTACCGCGCCAAGGGTCACACCGTGGGAGTTCAGTGGGTTGAAAACCCGAGCCTGACGGCCATCTCGGAGTCCGCTACGGACGGCCTCGCAGGTGGTACGTAGAGCGTCGACAGCGGTGTCAGCGGAGCCTCGGGCAGCGCCTGGAGCGGAACTCGTTCGACGACCGGAGCGGCGATCGGGTAAGGCGATGCCTCGTACACGATCACCTCGTGGTCGCCCGGGTAGTGCTCGGCCAGCCGCTCGACAAGAATGGGCACGTTGTCGAGTCGGGCGCGCGACACTGCGGTCGGATCGCCGATCACGGTGATCTGCCAGAGGATCAACGCAGTCGCGGTGTCGATCGGCCGCCCGGAGATGAGGAAGTCGGTGGCGTCGAAGCTCAGACAGCCGACCGTGCCGGGGTCGATGCCGAGATCCGCGAAGAGGCAGTCCTCTGCCGACACCGCCGGCAGCATCCTCGCGTCGTAGCCCTCGTCGCGCGCACGCTTGACGGCCTCGTGCGACGGCGTGACGAAAACCGCCGGGTGTCCATAGAACGCGGCGCACACGCTGCGTCCTGCTCGCACCGGAGCGAGTATGGCTTCCGTGATGCGCTCGTAGATTGCTTTGCGCGCCTCGCCGAGGCGGTATTGCGAGCGTAGGCTGACCGCATTCGGGTGGAGGCCGCCGAGCCAGTCGTCGGCGAGCGGATCCGCAGCGAGGTGCAGCAGGTCGTCCGCCGCGTCGATCGCCTCCCGGGCCTGCGGCGTCAGATGGATTCCGATCGCGATCCCCGTCCCGACGACGGTCAGCGACCCTCGTGTCATGCGGCGCTACGAGGGCAGCGGAATATGAGGAAGATGAATGTGGATCGTGTGAAAGACGACCACCTCACCGTCGAGTTCCAGTTCGGCCTCGACCCTTACGCGTATCTCCCGCAGCCGACCGGCAAGCAGAACCTGGGCTTTCGGCCCTGTGATCTGGTGCTCCTTCAACACCGATTCCGGGTCGTTGTCGAAACGCGCGCGCAGCCCTGGGTCGGTTGCGAGAGCGAGCAGGAACTCGGCGATCGTCACGCGGGCGAGGTTACAACCCTTGCCCCTCGCACGTCAATGACTCTCTGACGCCCGCCGGCCCACTACCATCTTGTCCGTGCCCTACGCCGCCTCGCCCGAGCGCTACGACGTGATGCGGTACCGCCGCTGCGGCCGGAGCGGCCTTCAGCTGCCCGCAGTCTCGCTCGGGCTCTGGCACAACTTCGGGGGCGACCGGCCGCTCGAGTCGGCTCGCGCGATCCTGCGACGGGCGTTCGACCTCGGCGTCACGCACATCGATCTCGCCAACAACTACGGCCCGCCGTACGGCTCGGCCGAGGAGACGTTCGGGCGCGTGCTGCGCGACGACCTGCGGCCCTACCGCGACGAGCTCGTGGTCTCGACCAAGGCGGGCTACGACATGTGGCCCGGACCGTACGGCGAGTGGGGATCGCGGAAGTACCTGCTCGCCTCGCTCGACCAGTCGCTCGCGCGAATTGGGCTCGAGTACGTCGACATCTTCTATTCGCACCGCTTCGATCCGGAGACGCCGCTCGAGGAGACGATGGGCGCACTCGACACCGCGGTGCGGGCCGGGAAGGCGCTCTACGCCGGCATCTCGTCCTACTCGGCCGAGAAGACGCGCGAAGCTGCCGCGATCCTGCGAGAGCTCGGCACGCCGCTCCTGATCCACCAGCCGTCCTATTCGCTGCTGAACCGCTGGATCGAGCCTGAGCTCCTCGAGACGCTCGGCGAGCTGGGTGTCGGCTGCATCGGCTTCTCGCCGCTCGCCCAGGGGATGCTGACCGACAAGTACCTGAACGGGATCCCGGAGGGCTCGCGCGCCGCGGAGAACTCGTCGCTCTCCCCCGCCCTGCTCACAGAGCACGCGCTCGAGAAGATCGGCGCGCTGAACGAGATCGCGCAGCGGCGCGGACAGAGCCTTGCCCAGCTCGCGCTCGCGTGGACGCTCCGCGACCCGCGCATGACCTCGACGCTGGTCGGCGCCTCGAGCGTGGCACATCTAGAGGACTCGCTCCGGGCGCTCGACAACCTGGCCCTCTCCGACGACGAGCTCGCCGAGATCGACCGCCACGCGACCGACGGCGGGATCAACCTGTGGTCGCGTTCAAGCGGTCACTAGAGCACGCGCGAAGTCCTGCGCGTCGAACGGGCGCAGGTCGTCCAGACCCTCGCCGACGCCCACGAGCTTCACCGGCAAGCCGAGCTCGTACGCGATCGCGACCGCGATGCCGCCCTTGGCGGAGCCGTCGAGCTTCGTGAGCGCGACGCCCGTCACGCCGACGGCTTCGTTGAAGATCCGGGCCTGCTGAAGACCGTTCTGACCCGTCGTCGCGTCGACGACGAGAAGCGTCTCGTGCGGCGCGCCGTCGAGACGGCCGGCGATCACGCGGCGCACCTTGGCGAGCTCGTCCATCAGGTTCGTCTGGGTGTGCAGCCGTCCCGCGGTGTCGACGATCACGACGTCGGTGTCCGACCCGACTGCGTCGTAGGCGACCGCGGCCGGATCGCCTCCGCGTTCGCCGCCGACGAAGCGCGCACCGGACCGCTCCGCCCAGATCTCGAGCTGCTCCTCCGCGGCGGCACGGAACGTGTCGGCAGCACCGAGTGTCACCGACCGCCCGTGCTCACGCAGCTTCTGCGCGAGCTTGCCGATCGTCGTCGTCTTGCCGGTGCCGTTCACGCCGACGACGAGGATGACGCTCGGCACGTGCGCGAGGTCGAGTGTCGCCGGCTCGGCGAAGAGTGCTGCGATCTCCTCGGCGAGAGCCGCGTTCAACTCGGTGAGATCCTGGCGCGCCTCGAGCCGGCGCACGAGCTCCGCTGTCGCCCGTACGCCCACGTCGGCGTAGATCAGCGCCTCCTCGAGCCGCTCCCATGAAGCGTCGTCGGAGGGGTCGAACGCCGCAACCTGGAGTTGCTCTGTGAGTGCGCGCCGCGACTTGCCGAGCGAATCGCGCAGGCGCCCGAACAGCCCGCGCTGCTCCTCGGCGCTCTCGCCGCGCGCGCCTGCGTCCCCCAGCAGCTCTCCCCAGCTTCTTGCCATGAGCACGCCACGTTACGTGGAGTGGGCGAGATCGTTCAGGCGGTCGCCGCCGTTTCGTCTTCGCGCGGCAGCCGGCGGGAGACGATCTGCGAGATGCCGTCGGACCCCATCGTGACGCCGTAGAGGACGTCGGCCGCCTCCATCGTGCGCTTCTGGTGCGTGATCACGATGAACTGCGCGCGGTCGGCATACGCGCGCAGCAAGTCGGTGAACCGCCCGATGTTCGTGTCGTCGAGCGCGGCTTCGACCTCGTCGAGCAGGTAGAACGGGCTCGGCCGCGCGAGGAAGAGTGAGAAGAGAAACGCGATCGCACCGAGCGCCTTTTCGCCGCCCGAGAGCAAGCTGAGCCTGGTCACGCGCTTCCCGGCCGGGCGCAGCTCGACCTCGACACCGGGCTCCTCACCGTCCTCTTCGGCCTCGGTCAACCGCAGCCGCCCCTCGCCGCCGGGGAAGAGCGTCGCCGCCACCTCGTGGAAGTGGCGTTCGACCGCCGCGTATGTCTCGGCGAACCGTGTCTCCACGGTCTTCGTCAAATCGTCGCGCAGCTTCTCGAGCTCGTCGAGGCTCTTCTCGAGATCGACGCGCTGGACGGAGAGATCCTCCAAGCGAACCTTCTCGGCGTCGTACTCCTCCTTCGCGAGCGGGTTGACCTGCCCGAGCTGCTCACGCCGCTTGTCGTAGCGCTCGAGCTTCTCGGCGAGCTCCTCGCGGTTCTCGCCGTCGGCCGGATCGGCGTCGGCCGCTGCCAACCGCCGCTGCGCCTCGTCGCGCTCCGCGTCGGTGCGCGCGAGCTCGACGTCGATCGCAGACAGTCGCTCCGCGGCCTGCGCGGCGGACTGCCGGAGCTCGACCTCCTCGGCCCCGAGGCGGCGCAACTCCGCGCCGAGTTCGGTCGTACGCGCAGCCTGGGCCTCCGCGCGTTCACGTACCGGGGCCTCGAAGCGGTCGACATCGACGCCGAGAGCCGCCTCGAGCCGCAGCGCGCCCGCGTGCAACCGCGCGAGCACGAGCTCGTCGGGCCTGCGAGCACGTGCCGGGTCGGCATCGACGAGCGCGCGGGCAGCCGCCTGCGCGCGCTCGGCTGCGTGCTCGGCGGCTTGCGCCGCCTCGCCTGCCAGCGTCGACAGCTCTTCTGCCTGCGCGCGCAGCGATTCGACGTCGCCGACTGCTGCAGCGGCGCGACCGCTTGCGCGGCGCTCGGCCGCGAGCGCGCGCGCGTCCGCCTCGGCGGCGGCGTGCCGCAGATCCCCCTCGCGCAGCGCGATCCCGCGCAGGTCTTCGGCCAGGCGGCCGGCGCGCTCGGCCAGCGGTGTCTCGAGACGCGCGGCGGCGCCTGCCGCGACGCGCAACGTCTCATCGAGCCGCTCGGCGCCTGAGACGAGGCGGCGAAGGCAGTCCGGATCGGCGGGCCGGAGGTTGCGCAGATGCGCGACGGGGGCGAAGGCCTTCGCGGCCGCGCGCACGAGCGCGCCCGTCTCGTCGACCTGGCTGCGCGCCACTTCGGTCCGTGCCTGGAGTTCCTCGACCTCGGCCCGCAACTCGCGGCGGCGCGCCTCGAGCTCCAGCAGGACGGCCTCCGCCGTCTCGCCCGCGAACCACAGCTCGCCGCGGCCGGGGTCCCAGCCGATCCCGTCGTGCGTCACGGCCGGCACGCGCGAGGCGAGCAACTCGTCACGCGGGACAACGGGCAGCTGCACGAGCTCCCGCGGGTCCTGGCCGACGAGCACGAACACCGAACCGAGGCCGGCCGATTGTGCCTTCGCAATGAGCTCCAGCCCCCGCTCTGGGTTCGCGGCGAGCACCGCGGACGCGCGGTGACCGAGCGCCGCCGCCGTCGAACGCTCCGCCCCGGCTTCGACTTCGAGCAGCTGGAGCGCGAGCTGCTCGCCTTCCTCGGCGAGGGCCCGCGCGGCGGGAGAAATGCCCTCGCGCTCCGCCAGTGACTGCTCGAGCCCGGTCAACCGTTCGCTTGCAAGGCGCACCCGCGCCTCCAAGTCGTCTCGTTCGCGCAGCGCCGTGCGCGCCACGGCGTCGGCCTCGTCGGCCGCCTGGCCCAACTCGGCCGGGGTCGGGCCGACGGGACGCTGTTGCGATTCTCCGAGCTCGATGCGCAGCTCGGCGAGCAGCCGCTGCGCCGACTCGTGCCGCAGACCGAGCCGCTGCGCAGCGCCGCGCAGCGCGTGCAGTGCGTCCCGGCCGCCGCCGGTCAGGACCGCCTCGGCCTGCGAGCGGCCGGCAAGAACTTCTTCGAGCTCGGCGATGAGCAGCGCCTGCGCGGCGCGCTCGATCGCGCCAACGCGCGCCCAGCGCTCTTCGGCCTCGACCTGGAGTCGCGCCCGCTCGGCCGCCGCTGCCTGTGCACCGGTGGCAGCGTCGCGAGCCGCCGCCTCGAGCTCGACGGAAGCGGACGGATCGTAGGCGCGTGCCGCGTCGAGCTCGACCTGCAGCGCCGCCGTCAGCGATGCGGCCGACTCGCGCCGCAGCACGATGCGCTCGCCGCCGCTGCGCAGCCGGTACAGCCCGGCGGTCGCCTGCTCGCGGGCGCCGGCCGAGTCGGTCAGCTCCTCCTCCGCGTACTCGCGCCGGGCAACGAGGGTGGCGATCTCCGCGTCGAGCACTCGGCGCACCTCGGCGGTGGCGGTGCGCCGCGCGTCGGCCTCGGTGCGCCGCTCCGCGAGCTGGGCCAGGTCGAGCATGGCGATCGCCGCCTGGAGCCGCGCGATCTCGACGCCGAGCTTCTCGGCGCGCTCGGCGGCGGTCGCCTGGAGCGCCAGCGGCCGGAGCCGCTTCTTCACCACGTCCTCGAGGTCGCGCGCGCGCTCGACCTGCACGGCCACGCGCACGAGCTTCAGTTCGGCGCGGTGGCGGCGGCGCTTGAAGCGGCCGAGACCGGCCGCCTCCTCGATCAGTTCGCGCCGCTCCGACGGTTTGGAGTTGAGCACCGTCTCGACGCGACCCTGCGAGATGACCGAGCGCAAGCCGCCGCCGAGGCCGACGTCGGAGAGCAGCTCGACGAGGTCGATGCGGCGCACCGGCGTCTTGTTGATCAGGTACTCGCCCTCGCCGCCGCGATGCAGGCGGCGTTGGATCATGACCTCCGAGTAGGGCAGGTCGGGCCACGCGCCGTCGGCGTTGTCGAAGAGCAGGTCGACCTCGCACGCGTCGACCGGCTGCCGGCCGACCGAGCCTGCGAAGAGGACGTCGTCCGGCTTCTCGGCGCGCAACTCGCCCGGGCTCATCGATCCGGTCGCCCAGAGAATCGAGTCGGAGACGTTCGACTTACCCGAGCCGTTCGGTCCGACGACGACCGCGACGCCAGGCTCGAGACGGATCTCGACCGCGTCGACGAACGACTTGAACCCCCGGAGCTTGATTGCTTTCAAGTGCACGCGCGAGAAGTATTGCGACCAGCACGGACGCCGCCAAAGCCGCCCGGAGAGTTCCTGCTCCCGGCGATTTCCGACCTACGAAGCTGCGATCAGCCCGCCGTCGCGGGCACGTCCACGAGCGCTTGCGCGGCCGCTGCCTGCTCGGCGTCCTTCTTCGAACGGCCCCCGCCCGTGCCGACGACCTCGCCGTCGATGATCGCCGCAGCCGTGAACGAGCGGTCGTGGGGCGGCCCCTCTGTGGTCAGGGTCGCATACGACACGGAGAGTCCCAGGCGCGCGAGCCGCTCCTGTAGCTCGGTCTTGTGATCGACGTACGTGTTCAACGCGTAGTCGATCCGCGGCTCGAACGCCGCGACAACCGCCGGCTCGACGGCCTCGAAACCGTGCTCGAGGTAGACGGCGGCAAGCGCCGCCTCCAGCAGCGCTGCGAGAACGTTCCGGTTGCGAGAGAGCCGGTCGACCTCCTCCTCCACCAGTTCCGCGCCGGCGGCGCGCATCCGCTCGCCGAGCTCGAGCTCGCGGGCGACGACCGCGCAGCTCGCCCGCGAAACCACGTGCGAGCGCACCTTCGCCATTCGTCCTTCGGAGAACTCGGGAAAGCGGTCGAAGAGGGTATGCGCGACCGCGAGCTCCAGCACCGAGTCGCCAAGGAACTCCAGGCGCTCGTACGACAAGGTGCGGTCGGCGGCCCACGACGCGTGCGTGAAGACCGCCTCCGCCCGTTCGGCCGGGAGCGCGTCGATCAGCTCCAGGAGACTCCTCGACTCGGCGCTACTGGTGCGACGTGACGTAGTCGACAGCCTGCCCGACGGTTGTGATCTTCTGGGCATCCTCGTCCGAGATCTTGATCCCGAACTGGTCCTCGAGCTCCATGATCAGCTCGACGAGGTCGAGCGAGTCCGCATCGAGATCGTCCTGGAACGACGCCTCCTCGGTGATCTGGTCCTCCTCGACTCCAAGCTGCTCCGTGAGAACTTCCTTGACCCGCTCGTAGACCTCTTCACGCGACGCTGCCATGTCACCTCATTGGTTCGTAGGGGGTTGTAAAACCGCGCGATCATACACGGACGCGCTCGGGGAGCCGCTCCGCGAGCCGCTCGACGACCCGATGCTCGACGCCGCGGGCGGCCAGTCTGATCGCGTTCGCAACCGCTTTTCGACCAGAGTTGCCGTGGGCGATCACGGCCAGGCCGCGCAGGCCGAGCAGGTACGCGCCGCCGTAGGTGTCGGGGTCGAAGCGGGTATGCAGCCGCCGCGCGGAGCGCCGGATCAGCAGGCCGCCGAGCTTCCCCGACGCGGTCGAGGTGATCTCCTCGCGCAGAGCGTCGAGGAGCTCCAGAATCGTTCCCTCGAGCAGCTTGAGGGCGATGTTGCCGGTGAACCCGTCCGTGACGATGACGTCGGCCGCCCCACGGAGCAGGTCGCGGCTCTCGGCGTTCCCGGCGAAGTTGAGCCGGTCGTCCTCGCGCAGGAGCCGGTGCGCCTCGATCGTCAGGCGGTTGCCCTTCTCGTCCTCCTCGCCGATCGAGAGCAGGCGCACCTTCGGCGCCGCGACCCCGAGTATCTCCTCGCTGAAGATCGCGCCCATGTGGGCGAACTGAACGAGATGCTCGGCCCGCGCGTCGGCGTTCGCGCCTGCGTCGAGGAGGACGGACGGCCCGGAGCGGGCAGGGATCGGGACGGCGATCGCGGGGCGAATCACGCCGGGAAGGCGGCGCATGTAGAGGAGCCCCGCCGCGAGCATCGCGCCGGTGTTCCCGGCGGAGACCACCGCGTCGGCATCGTGCTCCGCGACCGCCCGAACTGCGGCGACGAGACTCGAGTCGGGCTTCGCGCGGACGGCTTCGGAAGGCTTGTCCGCCATCTCGATCCGATCCCGCGCCTCCACGAGCGGCAAGCCGCGCGTGTCCAGGCCCGCCGGCCCGTAGAGCGTCACGTCGATCCCGTCCGCGGCCGCGTCGAGCGCGCCGAGGATCACTTCGCCAGGCGCCCTGTCACCACCCAGTGCGTCGACTGCGACGCGGGCCATCTTACGGCGCTTTGAGGCGGAGTGGTTCGACCTCGCGACCCTTGTACGTGCCGCAGGTCGGGCAGATGCGATGCGAGCGCTTCGGCGAGCCGCACTGGGCGCAGGTGCTGACGCGCGGCGGCTCGACCTTGTGCTGGGCCCGGCGCTTGTCGCGACGTGACTTGGACGTTTTTCTCTTGGGAACCGCCATGAGCGCGCCAGTTTAGCCGAAGGCGTCGCGACCTCGTGACACCCCGTCACGAGCAGCCAGGTCCCGTCGCCAAACGACGGTTACGGAAGGGTGGCGAACGTTCCACAGCCGGGGTCGAGCATGCGATCCTTGGTCAGACCAAGTGTCGAGAGAGTGTGGCGTATGATCCACGGCGAGCCTCCGGGCTCGTCCGATGACTGACCTCTGAGTCGAAAACTCGCGTCCCTACGCCTTTCGCCTGAAGGAGGTCAGCCCATGCCGGGCTCGATCAGTGCTCGTGAGATATCGAAGAGCTTTGCCGCCGTCCAGGTGCTCGACCGGGTCTCGCTCGTCGTCTCGCCGGGCGACCGGGTCGGCATCGTCGGGCCGAACGGGATCGGCAAGTCGACCCTGCTTCGCGTGCTCGCGGGGCTCGAGCCGCCCGACGCGGGCCGGGTCGTCCGCGCCGGCGCCGTCGGCTACCTGCCCCAGGAGCCGGAGGCCCGTCCGGGCGAAAGCGTGCGCGATTACCTCGCGCGGCGCACGGGCGTCCGCGGGGCCGAACACGAGATGGACGCGCTGGCAGCGCGTCTCGGGGTGGAGCCGGAGCTCGCCGCCGCCTACTCCGATGCCCTCGACCGCTTCCTCGCCCTCGGCGGCGAGGACTTCGAGGCCCGGGTCGGAGCTACGCTCGACGACGTCGGCCTCGGCCGCCGCTCCGACCGGGAGCTGGCAACCCTCTCGGGCGGCGAGGAGGCCCGCGTCGCGCTCGCCGCGATCCTGCTCGCCCGGTTCGACGTGTTCCTGCTCGACGAGCCGACGAACAACCTCGACTTCGCAGGGCTCGACCGGCTGGAGCGGTTCCTTCACGACCTGCCGGCCGGGGTCGTGCTCGTCTCGCACGACCGCGCCTTCCTCGACCGCACGATCAACCGCGTCGTCGAGATCGAGGGCGAGACGCGGCGCGTGCACGAGTACGCAGGGACCTGGTCCGAGTACGAGGCGGCTCGCGCGCGCGCCCGGGCCCGGCACGAGGCCGCGTATTCCGACTACGTCGACGAGAAGGAGCGCTATTCGGCCCTGCTCGCCACCCGCCGCCGGGAAGCACACCTGCTCGGCGGCGAGCGCGAGCTCGCACGGCAAACCGGCGGCTCCGACCGGCGCGGCACGAACGCCCTTCGCGGCAAGGTCAACCAGGCCAAGAACCACCTCGAACGGCTCGAGGATGTCGAAAAGCCGTGGACACCGTGGCGCCTCTCGATGCAGTTCGCCGCCGCGCCGCCGGCGGGTGCGATCGCCGAGCTTGCCGGTGCGGTGGTCGAGCTCGGGTCTTTCCGGCTCGGCCCCGTCGACCTCGAGCTCCACTTCAGCGAGCGCCTCGCGATCGTCGGCGCAAACGGCTCCGGCAAGACGACGCTGATCCGTGCCCTCGTCGGCGACCTGCCGCTCGTCTCCGGATCGCGCCGCGTTGGCGCCTCGGTCGTCTTCGGCGAGCTGACGCAGGCGCGCGACCTCTTCCAGGGCGTCCTCGTCGACGACGTGACATCGCTCTCCGGTTTCACGCCGACGGACGCCCGGACGCTGCTCGCGAAGTTCGCGCTCGGGGCCGACGACATCGGCCGGCCGGCGCCGTCGCTCTCGCCGGGGGAGCGCACCCGGGCCGCGCTCGCGCTCCTCTCGGCGCGCGGCGTCAACTGCCTGATTCTCGACGAGCCGACGAACCACCTCGACCTCGAGGCGATCGAAGAGCTCGAGACGGCGCTCCAGACCTACGAGGGCTGCCTGATCGTCGTTACGCACGACCGACGGTTCCTGGAACGCCTCGACGTGAGTCGTACGATCTCGCTGTGACAATCGACGAGCTCCGACGCGAGGACTGGCCCGCGGCGACGCGAATCTTCGAGGACGGCCTCGACGTCGGAACGTTCGAGGAGAGCGTGCCGGCGTGGGAGGACTGGGACGCCTCACACCTTGCGGCCCCGCGGCTCGCCGCACGCGACGGCGGCGAGGTGGTCGGCTGGGTCGCCCTCGCCCCCATCTCCGGCCGCGCTTGCTACCGCGGCGTCGTCGAGAGCTCGATCTACATCGCACCGGCCGCACGCGGGCGCGGCGTCGGGCGTGCACTCCTGCTCGAGCTCGTGCGCCGCGCGGACGAAGCCGGCCTCTGGACGATCCAGGCGCATACCTTCGCCGACAACGCGGCCTCGATCGCGCTGCACCAGGCATGCGGTTTCCGCCTCGTCGGCATCCATGCGCGGCTCGCGCAGAAGCGCGGTGTCTGGCGCGACACTGCGCTGCTCGAGCGGCGCTCAGACGTGGGTTGATCCAGGCCATCCCCGCACGCATTCGAATCACGGATCAACGATCCCGTCGCGTAGCGCTTCGAGCGCAGCCCAGCGTGAGTCGGCGACCGTCTGCTCGTGCGTGTGCGGCTCGTCGTTGAGGTTCTTGCCGCAGACCGGGCAGAGCCCGGCGCAGTCGGAACGGCAGAGGATCTTGTCGGGCAGCGCAAGCGCGAGCGCGTCGCGGGCCCACGTCGAGACCGCGAGCATGTTGCCCTCGACGTACTCCGTTGCCATCTCCTCGTCCTCGGGCTTCTCGTCCTGGTACTCGCGCGCCTTGATCGGCAGCTCGAGCACGGCGTCGCCGAGGCAGCGGTAGCACGGTCCGTGGAGGCGCACCGTGAAGGCGAGGGTGAAGACCGTCCCGGTGCTGGCCCGTGTGATCCCGAACGCGGCCGGCACCTTGTCGGGCACCGGCAGGTAGCGCTCGCCACCGAAGTCGAGGGCCGACATCTCGACCTCGAGCTCCTCACGGTGCTGCTCGCCCGGACGGAGCTTCACCTGGCGCAGGCTGAAGCTCGTCATAGCTCCAGGGTAGCGACGGGCTAGAAGCTGGAGCCGTTGTCGGAGAGGTCGATCGGGCCGATCCCGGCGACGACCGACTCCTGCGAGCGCTCGTGCAGGCGTTCCCGCCCACGGCGGACCGCGGTCAAGAACTTGTCGAGATTCGTCTCGAGAGTGGCGAGCATCCCGTCGGCCCAATCCTCCATCTCGAGGCGCATCTCGCGGGCCTGCCGGCGCGACTCGTCGATGATCTCCTGCGCCTGGCGCTCGGCCAGCTTCACGATCTCCGTCTGTGAGGCCTCCCGCACCGCTTGCTCGCGTGCCTCCTGGAGGAGCCTGTCCTGCTCGCGTTTTGCCTCCGCCAGCATCTCCTGGCGCTCCTTGACGATCCACCGGGCCTGCTTGATCTCCTCGGGAATCGTGGCGCGCATCTGGTCGAGGATGTCGTAGATCTCCTCACGGTCGATCCGCACCTGGTCGGTGAGCGGCACGGCCTTCGCGTTGTGCACGAGGTCGTCGAGCTTGTCGATGAGAACGAGGACGTCCATGGCGGTGCAGTCTACTCCTGGTCCGACAACGGAGCGCCGCCGCGACCGTCCGGGAACATCTCCCGCATGCGGCGCGCGACTGCTTTTGGCACGAGCTCTTCGACATTTCCCCCGAACAGGGCAATCTCCTTCACGCCGCTCGACGAGACGAAGCTGACCTGGGGGCTCGCCATGACGTAGACAGTCTCGATGTCGGGTGCCAGGTGGCGGTTCAGCTGGTTCATCTGGAACTCCCACTCGAAGTCCGAGACGACCCGCAGCCCCTTCACGATCACCTTGGCGTCCCAGCGGCGGGCGAAGTCGACGACCAGTTCGCTGAAGACCGCGACCTCGACGTTCGGGATCTCCGTCAGCGCCTCATCGAGGAAGACGCAGCGCTCCTCCACGGAAAAGAGCGGTGCCTTGTGGTGCGGATTGCCGACGACCCCGATCACCACGCGATCGAAGATCCGCGCCGCGCGCGTGATCACGTCGACGTGCCCCATCGTGACAGGGTCGTACGTTCCGGGATAGATGGCGGTGATCAATGCTCGAATAGCGTAAGGCGCGCGGAGCCGTAGCGGCGTGAGGTTCGCACTTCGAGGCCGGGGACGGAGGGCGGATCGGTGCGGCCGGAGCTCTCGTAGACGAGCAGCCCGTCGGGCGCCAGCAGACGTGCGAAGTGCGGGGCGATCCGCTCATGCTGTGCGGAGTCGTAGGGCGGATCGCAGAGGATCAGGTTGTAGCTCCGGTGGTCCTGGGCGAGCGCCCTGGCAGCATCCTGGCGGACGACGCTGCCCTTCAAGCGGAGCTTCTCGAGGTTCGCGCCGATCGTCCGGCACGCCTCGCGGTCGTCCTCGACGAAGACCGCGGTCGCGGCGCCGCGGCTGAGAGCCTCGAGCCCGAGCGCGCCCGAGCCTGCGTAAAGGTCGAGCACGACCGCGTCGTCGACGGGGCCGATCAGGTTGAAGGCGTTCTCGCGAACGCGGTCGGAGGTCGGCCGCGTGTCGCGGCCCTTCGGCGCGGCGATCCGTTGCCCGCGGTGGGTGCCGGCGATGATCCTCATCACCCTGGATTGAACCTGGTTCGCCGGCCTTGCGAACCAGGTTCGGAGAGGCGTCCTAGATCGGGGGCGCACTGAGGCGGTCGGTCTCGTCCTGCCACGGGCCGTCCTCGCCCTCGAGCTCCCGGGCGAGCTCGCGCGCGCGCTCGATCAGGTCGGCGTCGACGCGAAGCTTCGTGAAGCGCAGGTCGCTCCACCCGGACTGGCGCGTGCCGAGGAGCTGCCCCTCGCCGCGCAGCTCGAGATCGACTTCGGCGAGCTCGAAGCCGTCGGTCGTGTCGACGAGCGCCTTCAGCCGCGACCGTGCGACGTCGGTCAGCTCCAGCTTGTCGCGCGAGATGAGGAGGCAGTAGCTCTGCTCCGCCCCGCGGCCGACGCGGCCGCGCAGCTGGTGCAACTGCGCGAGGCCGAAGCGGTCGGCCTCCTGAACGATCATGATCGTCGCGTTCGGCACGTCGACCCCCACCTCGATCACCGTCGTCGCGACGAGCACGTCGAGCTCACCCTGCTTGAACTGCGCCATCACCTCACGCCGGTCGGCCGTCTTCAGCTTCCCGTGCAAGAGCCCGACGCGGTAGCCCTTCAGCTCCGCACGCCGAAGGCGCTCGGCCTCCTCCTCGGCGGCGCGGGCGAGGCGCGTCTCGGACAGCTCGATCAGCGGGCAGACGACATACGCCTGACGACCCGCGTCGAGGTGCACGCGCAGCCGCTCGTACGCTTCCGACGAGCGCTCGGATCCCACCCACGCCGTCCTGATCGGCTTGCGGTTCGCCGGCGGTTTCGCGATCTCGCTGACCGCCAGGTCGCCGTAGATCGTCAGCGCGAGCGTGCGCGGGATCGGCGTCGCCGTCATGTGCAGGACGTGCGGCGAGCGGCCTTCGGCGAGTGCCGTCCGCTGTTCGACGCCGAAGCGGTGCTGCTCGTCGACGACCGCGACGGCGAGATCGGCGAACTCGACGCTGCGCTGGATCAGCGCGTGCGTGCCGACTGCGATCTGCGCCACACCATTTGCGATCTCGTCGCGGATCTTCTTCGCCCCCACCGAGCCGGTGAGCAACACCGAGCGCACGCCGAGCTGTGCGCAGAGCGGCTCGAGCGTCAGGAAATGCTGCTCGGCGAGCGTTTCGGTCGGCGCCATCAGCGCCCCCTGGCGATCGTTCTCGACCGCACGCAGTAGGGCATAGAGCGCGACGACCGTCTTCCCCGAGCCGACGTCACCCTGGAGCAGCCGCTGCATCGGTGTCGTGCGGGCGAGATCGGCGTCGATCTCTGCGATCGCCGATTCCTGATGCTCGGT
>Ga0105854_1000630_pt1 | contig 15336 bp, 12 predicted proteins | sample OrgsoiDNA_201058_FD_89679 | JGI IMG/M metagenome (GOLD analysis project Ga0105854, IMG submission 89679) | Permafrost soil microbial communities from the Arctic, to analyse light accelerated degradation of dissolved organic matter (DOM) -... | ecosystem: Environmental > Terrestrial > Soil >... | reverse complement strand
GGCATCGACCTCCCCAGCGCTCGATACAGATCCGCACGGTTGCCGGTGATGTCGTGCGAGAGCCGGCTGGGCACGAGCTCCACGAACGACACATTCCATCCGACCGATCCGGCGGCGAGGACTCCGCAGACGATGGCGGGGGCCGATGCGGACCACGGCGCCGACATCCTGCGCAAGACCAGCCCGGCGGCGTAGGCAAAGCCGCAGATCGTCATCGCCCACCCGATGGCCCACGTGCCCGCGAACCACCAGTGGATCTCCACGAGATCCCTCAACCGGTAGCAGTAGGCCGCCGCGCCGCCAAATCCGAGGACCATCGTCAGCAGCAGCAACACGCCGTCAGCACGTCGACGGCCGGGCTGGTCCTTCGCGGCCGCGATGATCGCGTACGCGAAGACGACGATCGTCATGACGGCCAGCAGCGTGAGCATGGCGCGCGGCCACGACAGTGCCATCTGGCGAATCAGGGTTCGCGTGTACGGCCAGAACGCCGTCTGGCCCGTACGCTCGTCCACGCGGCTGATGAGTTGACGCCAATAGAACGCGTACCCGACTTTCGTTCCGTACAGGACGACGGTCGTCAGCACGCCGGCGGCCGAACCGGCGGCGATCGATGCCGTCAGCGCGTGCGCGCGCCAGGCGCGCGGCGATCGAGCCAGATGAAGGCCCGCGCCGACGATGGCGAACGCGACGACCGCGACCGCGTTGCCGAACACCGCAATCCATTCCGACAGCGCGCCCAGATAGGCCAGGCATCCGGCGGCAACGACGTCGCCCCACGGGAATCGGCGGGCAGCGTGGGGGGAGAGACCGGCGAGCTCTCGCGCAAAGAACCGCAGACACCACGACACCAGCACGAGTTGGCAGACCATCGCAGGCGTGGTCGAGTAGTACCCGTCAATGAACCAGACCAGGAACGGCTGCCCCCACAACAGAAACGACAATCCGGCGAGCGTCGCGCCGAACCCGAAGACGTCGTAGAGCAGCGCCGCGGAGACCAGGACGCCGACGGCAATCAGCGTCTGGGCGAGCAGTTTTCCCACCAGCACCGGATCGGACGCGTTGAAGACGAGACTGGCCCAGTACTCCAGCATCCACGACAGCGGCGGCTGCGACAGGTAGTCGCGCCAGTACTCATCCCGATACGCCCATTCGGGAAGCGCCTGATCGATCGAGCGCGACGGGATGAAGTGTCTCGCGAGCGCGCCATCGCGGCGCCAGTTCTCGCTGCCGACGACCTGGTGCGCGAGCTGAAATTCAACCTCCGTCTTGATCGCCGAGGTCGTGAGCCGCCAGCGCATCGCGTACGCGCTCAGGAGCTCGAGGGCGAGCAGGACCACGAGTGCCGTTCGTCTACTCGCCAAGCAGAAACTCCAACGCGGGCTCGAGACGATGGGCCCAGTCCGCTTCGGCGTGACGCCCGCCGCGATCCTCGATATAGCGCAGAAGCGGACGCTCGGCTGAAGCCTTCGCGCTACGAGGGCTCACGCTCCCTCGCCGCTGGCGCAGAAGTCCCTTGCGCACGAGCAGACGGCCCAGCATCCGTACATGGCGCAGTGTCCCCGCGCCTTCGGCGGTCCCGACGTCCAGGTACAACCGGCCGGGCGGCACTCTCGCGGCCTGGATGAAATCGAGCACCGTACCCTGGCCAAACCAGATCGACGGGCTCATGACGCCGGCGCGTCCGAACACCCACGGATAGCGGAAGAACGCGTAGAGGCTGAGGAGTCCGCCCATCGACGATCCGAGGATGGCGGTCGAGTCGCGATCGCGGCGCGTGTTGAAGATGCGATCGATCCGCGGCTTCAGCGTGTCGACGAGGAACGAGAGATAGTCGTCGGCGGCGCCGCCGCCGTGCCTCGCATCGGGAAACGGGCTGTACTCGCCCAGCCGATCGCGGCCCATGTGGTGGACGCCGACGATGATCGCGTCGATCCCTCGCCACGCGAGCCGGTCGATCGTCGCGTCGAGATCCCAGGTGCCGGCAAACGCCGTGGCCGGATCCGACAGATTCTGGCCGTCCTGCATGTAGACGACCGGATACTGTACGCCGCTGGCGTACGATGCCGGCAGGTACACGTCCACGTCGCGCCGGTTTCTCCGCTGCGGCGACCAGACGTTCTTCAGCGTGCGCTTCGTCATTCGACGGGACGCTCGGGCGGCGGCGCGGTGGCGAAGAAGTCGCGGTAGAAGCGCTGCGTGTAGTCGGCAATCAGCGCCTCGATCCGCTGCGGCTCCGGCGCGCTGACGATCAGTCCGGCGTGATGGTCCTTGCGGATCGTCATGACGATTTCCGGGTCGGTGTACGCCGACATGTCGGGCGATTCCTGCCGCGCCAGCGTGAGCACGACGCCGGCGTAGCCGTCGCGGTGCGGCGGCACCGCGTAGGTCCCGTGCTCTCCCGCGATCTCGACCCTCGCCCACTCGCGCCACAGGTTGATGCCGGTCGCCGCCTCGATCGTGTCGACGATGAAGGCGCCGCCGACGCGCGCCGACGTTTCGAGGAACACGAACCCTTCTGACCCACCCGCCCCGCCCGCCCCACCTGCCCCACCTGCCCTGATGAACTCGGTGTGCGACACGCCGCGGCGAAGGCCGATCCCTTCCTGCAGCCGGCGGTTCATCTCGAGCGCGGCGCGCCCCTCCTCGGAGTCGTCCGGCAAGCGGCGCGTGATGAACAGGCCGCCCTCGTGCGAAATCTCCATCGGCGGGCGCCCGTACTTGAACGCGACGGCGAAGACGACCTGGCCGCCCCAGACGATCGAGTCGACGTGATACACGTCGCCGGGCACGAACTGCTCGAGCAGGCACTCCGCGCGATCGGCCCCCGCCTCATCGAGCGCGCGCCAGAGCGCGGCGTGGTCGCCGACTTTCTTGATCCCGAGCGCCGCGGCCGACGACCGCGGCTTGAGCACCCACGGCGGCGGCACGCGCGCGGCCCAGTCGTTGACCTCCTGATCGTTGAACACCGCCGAGAACTCGGGCACCGGAATACCGAGCGTCCGCGCCTGCATCCGCATCGCGAGCTTGTCGCGAAAGCGGCTGGCGGTGGTGCGGCCCATACCGGCACGCGCAGGTGCTCGCGCAGCATGGCAGCCATCTCGACGTCGAAGTCGTCGAGCGCGGCGATCCGATCGATCCGGTGGCGGCGCGCGATCCCGTCGACGCGCCGGCGGATCTCGGCATCGGCCGCCTCGCGCGGGACGGAGTGGATTTCGTCGATCGACTCGCGAGGCCACGCCGCGCCGGCCAGCTTGTCGTTCGTCAGCAGCAGGACGGTGGCGCCCTGCCGCCGGCACTCGCGCAGGAACGGATCGCCCTTGAAGTAGGTCGCGATGCAGAGGATGGTCATATACTCACGTCCGATGCGCCGCGAACATCATCGCTGGTACTCCGAACGCCTCGGGCGCGAGCTGGGCGTCGTCGTGCACGGCCACTGGGGCGCGCCGATGATCATGTTTCCGACCAGCGGCGGCGACGAAGAAGAATACGAGCGGCAGGGCCTGATCGGCGCGATCGCCGAATTCATCGACGCGGGGACCGTGAAAGCGTTCTGCGTCAACGTGAACCACGGCGACGCGTTCGCGAACCGAAGCGCGCACCCGTTTCACCGCAGCTGGATGCAGCGGCAGTACGACGAGTACATCCGCCACGAGGTGATTCCGTTCGCGCGCAACCACTGCCGGTCGCCGGACGCGGCGGTGTGGACGATGGGCGCGTCGCTCGGGGCGTATCATGCGGCCAATACCCTCTTCAAATACCCGGACGTCGTGAAACGCTGCTACGCGCTGTCGGGCGTGTACGACATGAAGCGCTTCATGAACGGCGCGTACGACGACAACTTCTATTTCAACAACCCGGTCGACTACCTCGCCAACATCAGCGACCCGGGCGCGCTCGGTCAGTTGGCGACCTGCGACATCCACATCGCGACCGGCACGGGGCCGTTCGAGCACAGCGGTGAAGCGTACCGCCTGTCGCACATCCTGGCGAGCCGCGGCATCCCGCATCATCTGGACGACTGGGGTCCGATGGGCGGCCACGACTGGCCGTACTGGAAGCATCAGATGCGGGAGTATCTCTCGCACGTGTAGGGCGGGTCTTTTCAGACCCGCCTCGCCGGGTCCAAAAGGACCCGGCCTACAGCCCAAACCGATCCATCAGGTACTTTCCGTTGCCGATGACCTGCTCATCATCGATCCAGACGTCGCAGCCGCGCGTCAGGACGTCGATGTGCGTGCGCGATTTCCAGGGCGCGCCGGTCTGGCTCCCGTAGGGATCCCCGAACGCGAGGTGGACGCCGGGGATCTTTTCGTCCTGCAGCAGCACGCCGATCATCTCTTCGAGCGCGATGTTGGTGCCGAACGCCAGCTCCCCGACGCGATCGCTGTGCTCGTCGGTGTGGCAGTACTCCCAGAACTCCTGCTCGAGATCCTTGCGCGCGCTGTGCGCGGACTGCAGGCGTCCGCCGGCGATCTCGAGCGTCAGCGGGCTCGCGCGCAGGTCGCCGTACTTCGGGCCGAAGTAGTCGCCGGCCGTGCCGTCGCAGACGAAGACGCCGTCCACACTGAGCGGCGTCGTGAACACCTCGCCCGCCGGCAGGTTCGACCAGTAGCGCCGGTTGATCAGGCCGCTCGTCTTCACCCACGTCAGCGCGGGATCGAACGTCGCCGTGAGCGCGGTGCCGCCGGCGGTCGTGACGCGGAGCCGGCTCGCGCCCGGCATGCGCTCGCAGAGGCGCTGGCTCAGCTCGTCCACGAGCCGGTAGTCCGCGCGCATGCCCTGCTGTATGATCTGCGGCGTCACGCCGACCATGTGCGCGTACCGAATCGCGCGGCGCTCGACGACCGACACGATCGCCATGCGGGCGCCCAGCTCTCCCTGCTCTGGCTGGACGCAGAGGATGCCGGCGTCCGCGCGCTCGAGCGCGTCGAGGACGGCCGCCGGCGCGACGGTCATCGGACGGGTGACGACGTCCTCGATCAGCACAGCGTCGCACTCGGCGCCGACTTCGTCGAGGACCGACTGAATGCTGGCGGCGACCTCGCCGCTCGCCCGGTCGGCGATCAGCGCGACGCGCTCGCCGCGGCGAATGCCGAGACAGATCTCGACGGCATTGTGCGCGCCGGGCAACAGGTCGGCGGACGGAGCTCCAAACACGGATCCGATCATCGTTCTGAGTTCTCAGTTCTCATTTCTGAGTTACCACAAATGCCGGCACTTGACCTCCACCAGAGGTCACGTTCGCAAGGCCGGTCGCGCTCAAGCGCGTGAGATAACCGGCGAGCTTCCCGCGGAAGATGTACGGCGCGAAGTCCACGAGCATGTCGCGCGAGGTCACCCGCTCGGCTAAAGCCTTCGCGCTACCAGCAGCCGTCGCGCTACCAGATTCGCAGACGGGAAACAGCTCGCGGCGGACGGCGATCCGCTGCTGCGCCACCCATCCGCGGTCGCGCTCCGCGATCGCGCGCGCGATGGCGGCGTCCCAGCCGGCCTCGCTCGTCTCCCACCCGAGCGTGACGCCGGTCCCGCCGTACTCGTCGTTCGGCTTGATCACGAACTGCTCGCGCTGCGCGCGCAGATGCGGCACGAGATCGACGCGCCGGCAGTCCACCGTGGCCCGGCGTTCCTCCACCAGCGCGGTCCACGGCACGTGACGCTGGATCATCGCGCGCTCCTCGGGCGAGAAGAGGCCGGCGTAGCGCTCATCGGTCAGCACGGCAAAGAACGCCTTCTTGTGCGGAATCTTGCAGCGCAGCGAGTTGGCCACGCAGACGGTCTTGCTCCGATACGCGTCCAGGAGCGCGCGGCACTCGCCCTCCCGCTCGACGATGTCGTTGATGAGGACGCGGCGGTAGACGAGATCGATCCGCTCGCCGTTGGCGTAGAGGCCGACGCGCGGAGCGCCGGACAAAACGAGATCGCGCGGATCGCAGATCACCGTCGGCACGCCGAGCGCGACGAAGGCGTCGCGCAGGATCTCGAACTCGCTGAACGTCGGCACCTCCCGCCAGTCGACGATGGCGATCCTCGGCGGCGACGCGGTGCCGCCCCACTCGCGATAGCTGGCGACGAGCGCGTCGAGCAGCGCCTCGACGGGGCGCGCGAACCGCGCGTCGAACCGCGCGCGGAACGCGGCCATCACCGGCTCGGCGTCGAAGATCTCGGCGAGCCCCTGACTGTAGCCGGCGCCGGCAGGCGACTCGGCGTTGTACTCGGCGAACTGCAGCGAGTCGGGCAGGATGAAGGCGTCCGCGCGCGCCGCCGTGCTCGTCGTGGCGTAGCCTGGATCGATCTGCGCGAGCCGGATCTCGTCGTCGCTCAGCGCCAGATCCGCGAGCATGCCCGGCGTGCCGGCCGCCACGCTCGCGACGCGCTCCCCCAGCGTCCAGAGCATTTCGGCGACACCCCGCACGCGGGCCTCGTCGGCGGCGTCGAGGAAAAAAGGGCGGAGAAACGGGCAGATCGCGCGGTCGCCGAACCGCAGCCGCCGCTCGCGCATCTGCGCCGACAACCGCGTGCACATCGCGGATGTGTCAACGCCGGCGAGCAGCGTGTTCCAGAGATCGACCGGAGCGCTCACGTCTTCTGATCCCTGATCCCTGATCCCTGATCCCTGATCCCTACACCGCACTTGAGTCCGAAAGACCCGTCATCTGCGCCCATCGCGGCCAGGTCTGCTGCGGCTTGCCGTTCAGCGCGCGATCGATGACGAGGTCGGCCATCTTCTGCACGACCATGTCGAAGTAGAACGGCGTGATGCGGTCGCGCTCGAAGTCGGGCGCGGGGTTCAGGAAGTCGATCGCGTACGGCACGCCGTCCTGGACGGCGAACTCGATCGTGTTCATCTCGTACCCCAGCGCGTTGTTCAGCGTCTGCGCGTCGCGCACGACACGCGCGCCGAGCTCGGCCGACAGGTAGTGATGATCCACCAGATAGCGCCGCTCGTGCGGATCGTAGGCGACCGGGACGATGTCGGTCTTGCCGAAGGTGAAGCAGCGGACGTACTGATCGAAGTTGATGAACTGCTGCAGTGTCATGCAGTACGGCGCGGTGCCGTCGTACGCCGCGATGAGCTCGGCCTTGTCGTGGACCTTGTACACGTGTTTCCAGCCGCCGCCGGAATACGGCTTCAGGATCGCCGGGCGGCCGACATAGTCGAGCAGGCCGTCCCAGTCGATCGGATACCCGAGGTTGTGCAGCGACTCGGGCGCCAGGTCAATGTCCTTCGGATAGCCCTTCTGCGGCAGCACGACGGTCTTCGGCACCGCGACGCCGAGCTTGCCGGCGACCGAATAGTTGAAGAACTTGTCGTCGGCGGTCCACCAGAACGGGTTGTTGATGACGTAGGCGCCTTCGAGCACGGCATGCTTCAGGTACGCACGGAAGTATTCCACCTCGTGCGAAATGCGATCGACGATGACCGCGTAGCCGGACGGCTCGCCCATCGTCGTGCCGGTGAGCGACAGGAACTCGGCGGTGATCCCGTGCGCCGCGCCGAGCGCATTGACCCTCTCGAGAAACGCCGGCGGAAACGAGTGTTCACGCCCGCACAACAGGCCGATCTTTGCAGTCATCAGTCGTCAGTCCTCAGTCTCAGTCGTCAGTCTCCGTCTTCAGACGTGATAGGCGCGCGCCGACTGCTCGACGCCGTCGCGCGTTTCCTCGACCAGCGACTGCACGACGGCGCGCAGGTCGCCTGTGTCGCGATACACCTGCACCTGCTTCTCGGCGCTGGTCCCGTCCGCCAGAATCTTCCGGACGTAATCGATTTCCCGCCGGCTCCCCAGATCGTCGATCACATCGTCGACGAACTCGAGGAGCTCGAGGCCGAGCTCGCGCATCGGGACCTCGCGCCGCTTGCCGAAGTCGATCAGCTTGCCCTCGATGCCCCACCGCGCGGCGCGCCACTTGTTCTCTTCGATCAGCGCGCGATGGTAGCGGCGGAACCCGAGGTTCCGCTCGCGGAGGCGATAGAGCTTCACGATGATCGCCTGAGCGAGCGCGGCGATGGCGATCGAGGCGCGCGGCGCCGTCGGCACGTCGCAGATGCGGAACTCGAGCGTGCCGAACGTCGGCTGCGGGCGCAGGTCCCACCAGATCTTCTTGCCGTTGTCGATGCAGTGCAGCTCGACGAGCTGCTCGACGTACTCCTCGTACTCCGTCCACGAGGCGAAGTGATCGGGGATGCCGGTGCGCGGGAAGCGGCGGAAGACCGTGGTGCGATACGACTTCAGCCCGGTGTCGCGCCCCATCCAGAACGGCGAGCTCGTCGACAGCGCGAGCAGGTGCGGCAGGAAGTAGCGCGCCTCGTTCATCAGGTCGATCATCGACGAGGGATCCGGCACCGCGACGTGCACGTGGAGGCCGAAGATCAGCAGCGAGCGCGCCAGTTGCTGCAGCTCTTCGACGATCGTCTCGTAGCGCTCGCCCGGTGAGATGACCTGATCCATCCAGTTCGAGAACGGATGCGTGCCGGCGGCGGCGATGCGCAGCCCCACGCGCTCCGCGGCGTCGGCCAGGTCGCGCCGCGTGCGGATGATCTCGGATGCGAGCTCCTCGATCGACCCGCAGATCTTCGTGCCGACCTCGACGATCGACTGATGCATCTCGCGCTTGATGTGATCGCCGAAGGCGGGGGCGCTCGACGCGAGCAGCTCGGAGACGTGCGATCGCAGCTCCCAGGTGGTGGGATCGACGATTTGGAACTCTTCCTCGACGCCGACCGTGAAGGCGTGGTCCATGGGGGCCCCTGTGGCGGGGCCATGATAGCGCGGCTCAGAACAGCGTGTAGATGAACGGCCCGGCCGCGGTGCCGCCCAGCAGCGTCAGGGCGCCGAGCAGCAGCAGCAGCGCGACCAGCGGACCCAGCCACCACTTCTTGTTGTGCCGGATGAAGTGCCAGTAGTCGCTGAGGAACCCGCCGCCCGCCTCTTCCGCGGCGGCCTTTTCGAACGCGTCTTTTCCCTCGCTCATCAGTCGCTCTCCCTAAGACTGTCGGAAGTAGCTCCGCATGCCGGTCGGCTGGTCTTTCGCCACCCAGTAGCTGCGGGCGTCCGGCTGCCGCCGGCGCAGCAACGCGTCGCGGCCCGCGATCCGGAACAGCCACGCCAGCGGCGTGAAGATCAGATAGTACATGATGCCCAGCAGCACGACGGACACGACGGCGCCGATCGGCATCGTCAGCGTGAGCGCCGCGGTGAAGAGCGGGCGGATGATGCGCGGCCGCGCAAGGCCGACGACCACGACGGCGAGCGCGAGAGACGCAAGCATCTCGCCGCGGCCGGCGGCGCCGCGGAACCAGATGTCGCGCACCGCGGCCGCGCCGAGGGCCACGCCGCAGAGCGCGGCGAACTGACGCACGGTCGCGTCGCTGGCACCGGCCGGCCGGTCGTCGTCCAACTGGGGATCGATCATGGCGCCTCCGATCGACGCTGGCAGATCACGATGAAGAACCCGCCTTCCTGATAGCCGTTCCCGACGGCCGCAATCTGGCTCGCGACACGGCCGAGCGCCGATCCGCGGCCGCGCGCCTCGAACAGCCGCTCGTCGCCGGTCATTGACGGCCCGGGTTCCGGCTTGGGAATCGAGTTCACGAACGCGAACCCGTCTTCGTCCATCCAGCCGAGGAGCTCGTCGATCGTGTGGCTCGTCTCGTGCGGATGGTTGTACTGATCCTGCAGCCACGCGTCGCGCTTGCCGGCCGCGGTCATGCGCGAGAAATGCGGGTCGAGCCAGCTGTTGGTGATGCCGGTCCACCGGTAGAGCGCGCGCCTGGCATAGTGCACCTGCCGCGAGTACGCGTTGTACAACCCCACGACCAGGAACCCGCCGGGCCGCACCAGCTGCCCGACCCGCCGGAACGCGCCGCGGCAGTCGCCGGTGTGGTGCAGCACGCCGTTGCTGATGACCACGTCGAAGAAGGCGTTCTTCAGCGCCGGGCGAAACAGGTTCATCTGCGCGAACGCCGCGCGGTCGAGGCCGTGCGCGCGCCGGAATCCTTCCGCGAGGCGCAGCGAGTTCAGACACAGGTCGACGCCGAGCGCGGTGCGGTGCGCCGTCGAGAGAAAGTTCGTCAGCTGGCCGGTGCCGCAGCCGACCTCCACGACGCGCGCGTCGTACGGGATTTGTTCGTTCAACAGCCGCGCGAACATGCCCGCGCGCGCCTTTTCCATCAGGGCACGGGGCGTGTCGATGTCGTCGTAGTTGGGAAACGGCGTCTTCTCGTAGAACTGCTTCACGACATCAGTGACGTCGCGTCCGGTGAACTCGGTCGCGTCGGTCGGCACGAACAGGCGCGCGATCCCGTCTTCGACCGGATAGGCCGCGCCGGTGCGCCGGTTCACCGCAGCATCGGCGGAGACGACGAGCGGATCGGCGGTCAGCGGATCGGCCCACGGGCTCGCCGGTCCGGGCTCGCCGCCCGCGGCGCGCAGTTCCAGGCCGAGCGGTTGATCCTGCTTGCGCAGCAGGACATCGCCCAGCACCAACGCGTCGAGCGCCGACTGCATGAACGTGTGGTACGCCTCGCCCGGCGTCTCGACGATCGGCTCCCACGACAGGTTGAAGCTCGTGTTCACGAGCATCGGACAGCCGGTCTTTGCGTGGAACCGCTCGAGCAGGCGACGAAAACGCCCATGACGCTCGTCGATCGTCTGCAGGCGGGCGCTATAGTCCACGTGCGTGACGGCCGGCACCAGGCTGCGCGGAATGTTCACGCGGCGGACGAGATCGGGATCGGCGGCGAGCGCACTCGCGTCGGCGGCCGAGAGCGGCAGGCGCTTGTCCTCGCGCACCGGCGCCACCATCAGCATATACGCCGAGTCGTCGTTCGGCCGCGTCTCGAACCATTCGTGCGCGTGTTCGCGGAGGACGGCCGGCGCGAACGGACGGAAGCTCTCGCGAAACTTCACCTTCCTGTTGATGTCCGCCTGCATGTCGGTCGAGCGCGGATCGCCGAGGATGCTGCGCGCGCCGAGCGCGCGCGGGCCGAACTCGGATCGCCCCTGGAACCAGCCGACGATACGGCCGGCCGACAGCAGGTCGGCAACCGTGTCGAGCAGGTCTCGCTCATCTGTGAACGCCTGCTCCGACGCGCGGTGCGCGCGGCAGACGACGGCGATGGCGTCCGCGCTGTACTCCGGCCCGAGATAACTCGCGCGCTGCGCATCCGGCGTCCGCGCGCGCCGCGGCATCCCGACCAGCTGGTGCGTGACGAACAGCGCCGCGCCCAGCGCCCCACCGGCATCGCCCGCCGCGGGCTGGATCCAGATGTGCTCGAACGGACCCTCTCGCAGTAGGCGCCCGTTCGCGACGCAGTTCAGCGCGACGCCGCCGGCCATCACGAGGTTGGTCATCCCGGTGCGCTCGTGCACATGGCGACCCATTCGCAGGACGACCTCTTCCGTGAACCGCTGAATGCTCGCCGCCAGATCCATGTGCCGCTGCTCGAGCGCCGAGTCGGGCGTGCGCGGCGGGCCGCCGAACAGCGCGTGAAACTTCGGCCCGGTCATCGTGAGGCCCTGGCTGTAGTTGAAGTAGTCCATGTCGAGCCAGAGGCTGCCGTCGGGCTTCAGATCGGCGAGGTGCCCGGCGATCGCGTCGAGATAGACCGGCTTCCCGTACGGCGCGAGCCCCATCAGCTTGTACTCGCCGCTGTTGACGGCGAAGCCGCAGTAGTACGTGAACGCCGAATACAACAGCCCCAGCGAGTGCGGGAACTTCAGCTGCTGATCGAGCGTGATCCGCGAGCCGTCGCCCGAGCCGAACGTGGCCGTGCTCCACTCGCCGACGCCGTCGAGCGTCAGGATCGCGGCGCGCTCGAACGGGCTCGGAAAGAACGCGCTCGCCGCGTGGCTCTCGTGATGATCGAGAAAGACGACCGGCGATCGCAGCGCGCCGTCGAAGGCGCTCGCGATGGCCCGGCGGATGAACAGCTTGCGCTTGAGCCACACCGGCATCGCCGCCGAGAAGCTGCGGAAGCCATCCGGCGCGTACGACAGGTAGGTCTCGAGCAGCCGCTCGAACTTCACCAGCGGCTTGTCGTAGAACGCGACGTAATTCACGTCGCCGATCCCGATCCCACCTTGCGCCAGGCAGAAGGCAGCCGCCCGCGCCGGAAACCTCGCGTCGTACTTGCGGCGGGTGAAGCGCTCTTCCTGCGCGGCGGCGACGATCTCTCCGTCGACGACGAGACACGCCGCACTGTCGTGATAGAAGGCGGAAATGCCGAGGACCGCGGTCACGCGGCCACCAGCGGCGCGATGCGCGCCGCGCCGCGGCCGTCGACGAGCGTCCGCGCGCGGACGGCCATCCCGGACACGCGCGCAGGATCGCTCAGCAGGCCGGCGACGGCATCCGCAAGCTGCGATGGACGGACGTCCGCGAAGATGCCAAGGCTCTCGGCGATCCGCGCCGCCGTAAACGCGGACGAGGACCGCGCGTGGTCAGCGGTGAGGCAGAGATGGATCGCCGGCACGCCGCACGCGGCCAGCTCGTACGCGCTGACGCCGAAGGAGGCGACCGCCAGGCGGCTCTCGCGCATCAACGGCTCCATCGCGTCCAGTCCCTGCGACACCCGCACCGCATGTTTCGATCGCGCGACGATCCCGGCGAGCGCCGCCGCGCGGCTGAACGCAGGTCCGGCGACGACCTGCACGGCCAGCGGCAGCGGCAGCAGGTTCAGCGCGTCGAGCGCGAACTCTGTCATCCCGGCGGGATCGCTGCCGCCCATCGTCACGAGGATGTCGATCGGGTGCGACTCGTGCAGGGCGAAGGCTGTAGCCGAGCCGCGATCGCTCGCAAACTCCCGCTTGAGCAGCACCCACTCCCAGCCGGCGAAGCGCCGGCCCGTGAACCCGCTCCAGTCCATCTCCTCCACTTGCGGGACCGGCGGGTAGAACGCGAGATCCGATCCCAGCCGGCGATCGCTCCCGTCGTCGATCGTCACGACGCGGACGCCGGACGCGCGGACCCGTTCGAGCGATGCACGCGACAGCGTGTCGCGGACGTCGGCGACCAGCGCTCCGGCCGCGCGCGACGAGGTGAGCGAGAGCAGCTCGGGTCCGTAGTCCTCGTCCTCGCGAGAGGCGATCGGCGAGACGAGGAAGCCGCTCGAACGCACCGCCGCCACGCCGGCGCTGTCGGCATCGCGCATGGCAAAGACGACATCGCAGCCGTGGCCGCCGCGCAGCTCGCCGGCGAGCGCGAGACAGCGCGACACGTGTCCCATGCCGATGCGGGCGCCACCGTCGCAGCGGACGAGGACCGCGCTCACGCGACCGGCCAGTGTGAAGGGTTCACGAGACGCTCTTCGTCGAGCGCGAGTGCCGCGGCACTCGAGAAGACGGCGGGATCGAGCGGGCCGGCGGCTTCGGCCGCGAGCGCCTCGTCGAGCTCGCGGATCGTCCGCGCCCCCGTGAGCACCGACGCGACGCCCGGCACCGAGAGACAGAAACGCATCGCCGCGTCCGGCAGGCGGTCCCAGGAGCCGCCGGCGAGGAGATCGCGCGCGCGCGCGGCGGCATCGCGCAGCGGGGCGAGCGGCTCGGGCAGCCACTGCGCTTTCGGCGTCAGCGCGCCTTTGAGAAACGCGGATCGCACGATGACGCCGACGCCGGCGGCGGCCGCCGCCGGCAGCACGGTGCGCAGCATCCGTTGATCGAGCGCGTTCAGCGCCACCTGAAGGACGGCGTACGCGCCGGACGCGATCACGGCCATGGCCGCGTCTTCGCCGTAGACCGACGCGCCCAGCACGCGGATCAGCCCGCGGCGCTGGGCGTCGAGCAGTGCGTCAGTGACCGCGCCTTCCGCGATCATCTCGCGCGTGGCGTTGTGGATCTGGACGATGTCGAGGACGTCACGATCAAGGGCGCGGAGGGAAGACTCTAAAGAAATGCGGATTGCTGACTGCGAATTGCTGATTGGCGGCGTCACCTTCGTCGCGATGATCGCGCGCCGGTCGCGTCCGGCCGCGCGGCCGACGATCCGTTCGCTCTCGCCGTACGCCGGCGCCGTGTCGATCAGCGTGACGCCGCGATCGAGCGCCGCATGCACCAGCCGGATCGCGTCCGCTTCCTCGGGGCGTCCGAACTCGCCCGGCGCCGCGATGCCGTACTCCACGCCGAGGGCGACGGTGCCCAGCGCAAGCGCGGAGACCGTGAGACCGGTGCGGCCGAGAGGGCGAGACGTCACCTCGCCACCACTCCGTGCATCAGGACGTCAGCCGATAGAAGCCACGGCGCGCGGCGGGGCCCTTGAGCCGCGACGCGCAGTCGCCGGCGCGGATCGCGTCGGCAATCGTCGCGAACGTCGACTCGACCGCCTTCATGTACTCGGCCACGTGCGACGGTTGATGCGCGAACGACGGCTTGAACTGGTTGTAGGCCAGGTAGCCGCGCTCGAGCATGTCCTGCGTGAAAAGCGTGGTGAGCAGCAGCTCGTCCGGGTGGTCGAAGCCGAAATGCGTCAGGCTCGGCAGCCCTTCGGTGTGCAGCGCCAGCCCCGTCTTCGCCGCGGCGCGTTTCCAGCCGTCGAACACGAGATTGCCGATCATCTTCAGATGCTCGGCGACATGCTCGCGCCTGAACTTCCGGATCGTCGCCAGCGCGGCGGACGTGCCGATGCGCTCGGTCCAGTTGGTGCTGCTGATGAAGGTGGACTGCGCCGCCTCCATCACCGGCGACGTCCCGATGATCGCGGCCATCGGATAGCCGTTGGCCATCGCCTTCGCGAAGACCGCGATGTCGGGGTTGACGCCGAGCAGCATGTGGATTCCGCCGTCGGTCATGCGCCAGCCGGTCGTGACCTCGTCGAAAATCAGCACCGCGCCGATCTCGGTGGCGAGGTCGCGCACGGCTTCGAGGAAGCCGGGGGCCGGCGTCTGTCCGCGCTGCGGCTCCATCACGATGACGCCGATCTCGCCGCGGTTCGCGTCGACGATCGCCTTGAGCTGATCGAGGCGGTTGTAGTGAAACGGCAGCGCCGTGCCCTTGAGCCCGCGCGGCACGCCGGCCGGATCCAGCCCCGGCATCAGCTGGCCGTCGAGCGCCGCTTCGTCGGCCAGGTTCGCCGCGAGGTACCAGTCGCACCAGCCGTGATAGCCGGAGAACGCCACCTTGTCGCGGCCGGTTTTCGCGCGCGCGATGCGCACGGCGATCATCATCGCTTCGCCGCCGGCGCGCGCGTAGCGCACCATGCCGGCCCACGGATGCAGCTCGCACAACAGCTCGGCGAGCTCGACCTCTTCCGGCGCGTTCAGCGTCGACGCGGAGCCGGCGTCGATCGCCGCCTTCACCGCGGCGTCGACGTCGGGATCGGCGTACCCGAGGACGCACG
>Ga0105854_1000623_pt1 | contig 15456 bp, 10 predicted proteins | sample OrgsoiDNA_201058_FD_89679 | JGI IMG/M metagenome (GOLD analysis project Ga0105854, IMG submission 89679) | Permafrost soil microbial communities from the Arctic, to analyse light accelerated degradation of dissolved organic matter (DOM) -... | ecosystem: Environmental > Terrestrial > Soil >... | reverse complement strand
GCACGCTTTTCACCTACTTTCCCAGCAAAGAGCAGTTGCTCAATGACGTATATCTGATGCTTAAAGCGGATATGGCGACCGTCCTGTTAGCCGATTATCCGCAGGATGGCGATTTTCGCACGCAGATCATGCACGTGTGGCGTAGCTATACCGAATGGTCGCTTAGAAATCCCGCAGGAAAGCGGGTACTCAGATTACTGACAGTGTCTGATTTGCTGACGGCGGACACGCTCGCGAAAACGCCGGAGTCGCTTAATATTGCGGAACGGATGTTTGATCAGGCGATTAAGGATTCTCTCTTTGTCACGGATAACAAAGAGTTTATTTATGCCGTACTGCAGAATATTTCCGATGCCACCAGCGAGCAAATTGAAAAGCGGCCTGATGAAAAAGCAACCTTGCTTGAGCTGGGTTTTGGCATGACCTGGAGGGCGATATCTGCCTGAAAAGTAAATTGCCAGACTGGGTTAACAGTCTGGCAAGGTATTGAAGAACGAAATGCAGTGGGGGGAAGTATTAGAAAATCATCACCATCCACGGATAGCAAATCAGCATCATGCCGCCGAGGAAGATGGCGCCGAAGATGGTACCCAGACGCCAGTAATCTTTGGTTGGCAGATAACCACTGCCGTAGTAAATCGGGCTTGGCCCGGTGCCGTAAGGGGTGATGATCCCCATCACGCCAAGCGACGTCACCATCATTAAACAGTAAACCGGCATATTAATACCCGGAATAGCTGCCGCAATGGTCAGCATCGCCGGTAACAGCGCGGTGGTATGGGCCGTGGTGCTGGCGAACAGATAATGCAGCAGGAAGAAGGCGACCAGCAGCATAACGGCAGACACCTGCGGATCAATACCAGTGAGCAGTTGCCCGCCTTCTTTACCCAGCCAACCGATAAAGCCGACGCGCGCCAAACCATCGGCCAGCGCCACTAAGGTGGCAAACCAGGCAAAGGTATTCCACGCCGGTTTGTTACTGATAATGTCGTTCCAGTTCAGAACGCCAGTCCATAACATCAGCACCACTACCAGCATGGCGGCCATGGCCGGTTCAATCCATGCGGCGGCAAAAATCCACATCAGCAGCGCCGAGCAGACGAAAATCAGCAGCAGGATTTCATGACGCGATAACTTGCCCAGCTTCTCCAGCTCACTCTTGGCCCAGCGCGGGACTTCATCGTTAAACTTCACTTCCGGTGGGTAGAACCAGTAAGCCAGTAGCGGCATGGTGAGGATCAACAATGCGCCCAACGGGATGAAAGCGATAAACCACATTCCCCAGGTGATCTCAAAGCCGATAATGCTTTTCACCAGCGCCAGTGCCAGCAGGTTCGGGGCCAGCGCCGAGAGGAACATCGAGCTGGTGATGCAGGCAGAGGTGATCGCTACCCACATCAGGTATGAACCAATTTTGCGGGCGCTCGGATCGTTTGGCTTGGAGCCATACAGCGGCGGCAGGTTGGCAATAATCGGATAAATGGTACCGCCACTGCGCGCGGTGTTTGACGGTGTGAACGGAGCCAGCAGCAGATCAGCAAAGGTGATCGCGTAACCCAGCGTCAGGCTGCGACGGCCTAAATACTTCACCAGGATCAGCGCCAGTCGGCGGCCAAACTGCGTTTTGTCATAACCGGCGGCAAACATGAATGCGCCGAAGATCAGCCACACGGTGGAGTTACCAAAGCCGCTGACCGCCCATTTAAACGACTCGGTAGCTATTTTAAAGGTAGGGTTAGCGATTTCAGCCGGGCTAAACAGCAGCCACTGGCTGAATAAGGCAATGACCACCACGCCGGTTAAGCCAATGACCGCGCCGGGCAGAGGTTCAAAAATCAAACCGACAATCACCCCGACGAAGACGGCAAAGAAGTGCCACGCGTAGGGTTCTAATCCCGCAGGAACGGGCGTGAGCAGTAATATCACCGCCACCAGCACCGGTAGGAACAGCATAATCAGTCGTTTCTTTAGCCCCGATGGGGCCGGAGCCACTTTAGGAGGTTCACTTATCGTTGGTGTTGGATTCATGATTTTTATCTGCGCGTTATTGAGAATGGGCTTTATGCCCCGTTTTTTAGGGTTGCTTTTGGGCTTTTAATTATTTTTAGCTATTTAACGGTGGCACCTGAAATACAGCATTTTTAGTGCATGAAGACATTTAAAATATTATTAGTGAGGATCAGAGAAAAGCGGGTGCTGTCCAAAAGAGAATGTAGTGTAAATTTTCGTAAAAGCCAAATCGGCGCTTAACCTGTTGTTTTCGTTAGACGGAATTTTTATGTTAAACAGAAGTTGATTTTTGTCAACTCATCATTAACAATTGAAGATGGCATTTATCCTATACCGCAGATTTTGCATATTTACTACACAACTCCTGTTTGCCAAAAAACGTATAACGATTTTTATTCTTTCCCTTCTCTCTATAAGCAAAGAGATTTTTATATTAACGAGATGTCATCGGATTGCTTAATTCAAGATAAGTAATACGCCCGCGGAAACACAAGAATTCTCAAATTTTGGAGTTGCTCAGAATGAATACGCAGACCCCGGTACTGAATCCCCTCACTTTGCCTAATGGTGCGGTATTAAAAAACCGTCTGTTGATGGCTCCGATGACCACCTGTACGGGTTTTTATGATGGCACCGTGACCAGTGAGCTGGTGGAGTATTACCGCGACCGCGCGGGCAGCATCGGGACGATTATTGTCGAATGCTGCTTCATTGATCCTAAAGGCCCGGCGTTTCCCGGTGCCATCGCCATTGATAGCGATAATAAAATTCCGGGCCTGAAAAGAATAGCGACTGCGATAAAGTCCAAAGGCTCAAAAGCGATATTGCAAATTTATCACGGCGGCAGAATGGTTGAGCCGGAGCTGATTGGCGGACGCACGCCGGTGGCCCCGAGCGCCATTGCCGCACCGCGTGAAGGAGCCACCACGCCGCAAGAGCTGACGGGCGAAGAAGTGGAAACCATGATCACCAAATTTGGTGATGCCGTTAACCGTGCGATCAAAGCCGGTTTTGACGGGGTGGAAATCCACGGTGCAAACACCTATCTGATTCAGCAATTCTACTCACCGAACTCCAACCAGCGTACCGACAAATGGGGCGGCAGCCGCGACAAGCGTGCATTGTTCCCGCTGGAAGTGCTCGAGATCACTCACAAAATGGCGGATCGCTTCGCCGACGACCACTTTATTATCGGGTACCGTTTTTCGCCGGAAGAGCTTGAAGTCCCGGGCATTCGTTTTGACGACACCCTGTATCTGCTGGAAAAGCTGGCGGCTCGCGGTCTGGACTATGTGCACTTCTCCGTTGGCCAGTTACTGCGTCCTTCCATCGTCGATACCAGCGATCCTACGCCGCTTATCACCAAGTTCCGCGCCATGCGCTCGGCAACGCTGGCGAAAGTTCCGGTGATCGGGGTCGGTGGCGTGGTGAATAAATCCGATGCAGAAAGCGCGCTGGAACATGGTTTTGATCTGGTGGCGGTGGGTAAAGCCTGCATCGCCTATCCAGACTGGGCCGACCGCATTATCAATAATGATCATCTTGAGCTGTTTATTGACAGCAATAAGCGTGAAGAGCTGAACATTCCTGAGCCGCTGTGGCGCTTCTCTCTGGTCGACGCCATGATCCGCGACACCAGCGTCACCGGACGTAAATACAAAGCGGGTGTGTATCAGGAGAAAGTGGAGGCGGAAGCGCTGAAGCTGAAAATCAGCGTCACGCTGGACACCGACCGTATTACCGACATCACGCTAGTGAAAGATGACACCCTCGACGTTGACTTCACCACCACCTTCGAAAGCCTGCGTTCACGCATTTTGGTCGCCAACAGCCCACACGTTGACGCCATTACCGGTGCTACCACCCAGAGTGAGGCGCTCAAAAAAGCCGTTTCACGCGCGCTGGCGACCTCTAGCAAAGAGCACGTGATTGAAGAGGGCGGTAATCCGCAGGCACCGCAGCACTTTGACGTGGTGGTGATCGGCAGCGGTGGCGCGGGTCTGGCGGCGGCGATTCAGGCACACGATGAAGGCGCCCACGTGGTGATCATTGAGAAAATGCCTACCATCGGCGGTAACACCATTAAAGCCTCGGTGGGGATGAACGCGGCGGAAACGCGCTTCCAGAAACTTAAAGGCATCGAAGACAGCAAAGAGTTGTTCTACGAAGAGACGCTCAAAGGCGGCAAATTCAAAAACAATCCTGAGCTGCTCAGAGAGTTTGTTGAACTGGCCCCGGAAGCGGTCGAGTGGCTGGCGGCGAAAGAGATTGAGTTGAATGATATCACTATCACCGGCGGGATGAGTATAGATCGTACTCACCGTCCGGCGGATCGTTCGGCCGTGGGGGGCTTCTTGATCAGTGGTCTGGTGAAGAACATCAACAAGCGCGATATCGAAGTGTTGCTGGAAACCTCGGTGGCCGAGATCTTGTTTGAAAACGGCGCAGTAGCGGGCGTTAAAGTGGTTGATGAGTACAACGACACCCGCATTCTGAACGCCAAAAGCGTGATTGTGGCCACCGGTGGTTTCAGTGCTAACCGCGAAATGGTGGTGAAATACCGCCCTGAGCTGGACGGCTTCGTGACCACCAACCACAAAGGCGCGACCGGTAGCGGTATTGCGATGCTCCAGAAAATTGGCGCGGATACGGTGGATATGGGCGAGATCCAGATCCACCCGACCGTCGAGCAAACCACTTCGTACCTGATTTCCGAAGCCATTCGTGGCGGCGGTGCGATTCTGGTCAGCCAGGCCGGTAAGCGCTTCTATAATGAGATGGAAACGCGCGACAAAGTGTCGGCGGAGATCATCGCGTTGCCGGAGAAAAGTGCCTGGGTGATCTTCGACGATCAGGTGCGTGCCAACAACAAAGCCGCCGATGAATACATCGCCAAAGGTTTTGTGATCAGCGCGCCGTCACCGAAGGAACTGGCGATCAAACTCAACATGGATATCCACGCTCTGTTGGCGACGCTGGAACGTTATAACCTGTTTGTTGAAAAGCAGGATGACGAAGATTTTGGCCGTAAAACCGCGCTGCGCCATCCGCTGAATCAGGGGCCGTTCTACGCGATCCGCATCGCACCGGGTGTGCACCACACCATGGGCGGCGTCACCATCAATCTTGATACTGCGGTACTCGATGCGCAGAAACAGGTGATCGTCGGTGCCTGGGCGGCGGGGGAAGTGGTCGGCGGTATTCACGGCGCTAACCGCATCGGCGGGAATGCGGTGGCGGATATCATCATCTTTGGCATTTTAGCTGGCCGAAACGCGGCCGCGCTCGCACGGAAATAAAGTTTCATCCATCATGTGGGTCGAGTTCATTCGACCCACATTTATTCACACCGACTTCCACTTCACACTTCTTGCTGCTTATTCACACATTTCATTTAAGTTAATCGCTTTTTGGCCGATATCAGTTCAAAGAATCGATATGGAGAGACGCCAAATGGTGGGTCAAATAAATGGAATATCCTTCCCTGCACCTCGTATTACGAGCAATAGCGCGCCGCGAATTAACTCGCCAGCCGCCGCTGCGCCGCAGCCTTCAACCCGTGTGACGTTGAGCGGTGCTTCTGATGAAATCAATGCGATTTACAACATCAGCGCGCAGAAGTTGCGCACGTCGCAGGGCAGCGGCAGTAGCCAAATAGAACTGCAGATGAACGCTAACCTCAAGCAACCGGTATCCGGTGCCTTTCAGGGGTTAGGCAAGGCGTTGCTGTTGCAGCTCAAAGACAATCCGCAAGGTTTTTCCAGCGCGGTGACCTCGCCGCAAGCCGCCGGCCTTGCCAGCAGTGATGATAAATCCAGCGCCGTGGCACTGGATATTGTCACCCAAAGCGGAGTAAAGGTCAGTGTCACCCTGTCTCGCCAGCAGGGCGGTTTGGTGGCAGAAGTGAAAACTTCTGGAGGGGAATTAACGGAAAATGAAACCGCCGCCATCGCCAAGCTGGGTGATGCCTTCCAGTCGACACTTGATGGACTTTCCGCGAAAACGCCGGCAGTGAACATTGACGGACTGACAGGCTTTGATACCACACTGCTGAAATCGGTCGATCTGAAGACCGATATGCGTCAAGGCAATGAGTCGATCCAGACTTTGAATTATCAAAGTGATTTGACCCAGCGGGCGCTGAGTTACCAAGACAGCCGTCTCTCTTTCCAACTGACGACGGACCTAACTCACCCAGAACTGTTGGGGACAAAAGGGCAGCAGCTTCAGGCACTAGCCGCTTACGATAAACAGCTTAACGCGGCGAGTTATCGCGGGCAGGGCAACAACGAATTAATGGCGACGTTTAAATCGGCCTTCCACGGGTTGAACAGCCACTATGGTTCAAACGAAATAGAGCCGAGCCAAAAGAGCATCAGCATGACGCCTGTCAATCAGGCTCGCTCTTATCTCAGCGGTTTGGCCGATTTCTCCGCCTCATTCAAGCAGGCGGGGGTTTCGTCAAACCCGTTTAAGCAGGGAGAAAAAGACAGTTTCTCGTATGACTTTAGTCAGACCAGCCGCGTTAGCGATGGCGATGGTGGCGATCTGGGTAAAATCGTCCAGAGCACCCACGCTCATTTGCAGGCCAGCTACCATCAGGCACTCGACCCAAGTATACCGCTGGCACTGACCATGCTGAGCTCCTCGCAAAACTATACTTATCATCAGATTGACGATGACAGTACGTCCGAGACTACGCTGGACTTTAAGAAAGGCAATCTGGCTTCGGTGACCACATCACAGGCGACGCACAATCGCGAAGCGGTGAAGAAATACAGCGCGAGTCATCTGGTCAGCGATATTACCACCCCTTATGACGACGAACAGACGCAAAAAACGCAGCTCATCATTGATAGCATTCACGTGAAGCCAAGGTCACAGACCCAACGTCAGTAAGTCTGAATCTCTAAAAGGGCCATGAAAATGGCCCTTTTGCGGTTTATTGCGCATGTTGCCGGATCAATTCAATCAGCTGCTTGAGGCCCGGTTGAAGCTGGCGGCGGCTGGGATAATACATCACGATAGGCTCGCCCCAGACGGTCCAATCAGGCAGCACCGGCTGTAATTGGCCGCTTTGTAAGAAAGGCTCGATATAACGTTCAAGGCAGTAAGCCAGCCCCATCCCTTCTAGTGCAGCATGGATAATCATGTCGGTTTCGTTGGCGACAAAATTACCCGGTACATCGATTTCACAGGCTTCCTCGCCTTCGCCCAACTGCCACTTATAAATACTGGCATCACCAATACGCATACGAATACAGCGATGCTGCATTAAGTCTTGTGGCGTTTGCGGTGCGCCGTGCTGTTGCAGGTAGGCGGGAGAAGCCACCACCATCCAGCGCAGTTTGTGGGTCAACGGCATCGCAATCATGTCGCGCGGTACGGTTTGACCATAACGCACGCCGGCGTCATATCCACTGCTGACAATATCGATCATGTTGTCATCAATGGTAATTTCAAGCTGAATACGCGGATACGTGGCGCTGAATTTCGCCAGAATCGGGTTGAAGAGCAGCCTTGCGGCGTCACGCGGAATGTTAATTCGCAGCCTGCCGATGGGCAATTCTCGGTAGTTTTCCAGTTCGCCTAACGCGAGGCGGATAAACTCAAACCCTTGATCTAATTGACCGACCAGTGCCGCGCCCGCGGCAGTAGGCACCACGGAGCGACTGGTGCGATGCAGTAATTTCACGCCTAGCCGTTCTTCTAACGCCCGCATCGTGTGGCTGAGGGCCGAGGTGGAGACGCCCAATTCCGCGGCGGCTAAACGAAAGCTCTGCCGACGGCAAATGATTGAAAACACATTAAGATCGGCTAATTCGCCACGTGTCAGAGTTGGCATAAAGATACTCGGTGTGAGTGACAGAAAAGGTCACTGTATCGTTGAATTTTACTCAACGATACATGAGGTATACTCGTGTTCCAAATCGTACATGGATCCCCAATGAACTCACTAGAACAAAATATCTCGGCGGACAGCGCTGACACACGAGACAGCAGCGACACGCCCGAACTTTCGCGTACCGGCGTGGGCAAAGCCCTGTTTGCGCTGGCAATGGGCGGCTTTGCGATTGGCACCGGCGAGTTCGTCATTATGGGATTATTGCCGGATGCCGCAAAAGGGCTGAACGTGTCTATTCCGTCTGCCGGGCATCTGATCAGTATTTATGCGTTAGGGGTGGTGATCGGTGCGCCTTTGTTGGCGATCCTCGGCGCTCGCTGGCCGCGCCGTAACTTTCTGGTGACGCTGATGGCGTTGTTCGCCGTCGGAAATATTGTTAGCAGCGTAGCACCGTCATTTTATTCGATGGCTATCGCGCGGTTTATTGCCGGATTCCCACACGGCACCTTTTTCGGCGTAGCGGCGTTGGTGGCGGCCAGCCTGGTCGAGCGAAAGCGGCGGGCACAAGCGGTATCCATGGTGCTGCTCGGCCTGACCGTGGCTAATCTGATTGGCGTGCCGTTAGCCACCGCTATCGGCCAATGGGTGGGCTGGCGTTCTGCTTTTGCGATTGTGGGGGGATTGGCGGTCATCACGCTGATTTTAGTCTTGCTGTGGGTGCCCCGGGTAGACGGCGATAAATTCGCCAGCCCGCTGCGTGAGCTGAAAGCCCTGACGCGCAAACAAGTGCTGCTGACGCTGGCGATTGGCGCGGTCGGTACCGGCGGAATGTTCTCGGTCTTTAGCTATGTGAAACCGACCATGCTGCAACTGGCGCACCTGCCGCTGTCGATGATCCCGGTGGTTTTAGCCCTCTTTGGTCTGGGGATGATTATCGGCAACGTGGCCGGCGGGCGTCTGGCCGATCGCGGCCTGGAAAAAACTATTCGCGGCATTTTGCTGTGGTCGATAGCCATTCTCGCGGCCTTCACCTTCACCGCACATCATCCGGTGTTAGGTCCGCTGAATGTCATGCTGGTAGGCACCATGGTATCGCTGTCTGCGGTACTGCAAATCCGTCTGATGGACGTCGCGGGTGACGCACAAACTATGGCCGCGGCGATGAACCATTCGGCGTTTAACATCGCCAACGCCATGGGCGCATGGCTTGGCGGTTTGACCATTTCTGCTGGCCTTGGCTGGGAATCCACCGGTTGGCTCGGTGCGCTGCTGGCGGTGGGCGGTTTGGTTATTCATACCGTGGCAGTGATCGACAGCAAAAAACATCCCCTTAAACATCCATAATCGACGAGAATTTTATGAGCCTGACCTTAAACATGGCCGAGGCGGTGATTGCCGCCGCACGACAATCAGCCAGTGAAAATCACTTCCCGCCGGTGTCGATAACCGTGCTGGATGCGGGAGCCCATTTATTGGCTTTCGCCCGTATGGACGGCACGTTCTTAGGCACTATCGACGTGGCGCACGGTAAGGCGCGTACGGCGGTGCTGTTTCGCACCGACAGCGCCAATGTCGGCGCAGACTTGCATCCGAATGGCCCGGCCTATTCGTTAGAAAATACCAATGGCGGTTTGGTGGGTATTGGCGGCGGTGTGCCGTTGCGTTCCGCCGCTGGCGACGTTATTGGGGCGGTAGGCGTCTCAGGGGCGACCAAAGAGCAAGATCAGATCATTGCCGAATTTGCCGCCAGCGTGCTGTTTAAGTGACACATTCCGTTTTGTTCAGGCAGTCCAATGCTTTAACATAGCCGTCACTTATTTCTTGCATGGCTATACGGATATCTGATGCGTCATTTGGCTGCCATTCTTCCCGTTCTTCTTCTGCTCACCGCCTGTAGCAGCAAACCCACGCCGCCGCCAGAAGGGCCGCGTAACCCGTTCTCAGGCGGTAACAGCACGACGACGGCCAGCACCGCTCCCGGCGGTTTTATGCTGCAACCCGACCACACCGGCCAGTTACAAAATGGTGATTTTGCTTACGACGCAGGGATGAACAGTTTTGTAGACAAAATGGTGCGTGAGCACGGTTTTGATCGCCAGCAACTGCACGACGTGTTGGCGCAGACCAAACGTCTGGCGTTCGTGTTGCGTTTAATGGACCAGCAGGCGCCGACCGGGGGCGCGCCATCAGGGCCGAACGGTGCATGGCTGCGTTATCGCGCCAAATTTATTACTCCTGATAACGTACAAAACGGCGTGGCGTTCTGGAATCAGTATCGCGATGCGTTGCAACGGGCTGAACAGGTTTACGGCGTGCCTCCAGAGATCATCGTCGGCATTATCGGCGTGGAAACGCGCTGGGGCCGCGTGATGGGCAAAACCCGCATTATTGATGCCCTGGCAACGCTGTCATTTGCTTATCCGCGCCGTGCCGCCTATTTCCAGGGCGAGCTGGAAACCTTCCTGTTGATGTGTCGTCAGGAACAGGATGATCCGCTGAGCCTGCGCGGCTCTTACGCCGGTGCCATGGGGTATGGTCAGTTTATGCCGTCGGCCTTCAAAAACTACGCGGTCGATTTTGATGGCGACGGGCACGTCAATTTATGGGATCCGATCGATGCCATTGGCAGCGTCGCGAACTACTTTAAAGCCCATGGCTGGACCAAAGGCGCACCGGTCGCCGTTGCGGCAACGGGTCAGGCCCCGTTGTTGGATAACGGATTCAATACCAAATATCCGTTGTTTACGCTCAAAGCCGCTGGTTTGAGTCCGTTGGGTTCTCTGGCGAACTATCAGGAAGCCAGCTTATTGCGCCTTGATATGGGGCAGAATTATCAATACTGGTACGGCTTGCCGAACTTCTACACCATCACTCGCTACAACCACAGCACGCACTATGCGATGGCGGTCTGGCAGTTAGGTGAAGCCGTCAGCCGAGCACGCTCCGGGAACTGATTGCCGGGATCGGATTCTGTTCTCGAGATAAAAGGGCCACGTCATGTGGCCCTTTGGTTATTTGTCGATCTCTCTCCCATCCATAAGAAAGTCCTATAACTGTTTAATAACTATTCGAATTTTTCGTGACACTGTTCACATAATGAACGGCTTTCTTTGTGCTAGGTTCAATTAGTCCTTAATTAGGACTAATTACTCAGCCGGCACGTTTTCCCGCCGGACTTCAACAATGCAGCCTTACCTGCGGAGTTAGCGATGAACGGGATAGATTATTTTGTCATGGCGCTTTACGCGCTGATGATTGTCATGATCACGCTGTGGGCGATGCGTAAAGTCGGCAGCACCAAAGATTTCTTTGCGGCGGGCGGTAAGATGCCCTGGTGGCTTTCTGGCATTTCACATCATATGTCGGGCTACAGTGCGGCGGTGTTTGTGGCCTATGCGGCGGTGGCTTATAAATACGGACTGACCATCTATTTCTGGTGGGCCTTCCCGATTTCCATTGCCGTTTTCATTGGCTCGATCATTTTCGCACCGCGTTGGGCGCGGCTGCGTATCCATATGAATATTGAATCGCCGATGGAATACCTCGCGACGCGCTACAACGTGCCGACTCAGCAAATTCTGGCGTGGAGCGGTGTGCTGCTTAAGACGTTTGATGTCGGCGCGAAATGGGCGGCGATTGCCATTATTATCAACGTGTTCACCGGCCTTGACCCGATTGTCGGGATTGGTATTTCTGGCGTGCTGTGCCTGTTTTATACCGTACTGGGCGGGCTGTGGGCGGATGCCTGCAACGATTTCGGCCAGTTTATTGTGCAGTTTATCGCCGCGATTGTGATGGTGGTGGCGGTGGCGTTCCATCTCGGCGGCTTTAGCAATTTGCTGACCATTTGGGACCGATTACCTGCCGGACATACGGATATCGTGGCGGGCCCCTATTCGATGGGCTTTATTCTGGCCTATTTCGTGATTTATACCCTCAGTTATAACGGCGGAACCTGGAATCTGGCGCAGCGGTTTATCGCTTCCCCGCGTGGCAAAGATGCGCGTAAGGCCGCGCTGCTCTCCTCGCTGCTGTATTTGGTTTGGCCGCTTATCCTGTTTTATCCGATGTGGGCCGCGCCGCTGCTGTTTCCTGATATTGCTGACCCGTCGCAGTCCTATTCCATCATGGCGATGCAACTGTTGCCCAACGGTCTGATTGGTCTGGTGCTGGTGGCGATGTTTACTCACACCTTGTCGATGACCTCTTCGGATTCCAACGCCATCACCGCCGTGGTAACCCGCGACATTCTGCCGGTTCTGTTCCCTAAACGTTTCGGGCAAGGGCAGTCGTCGCTGCTGGTGGCGCGCGTCACCGTGGTGCTGTTTATTCTTACTACCTTGTTGATCGCAGTAAATGCTAACCGCTTTGGCGGAGTGTTATCGCTGCTGATTGTCTGGTTCGGTGGTCTGGTGGGGCCGATTTCAATCCCGATGCTGCTCGGCCTGTTGCCGTGGTTCCGTAAATGCAACGCCACGGCGGCGATCGCCTCCTGGGCCGTTGGCGTTTCGGCCTTCTTCTTAGTGAAATTTGTCATCCCGGATATGAGCACCACGCAAGTGGTGGCGATCCCAGTCTTGCTGTCGCTGGTGGTTTATACGCTCGGCGGTTTCCTGCGCCGCACGCCGGTTAGCGCCGAGGTGGAGACGTTGCTCAATGCGCTGAATCAAGATCAACTCGATGATTTGCCGTCTCCGGTCGGTAAACCCGCTTATGAAGCCGAATCACGTTAGGCCATTCACATTATTGAGAACAGGATGTTAGAGATGAAATCACCACGTTTTAGCCAACAGGTTGAACGTCTGAACGTTCAGGTATTTAACACGCGTGCGGAGATGGGGCAGTCTGCCGCCGCCGATGCCGCGCAGCATTTGCGGCAGCTACTGGCCGGGCAAGGTTCCGTGCGGATCATTTTCGCCGCTGCGCCGTCGCAAAACGAATTTTTGGCACATTTAGCCAATGCCGAAGGGATCGACTGGGCGCGAGTCGAGGCTTTTCATATGGATGAATATGTCGGGTTACCCGAAAATTCAGACGCGCTGTTTAGCCACTATTTGACCCAGCATTTATTCGATAAGGTGAAGCCAGGCGTGGTGTATCGCATCCCCGCCACCGGTGATCCGCAACCTTTATGCGAGATGTATTCCAACTTATTGCAACGAGCGCCGATAGATATGGTCTGTCTGGGAATTGGGGAGAACGGACATTTGGCCTTTAATGATCCGCCGGTGGCCGATTTTAATGACCCTGAAGTAATGAAAGTTGTCGAACTGGACGCCGTGTGTCGTCAGCAGCAAGTCAATGATGGTTGCTTCCCGTCACTGGATAACGTCCCGACCCATGCGCTGACGCTGACCATTCCCACGCTGATGGCGGCTCATCGACTCTTTTGCATGGTGCCTGGTAAAAATAAACAGCAGGCCATCACGCAAACACTGACGTTGCCGCTTTCTGTTGCCTGTCCTGCCACCATTTTGCGCTCGCACCCGGCCTGTACCCTCTATACCGACGTTGCGGGTTTTGGGGAGCTAACCCATGCATGAGATATCGCTACGCGGCAGGGAATACCGCAGTGGTCAGCCAATTGAAGTTATCGCGCGTGGCGGCCTGATTCATGCCATAAGGCCGATAGCGGACGAGGCGACGCTGCCGCTGATTGCCCCAGGGTTGGTCGATTTACAGGTTAATGGTTATGGTGGTGTGGATTTCAACGGCTATCCGTTCGCTGAGCACGCCGTAGAGCAGGTGGTACATACCCTGTTTAAACAAGGTGTGACCACCTTTTTCCCGACCATCATCACTAACAGCGATAGCGAAATTGAGCAGATGATGGCAACGCTGGCGAGGGCGTGCCAGCAGTTTCCGCTGGTGGCGCAATCGGTGGCCGGTATTCATCTGGAAGGGCCGTTTTTGTCAGCCCTAGACGGGCCGCGCGGCGCGCATCAGCGTGAGCACGTTAAAGCGCCAGACTGGGATCTCTTCCAGCGCTGGCAAGAGGCCGCGCAGGGGCGCATTCGGCTTATCACGCTGTCACCAGAATGGTCGCAGGCGGACGATTTTATCCGCCGCTGTGTTGCTCAAAATGTGGTGGTGTCGATAGGGCATACGGCCGCCAGCGCCGACCAAATTGCTTCGGCGGTTCAGGCCGGTGCGCGAATGTCGACCCATCTTGGCAATGGCGCACACCTGACGCTGCCGCGTCACCCTAACTATATTTGGGAGCAACTTGCGCAAGATGCTTTGTGCTGCGCGATGATTGCCGACGGCGAACATCTGCCGCTATCGGTGCTCAAGGTCTTTATTCGTGCCAAAGGCGAGGGCGCCATATTGGTCAGTGACGTTACCAGTCATGCGGGGATGGCGGCGGGGCATTATCATTCTCATATTGGCGGTGATGTGGTGCTCAGTGCCGAGGGGCGATTATCGATGGCGGATAATCCGGCGCTGTTAGCGGGATCGGTTCAAGGGCTGCTGTACGGCGTGAATACGCTGATAAAAAATGAGATTGTGCCTACGGCGCAGGCCATTGACATGGCGTCAGTGAGACCCGCAAGGTGCCTCACTCTGGCGACTCAGCAAGGACTTAAGATCGGTGCGCCTCTGGATGCTCTCTTGTTGCAGCAAAGCGCGGACCAGGCATTAACACTGTTGGCAACCTACAAAAATGGCAGGGAGGTATGGCGTGGCGAATAGGTTGACGCGCCGATTCACCCTCATGTAATAATGCCACGCTACGGTGAAATGCGATGGAAAGTCATGACATGAAAGACTCAGGCAAAGGGCCCGCGCTGCTGCGCCAGTATAATGAAAAACGTGTACTGGCTTATCTGCGCCAGCAGAAAATTAGCTCCCGTCTGGATATTTCACGAGCGCTGGCCCTGAGTAAAAATACCATCTCACTGATTGTCGATGACCTGCTGGCACTCGGTTATGTCGAAGAGCAGGGCGTCGCTCAAACCAACAGCATCGGTCGGCCTAAAATTCATGTGGCTCTTAAACCCATGGCGATGAAAGCGGCGGGCATTATGGTTGAACGCCATCGTCTTCACTGGGTGGTATGTGACTATTTCTCGCAGATGATTGATCAATCATCCCTCTCTCTCGACACCACCGACCCGCAAAATGTCCTGACGCAAATAGCACAGTACAGCCAGCAGTTACAGCAGACTTACCCAGAGCTGGTGGGGATCGGCGTGGGGTTTCCCGGCATCATCAACCAGCAACAAGGGATTTTGCATGTCTCCTCGCATTTGGGATGGGGTGAAGTGGCCTTACAACCTTTATTAACCCGTGCGGTCTCTGTACCGGTCAACGTGTGGAATAACGTCAAGGCGGCGGCATTGATAGCCAGACAGGGCGAAATGCCGAGTGAAAATGAAGCCTGTTTCTATCTGCGCATCGGCGAAGGGATCGGTGGTGCACTGCTCACCGAACACGGCGTGTATTCTGGTGGAAGCTGGACCGCTGGCGAGGTGGGCCATTTAGCGGTGCTACCCGAAGGTCCACTCTGTACCTGTGGACAGCGCGGCTGCCTTGAGTCTTTGATCAGCCTATCGGCGATAAATGCGCAACTCGACCAGCGTGAAAAAGGCCTTAACTGG
>Ga0105854_1000622_pt1 | contig 15479 bp, 11 predicted proteins | sample OrgsoiDNA_201058_FD_89679 | JGI IMG/M metagenome (GOLD analysis project Ga0105854, IMG submission 89679) | Permafrost soil microbial communities from the Arctic, to analyse light accelerated degradation of dissolved organic matter (DOM) -... | ecosystem: Environmental > Terrestrial > Soil >... | reverse complement strand
TATTACCCGTGATCGCCGTGCTGATCTGGGCCATCAACACCATCGTCAGCAAGCTGGCCGTGGGCGTCATCGATCCGGCCGCCATCTCGTTTTTCCGCTGGCTGCTCGCTGGCGTGCTGCTGGCGCTGGTGTTCGGCCGCTCCGCGTGGCGGCAGCGTGCCGCGATCGTCCCCCATGGGGGCAAGCTGTTTGTGCTGGGCATGCTGGGCATGGTGATGTACCAGTGCCTGGCCTACACGGCCGCGCAAACCACCACGGCCACCAATATGGGGATTCTGGCTTCATTAATGCCGCTGCTGGCGGTGATTTTATCCGTGTTATTGCTGGGCGAGACGGCCACCGTGGGGGGCGTCTTCGGCAGCCTGGTGTCCTTGCTGGGCCTGGGATATCTGCTCAGCCATGGCGACCCTGCCGCGCTGCTCCGGCATGGCATGGGTATCGGCGATGGCTTGATGCTGCTCGGCTGCCTGTCGTACGCCGCGTATGGCGTGCTGATGAAGCGCTGGAAAATCGAGCTCAATAACTGGCATTCCCTGCTGGTCCAGGTCTGGTGCGCCGTGCCCGTGCTGTTCCTCTATTACCTGAGCCATTCCGCGCCGCCTGTGACCAGCGCCGGCTTGCCGCTGGTGCTGTTTGCCGGCATCCCCGCTTCCGTGATTGCTCCCTGGCTATGGATGCATGGTCTGGGCAAGCTGGGGCCCAGCCGCGCCACCACCTTGATGAATCTGCTGCCCGTATTTACCGTCATCATCGCCTTGCTGTTCCTTGGTGAAACCTTGCATAGCTACGATGTGATCGGCGGTAGCGTGACCCTGCTGGGCGTGCTGATGGTGCAGTCCTTGAAACGTCCTTTGCGCCGCGCAGCCTGAGCTGGAGTTTGCTATGCTGGCGAATTAAAGGAGGCAGCATGACGACAATAAAAGATACGGTGGAAACCCTGCTCGGCGAACTGGAAGCATTCGGCATCGCCAACGATGCGGTGCATACGGAGCGGGGATCGCGCATGCTCAATATCACGCGCGATACGGGCGAGTTGCTGGCCGTGCTGGTACAGGCGCGCAGCGCCCGGCGCATCCTGGAAATCGGCACCTCGAATGGGTATTCCACCTTGTGGCTGGCGCGCGCAGTGCAAACGCTGCAAGGCTCGGTGGTGACCGTGGAAAAGGCGCAAGACAAGTTTGACATGGCGCAAGCCAATTTTGCGCGGGCGCACTTGCAGGGCGTGATAGGCCAGTTACTGGCGGACGCGGGCCAGGTGTTGCAAGACAGCCAGGATGGCGCCTACGATTTTATCTTTCTCGATTCGGCCCGTAGCCAGTACGGCGCCTGGTGGACGCAGCTGGACCGGGCGCTGGCGCCGGGCGGTGTGCTGGTGGTCGATAACGCCACCTCGCATTACGCGGAGATGGCGGATTTCCTCGACGGCATACGCCAGGATGCCCGCTACACCAGTTGCCTGGTGCCGGTGGGCAAGGGAGAGTTTATTGCCGTCAAGGCTAGCTGACTGCTTAAGCGACGATAGCTGCTTCCAGCACGTTGACCAGCGATTCCACGCCTGCTGCATCGACATCGTCGAAACGGCTGGTCAATGGGCTGTCCAGGTCGAACACGCCGATGATTTCACCATTGGAAAACACGGGTACTACCAGTTCCGAGCGCGAATTGACGTCGCAGGCGATGTGGCCTGGAAACGCGTGCACGTCTTGCACCACGATGGATTTGCCTTCCACCACGGTCGTGCCACACACGCCGCGGCCTTTCTTGATGCGGATGCAAGCTGGCTTACCCTGGAATGGTCCCAGAACCAGCTCATCGCCTTTCAGGAAATAAAAACCGGCCCAGTTCAAGCCTGGCATGGTGTTGAATACCAGCGAGCTGAAGTTGGCGGTATTGGCGATGAAATCGCTTTCGCCGGCGAGCAAGCCTTGCAGCTGCGAACGCAAATCTGCATACATGGCTTCTTTGGCGGCGGGAGTGTCGGTGCCGTAAGCGGCGTCGCTGATGGTAAACGTCATGGTGTTGGCCAAGTGGAAATAGGAAGGCAGTATGGTAGCGCGTCTGGCGTCGCTCTGCACGCTAGAGATGCTGCGGCGCCAGTTGACGCAGCAGTGGCAGGGCAGGATGGTCGCTGTAGGTAGACCAGGCCAGGCCCAGCTTGGTTGCCAATTCGTCTCCCTGCACCAGTTGCCGATACACCAGACCATCCAGGCGCAAGGCGCGGAAAGAATCGGGCAGCAGCGCCATGCCCTTGCCGGCAGCCACTTCACTGAGCAAGACATGGTGGTCCAGCGGCTCGCGTATGAAAGCGGGCGCAAAACCATGGCGTTCAAACACTTTCTGGCAATGGTCGAAAAACGCAGGCTGGCGCGAGCGTTCAAACCAGTACACAGGTTCGTGGACGATGTCGGCCAGCGCCACCTTGCGCTTGCGCGCCAAAACATGGCCAGCCGGCATGGCCAGCATCATGGGATCGCTGGCCAGCGGCAACACGGTCAATTCAAATGTGGCGCTGGGCAGGGCGATCAGGGCTGCATCAAGCTGGCCCTTGCGCACGCTGGCAATCAGGCGCGGCGACGGCGCGGCCGTCAATTCCAGGCTGATTGCTTGCAATGATGGGCTCAAGGCAGCCAGCAGGGGCCGGAACAAGCCCGCTTCGACCGAACTGGTCAAGCCCAGGCGCAAGCGCACGGGGGCCGTGTCGCGCTGCAACGATTGTTCAGCCTGCTCCAGTAATTGCAAAATATGCAGTGCCTGTGGCAATAAAGTGCGTCCCGCCTCGGTCAAGGCCACGCCTTGCGTGTCGCGTTCGAACAATCGCGTGCCCAGCCGGTCTTCCAGGGCCTTGATGGCGCGCGACAGCGGCGGCTGCGTCATGTGCAGTTGCTCCGCCGCCTGGCGGAAGTTCAGGCAGCGGGCGACGGCGCAGAACAGGGTTAGTGCATGGGTATCCAGTGTCCTCATACCGGAAAGGTATCACGAAAACGGTCATTCCGTGCAGGGACGGTGCTGCCTACACTGCGGCTTTTACCTGTTACGGAGCATCATATGCAACAACGCATTATCGGTAATAGCGGTCTGCGCAGTTCGGCGCTGGGCCTGGGCTGCATGGGCATGTCCGAGTTTTACGGCGCCACCGACGAGGCGCAATCGCTCGCGACTTTGGAAGCGGCGCTGGACGCCGGCGTGACCCTGTTCGACACAGCCGACGCCTATGGCTTCGGACATAACGAACAATTGCTGGGGCGCTTCTTGCGCGGCCAGCGCCAGCAAGCGCTGGTCGCCACCAAGTGCGGCCTGGCGCGCGAGCCGGGCGCCTATGCGCGCCGTATCGACAATTCCCCCGCGTATATTCGCCAGGCATGCGAGGCATCGTTGGTGCGCCTCGGTGTGGAAACCATCGATCTGTATTATTTGCACCGCCTGAACCTGGAGACGCCGCTGGAAGAATCGATGGGGGCATTGGCGCAACTGGTGCAGGAAGGCAAAATTCGCGCCGTGGGCCTGTGCGAAGTCAGCGCCGCCACCTTGCTGCGCGCCGCCGCCATCCACCCGGTGGCGGCCGTGCAAAGCGAGTATTCGCTGTGGTCGCGCGAGCCGGAACAGGGCGTGCTGGACGCCTGCCGCCAGGTGGGCGCCAGTTTTGTGGCTTACAGTCCGCTGGGGCGCGGTTTCCTGACGGGCGCCATCGGCGCCACGGCCAGTCTCGATGAGGGCGATTTCCGCCAGATGAATCCCCGCTTTGCCCCTGACAACCTGCAATACAACCTGGCCATCGTCGAGATGCTGTGGCAACTGGCCATCAGCAAGCATTGCACGCCGGCGCAGCTGGCGCTAGCCTGGCTGCTGGCGCAAGGCGAGAATATCATCGCCATCCCTGGCACCAAGCGCATTGCCTACCTGCAAGATAACCTGGGCGCCCTGCAAGTGACGCTCAGCACAGCCGAGCTGGCGCTGATCGGTGCCGCCTTTCCGCCAGGCATCGCGGCGGGTGCGCGCTATACGGACGAGGGCATGAAGGGCGTGGATGTCTGAAAAAGTAACTGCCTCCGTACGCTAGCGTACAAAACTAAAGGTATGTTTCTGCTAGCATCGAAGCTCGCCCGGCGTGCTGCCGGAAGCAGATCTGGGAGTGTGCTTTCAATTGCAAGACGATGATGTTTTCGATATAGAGCTGAAACTGTTGCTGGAGGGAATCTTGCTGCGTTATCAGCATGATTTCCGCGATTATTCGGTGGCGTCGCTGCGCCGGCGCATGCGCCAGGCGATGGAACGCTTTGGGTGCGCCACGGTATCGCAATTGCAGGACCGCATCTTGCACGAACCGGCCGTGTTCGCGCAGATGCTGCAGTTTTTTACGGTACAGGTCAGTGAAATGTTCCGCGATCCCGCCTATTTCCGCATGCTGCGCGAAAAAGTGGTGCCGGTGCTGCATACCTATCCTTCGATCAAGCTGTGGGTGGCCGGTTGCAGCAGCGGCGAAGAAGTCTGGTCGCTGGCGATTTTGCTGGAAGAAGAGGGCTTGCTGGAGCGCAGCATGATTTACGCGACAGATATTAATGTCGAAGCGCTTGCCGCTGCCGAGGCCGGTATTTACGCCATCGACCGCATCGCCCAGTTCAGCGAGAATTACCGGCAGGCGGGCGGCAAGCGTTCCTTGTCGGACTATTACACCGCTGCCTACAAGGGCGCCATTTTCGACCGGCGTTTGCGGCGTCAGTTTGTGTTTGCCGACCACAGCCTGGCAACGGATAGCGTCTTTTCCGAGGTGCATATGGTTTCCTGCCGCAATGTCATGATTTACTTTAACAAGGACTTGCAAGACCGCGCGCTGGGCTTGTTCCATGAAGCGCTGGTCAACCGGGGCTTCCTGGGCCTGGGCATGAAGGAAAGCCTGCATTTCAGCCGCCATGCGGCCAGCTTCCGCGAATTGGCTCCCGCTGAAAAAATCTTTCAGCGGGCATGATGCTATGCCCGCCACCTTACCTTCCACCACGATCGCCGCGCCCCCCAGGGGTTTGCGCCTGATCGCCATCGGCGCTTCGGCTGGCGGCGTCGAAGCGTTGGGTGTCTTGCTGCGTGCTTTGCCAGCCAGTTGCCGGGCGGCCGTGGTGGTGGTGCTGCATCTGGCGCCTGGCCGCTCCAGCCGCTTGCCGCAACTGTATGCGGAACATTGTCTGTTGCCCTTGCAGGAAGCGCAGGACAAGGAAGAAGTGCTTGGCGGCACCGTGTATTTTGCAGGTCCCGATTATCATTTGCAGATTGAGCCTGAATTGCACTTTTCGCTGTCGCTCGATGAGGCGGTGAATTTTTCGCGCCCGTCCATCGATGTGCTGCTCGAATCAGCCGCCTACGCCTATCACCACGACATGCTGGCCATTATCCTCACGGGCGCGTCGGCCGATGGAGCGGCGGGCCTGGTGCGCGTGCGCAATCTGGGCGGCAGTGCCTGGGTGCAAGATCCTGCCGATGCGGTGGCCAGCAGCATGCCTGCCGCCGCCTTGCAGCGGGCCGGCGCCGACCGCGTGCTGGACTTGCGGCAGATGGCTGCCAGCCTGGCCCTGCTCGGTGACTGACGGCTGCGGCCGCACGGCTGTCCGGATGGCAAAAGCCCAGTGCGTGTAAGATATCCGTGCAACAGTGATATAAAGTTAAAATTTTTATAGTTAACCTAACATGGACGATCGCAGCCCGAGCCGGGCAACCTCTGCGATACCGAAGACTGAGCCGTGACCGCACCTATCCATATCCTCGTCGTTGATGACGTTGCGCAAAACCTGATCGCTGCTGAAGCCGTGCTCGCGCAGCCAGGCATTGTTATTCTGAAAGCTGCTTCCGGCGCCGAGGCCCTGGAAATGTTGCTGACCCACGACGTCGCGCTGGCGCTGATCGACGTGCAAATGCCGCAAATGGATGGTTTTGAGCTGGCCGAGTTGATACGTGGCAGCGAGCGCACGCGCACCATTCCCCTGATTTTCCTCACAGCCACGCGCGAGCCATCCTACAGTTTCCGTGGTTATGAAGCGGGCGCTGTTGATTTCCTGTTCAAGCCGATCGACGTCAAGGCGCTGCAAAGCAAGGTGCAGGTACTGGTGCAGCTGTACCAGCAGAAACGGGCGTTGTCGGCCCAGCTCGATGAACTCAAGCATGCCTTGCACCTCAATGAATTGTTCACGGCCGTGCTGGGCCACGATCTGCGCACGCCCTTGTCGGTGGTGATGAATGGCGCCATGGTATTGCCGATGATGAGCGACCATCCCAAGGTGATCGTCACGGCGCAGCGCATCGAGAGCAGCGCCAGGCGCATGGGACGCATGGTCGACCAGTTGCTGGACCTGGCCAGGATACGCTCGGGCACGATGGAGTTGCGCAGCGCTACCCACGATTATCTGGCGCTGGCGCAAGCCATCGTCGATGAATTCGATACGCCGGGCCGCAGCGCACCGGTGGAAATTAGCAGTGTGGGCGAGTTGCACGGCCAGTGCGATGCGGGCTTGCTGTCGCAAATCATCTCCAATTTGCTCAGCAATGCCATCACGCATGGCGAAGCTTATGCACCAGTGCAATTGTTACTCGATGGCCGCAGCGCCGACATGGTCGAACTGCGCGTCAGCAACCGTGGTGCGATCGCGCAGGAACTGCTGCCCACCCTGTTTGAACCATTCCAGCAGGGAGGCGAAAAACGCAAGGCAGGCCAAGGCCTGGGACTGGGCTTGTACACCGTCAATATGTTCGTCAAGGCGCATGGCGGCACCTTGCAGGTGAGTTCAACGCAAACCCAGGGCACGGTATTTACCGTGCGCATACCGCGTCATTGCCAGGTGTGCGTGCAGACGGGTTCGTCTGCAGGGGTGGGCACATCAGCATGAGCCACAATATGAGCAAGCTGGGGCAGTCTGGCGCGGCTGATTATCTGCCGCGCGGGGGCGGCGCCACCGGTGAGTTGCTGCGCCAGTTCGACTGGTCGCGCACCAGCCTGGGACCGCTGGCCGGCTGGCCCCTCAATTTGCGCACCAGCGTCGATATCGTGCTCAACTCGCCGATGGCGATGGTACTGATGTGGGGCCCTGAGCATGTGATGATTTATAACGACGAGTACGTCAAGATCGCCGGTGCGCGCCATCCGGCTGCGCTGGGTGGCACGGTGCCCGCTGTCTGGCCCGAGATCTGGGACTGGAATGCGCGCATTCTGGAAGCGGGCTTGCGCGGCGAGACGCAGGTGCACCACGAATGCCTGCTGCCGCTGTTGCGCAACGGCGTGCCCACCGATGTCTGTTTCGACTTGTTTTATACACCTGTGCATGGCGACGCTGGCCAGGTCGATGGCGTGCTGTGCACGGCGCTGGAATTGACGGCGCGGCTGGAAGAGGGGCGGCAATTGAAGCTGGCCAACCGTCAGCTGGGCGAAGAGCGCGCCTTGCTGCGCGCCTTGTTTGAGCAGGCGCCCAGCTTCATGGCCGTGCTGCGCGGGCCGCAACATGTGTTTGAACTGGCCAACGAGCATTATCTGCGCCTGGTGGGACGGCGCGAGCTGATCGGCAAATCCGTCGAACAGGCCTTGCCTGAAGTCAAGCAGCAGGGTTTTATCGACTTGCTCGATCAGGTTTACCGCAGCGGCGTACCCTACCAGGGGCGCCAGGTCAAGGTGGATTTGCAACTGGAACAGGGTTGTACGGTGCAGCGCCATATCGACTTTGTCTACCAGCCCATCAAGGATGAATCGGGCGTAGTGGGCGGCATCCTGGTCGAAGGCATCGACGTCACCGAGCGCGTGGAGGGCGATGAGCGGCTGCGCCTGGCGCAACAGGCAGGCGGCATCGGCACCTTTGAATGGTTCCCTGAAACGGGCCGTATGGAAGTATCCGCTACCTTCCGCCATCTGTGGGGCATCGCCGATGGACAGGAGATCACGCAGCAATTCCTGGTCGGCATGGTCGATGCACGCGACCATGAAAAGATCGGTCCCAGCCGCATTGAGCTGGCATCCAATCCGCTCGATTACGTGGAGTACCGCATCCACCGCCGCAGCGATGGGGCCGTGCGCTGGATTGCGCGCCAGGGTGAGGTGCTTGACGGCAAGGAGCCTGGCCAGCACCGCTACGTGGGCGTCTCGTTTGATGTCACCGAGCGGCGCCAGATCGAGGAAGAACTGACTGCCAGCCAGGACCGCATGGCGGCGATATTCGGCCAGGCTTCGGTGGGCTTGTCGGAACTGGGCCTCGATGGCCGCTTCCAGAAGGTCAACGGCGCCCTGTGCCGTATGCTGGGCCGCTCGTGCGAAGAGCTGCTGAGCCTGAATATGCGCGACATCCTGCATCCTGACGATCTTGCAGGTAATAATCTGTTGTTCCAGCGCCTGGTGGAAACGGGGGAATCGTTCACCCTGGAAAAGCGCTATTTAAAACCCGATGGCTCGCATGTCTGGGTGTCGAGCAATGTCAGCCGTCTGGTCGATGAAGAGGGCCAGCCACGCGCCTTGATCTCTGTCAAGACCGATATCACGGAGCGGCGGCGCATCGAAAAAGCGCTGCACGAATTGAACGAAACGCTGGAACATCGGGTCGAACAGGAAGTGCAAGAGCGGACCAAGGCGGAAGAAGCCTTGCGCCAGGCGCAAAAGATGGAAGCCGTGGGCCAGTTGACGGGTGGTATCGCGCATGACTTCAATAATGTGCTGCAGATTATTTCGGGCAATCTGCATTTGCTGCAACACCTGTCGCCCCAGGATGGCGTGATGCGCCAGCGTCTGGACACAGCGATTGCTGCCGTCGAGCGGGGCGCGAAGCTGTCGTCGCACTTGCTGGCCTTTGCCCGCCGTCAACCGCTCAAGCCCGTGGTGCTGGACTTGTCGCGGGTGGTGCGCAATATGGATGCGCTGTTGCGGCGCGCCCTGGGTGAGGCAATAGAGATCGTGCTGGTGGGTGGTGGCGGCTTGTGGAATACCCTGGTCGACCGCAGCCAGATTGAAAACGTGATCCTCAACCTGGCCATCAATGCACGCGACGCCATGGATGGCACGGGCAAGCTGACCATCGAGCTGGGCAATGTAGTGCTCGATGAGCGTTATGTACACAAGCTGGTCGATGTGCCGGCAGGACAATATGTGATGCTGTCCGTCACCGATACGGGGCGCGGCATGAGCGGCCCCGTGTTGCAGCGCGCGTTTGAACCATTCTTTACGACCAAGCCGGAAGGAGCGGGCACGGGGCTGGGCCTGTCGATGGCCTATGGTTTTGTGACGCAGAGCCGTGGCCATATCCGCATCTACAGTGAGCCGGGGCTGGGTACGGGCGTGAAAATTTATTTGCCCCGCTCGCTGATGGTAGAAGCCGAAGAAGAGCAGGAATGGAGCGGCGTGGTGACGGGGGGCACGGAAACGGTGCTGGTGGTGGAAGACGACGTGGGCGTGCGCGCTACGGTGGTCGACATGCTCAGTGCGCTCGGTTATACCGTACTTAAGGCCGAGGATGGCGAGAGCGCGCTGGCCGTGCTGCAAAGTGGCGTACCGATCGACTTGCTGTTCACCGATGTGATCATGCCGGGGCCTGTGCGCAGTACGGAGATGGCGCGCCTGGCGCGCGAGTTGCAGCCCGATATCGCCGTCTTGTTTACTTCCGGTTACGCGCAGGATGTCATCGTGCATGAAGGGCGGCTCGACACGGGGGTGGAGCTGCTCAGCAAACCGTACCGGCGTGAAGAGCTGGCCCGCAAGCTGCGCCATGTACTGGCCAACCGCCAGCAGCAGTTGCGCGCGCGTCAATTTGCGCTGGCAGGCACGCCGGGGCTGGACTTGACGGGCCATGCGCTGGCAACCCCGGGCGAAATGCCTAAATCCCTGAAAATCCTGGTGGTGGAAGACAATCTCGATTCGCAGCTGATGGTGTGCGAACTGGTGGGCATGCTGGGCCACACGGTGAGCGGCGTTTCCGATGGCGAGTCCGCATGGCAATTGCTCAATGAGCAAGATTTCGATATCCTGTTTACCGATGTCAGCCTGCCCGGTATGTCGGGTATTGCGCTGGCACGCATGGTGCTGCGCGACAAGCCCAACACGCGCATCATTTTTTCCACCGGTTATGGCAAGGAATCGATGGATGAACTGGGCTTTTCTGCCAGCGTATTGCGCAAACCGTATGACCTGGCTGAATTACAGGCCGCACTCGACCAATCCTGACGGGCGTGCTTATTTCATGGCTGCCTGTCAGATTTTTCATTTGAAATATCATTGAGAGGCAAACATGACACCCGAACTGACGATACTCGGCTGGACCCTGGTACTGGCGCTGGTGCAAATCATGCTGCCGTCTTTATTCCGTACGCGGGAAACGGGCGCCGCCTACAACGTGAGCGCGCGCGATGGCGCCGGGCCACCGGTGGGCAAGATCACGGGAAGGCTGCAACGGGCCCAGGCCAACCTGTTTGAAACCCTGCCCCTGTTTGCCGCCGCGGTCCTGATCATCCACGTCACTGCGCAGGAAAGCACGCTGACCCTGTATGGCGCCGCGCTCTACCTGGCGGCGCGCGTCATCTACGTGCCTCTGTATGCGTTCGGCATCCCCGTGGTGCGCACCCTGGTCTGGCTGGTTTCGGTGGCTGGTCTATTGATGCTGCTGTGGGCCATCCTCGTGCGCTAGTGCGCTGATCTGTGCGCTGGCGGACAGAGAAGCCGCCGGCCTCCCTCTACACTCGTCCCATCACAGTCATGTGCGGGAGGGGCGGCAGATGGACGACCTGGTAGTGGTGCGCAAGGAAGGCTTGTATTGTCCGCCCGGGCAGTTTTATATCGACCCCTGGCGTCCCGTCGAGCGCGCCGTCATCACGCACGCGCATGCCGACCACGCCCGCGTGGGCCACCGCCATTACCTGAGCGCGGCCGCTGGTCTGCCTGTCTTGCAGGCGCGCCTGGGGCCCGTGAATATCCAGGGACTGGTCTATGGCGAGCGGCTTACTCACCACGGCGTGACGATTTCCCTGCATCCGGCCGGCCATGTGCTAGGCTCGGCGCAAGTGCGTATCGAATACCAGGGTCAGGTATGGGTGGCGTCGGGCGACTACAAGCTGGAAGCCGATCCTACCTGCGCACCGTTTGAAGCCGTGCGCTGCGATACCTTCATTACCGAATCCACGTTTGGCTTGCCCATCTACCGCTGGCAGGCGCAGCAGGAAATTGTCGACGATATCAACGACTGGTGGCGGACGAATGCGCAAGCCGGGCGCTGCAGCGTGATGCTGTGCTACGCCTTCGGCAAGGCACAGCGCATCTTGAGCGGCCTCGATGCCAGTATCGGTCCCATCGTCTGCCACGGCGCGGTGCAAGCCTTGAACACGGTGTATCGCGATTGCGGCGTGGCCCTGCCGCCTACCGTGATGGTGAGCGAAGTAGATAAAGCCGCTTTGCGGAACGCCATCGTCATCGCACCGCCATCGGCGGCCGGTTCGCCGTGGATGCGGCGTTTCGGCGACTACAGCGATGCATTTGCCAGCGGCTGGATGCTGCTGCGCGGCGCGCGCCGGCGGCGTGGCGTGGACCGCGGTTTTGTGTTGTCCGACCACGCCGACTGGCCAGCCTTGATGCAGGCGATTACTGCCACCGGCGCGCAGCGTGTGATCGTCACGCATGGTTCCACCGCCGTGATGGTGCGCTGGCTGCGCCAACAAGGCTTACAGGCTGGCGGTTTCGAGACGGAATATGGCGACGAAGAAACGGAGCCCGCCGCAGACGCAGAGGCCGCGGAGCAAGGGGGCAACGATGCGTGACTTTGCCCGTCTGTACGCCGAGCTCGACGAAACCACGTCCACCAGCCGCAAGCTGGCTGCCTTGCAAGCGTATTTTCGGCAAGTCTCGCCCGAAAATGCAGCCTGGGCCGTGTATTTCCTGGCCGGCGGCAAGCCGCGCCAGGCCGTGCCCACCAAGCTGCTGCGCCAGTACGCGACCGAGTTTGCTGGCCTCGACGACTGGCTATTCGATGAGTGCTATCACGCGGTGGGCGACCTGGCGGAAACTATCGCCCTGATCTTGCCTGCACCTACCGGGCGCAGCGATGTGGGCCTGGCCGAGTGGGTAGAGCAGCGCATCGCCCCCTTGCGTGGTGCTGCGCCAGAGACCATCCGCACGGCGCTGCATGCTTACTGGAATGAATTGGAAACGCGTGAACGTTTTTTGCTGACCAAGTTGATCGGCGGTGGCTTTCGCGTGGGCGTATCCAAATTGCTGGTGACGCGGGCGCTGGCCGCCATCGCCGCGGTCGACAGCAAGCTGATCGCCCAGCGCTTGATGGGCTGGACCGATGGCAGGGTCAGCCCCACGGCGGCCGGTTTTTTGCAATTGATCGGCGAACCGCATGCGGGCGAGCATGCCTTGCGCGGCGGCCAGCCGTATCCGTTTTTCCTTGCCCATCCGCTACAGGCCGATCCCGCCACCTTGGGCGAACCGGCCGACTGGTTGGCCGAGTGGAAATATGACGGCATGCGGGCGCAGCTGCTGCGTCGCGATGGGCAAAGCTGGCTATGGTCGCGCGGCGAAGACTTGATGACGGAGCGCTTTCCTGAACTGGCGCGCTTGCCCTTGCCGGAAGGCACGGTTATCGATGGCGAAATCCTCGTCTGGCAGGCGGGGGAAGTCCCTGCACCCTTTGCCGACCTGCAAAAACGCATGGGCCGCAAGACCGTCTCTGCCAGGTTGATGGCCGACTTGCCGGTGGTGCTGGTCGCCTACGATCTGCTGGAATGCGATGGTCTCGATATCCGCCACTTGCCGCAGCATGAACGGCGCACTTTGCTGGAGCAATTGATCGCCACAGTGGCTGCGCCCACCCTGCGTTTGTCGCCGCGTATCGGAGCGAACAGCTGGCAAGCGCTGGCGGCCATCCGCACAGAATCTCGTGCTCGTGGCGTCGAGGGTTTGATGCTCAAGCAGCTCTCTAGCGCATATGGCGTGGGCCGCACCAAGGATGGTGGTACCTGGTGGAAATGGAAGATAGACCCGCATACCATCGACGCCGTGCTGATCTATGCGCAGGCAGGCCATGGCCGGCGCGCTTCGCTGTACACCGATTACACGTTTGGCGTGTGGGATGACGACCCGGAAGTGGAGGGCGGGCGTAAACTGGTGCCGTTTGCCAAGGCGTATTCGGGTTTGACCGATGCCGAGATCGCCCAGGTCGATGCGGTGATCCGCAAGACCACGATAGAAAAGTTCGGCCCCGTGCGCAGCGTGCGGCCCAGCATGGTGTTCGAGATCGGTTTCGAGGGTATTGCCGCTTCCAGCCGCCACAAGGCCGGCATTGCCGTGCGTTTTCCCCGCATCCTGCGTTGGCGCGAAGACAAGACCATCGCGGACGCCGATACCCTGGCCACCCTGAAAGGCATGCTGGCATGAGCACGAGCGCGCTGCTCCAGCGTATCGATCAGTGGTTTATTGACCGCGGCTGGACGGTATTCCCCTTCCAGCGCACGGTCTGGCGCGCAGCCCGTCAAGGCCAATCGGGTTTGCTGCATGCCAGCACGGGGGCTGGTAAAACGTACGCCGTCTGGTTTGGCGCACTGTCATATGCGGGGCGGCAGCAACGCAGCAGCCGCAAGCAGGGCTTGCGCATATTGTGGATCACGCCCATGCGCGCCCTGGCCGCCGATACCGTGCGCGCCTTGCAAGCGTCGGGCGCTGACCTGGCCCCGGACTGGCGCATCGAGGCGCGCACGGGCGACACCAGCGCTGCGCAGCGGGCGCGGCAATCGAAAGCCTGGCCCGAGGTGCTGGTCACCACGCCGGAAAGCCTGTCGCTGATGCTGAGCCAGCTTGATGCGCAGCAAAGGTTCAGCTTGCTTGAAACCGTCATCGTCGATGAATGGCATGAATTGATGGGCAACAAGCGCGGCGTGCAAGTGCAGCTGGCGCTGGCCCGTTTGCGTTTGTGGCAAGGGAGTTTGATGGTGTGGGGCTTGTCGGCCACCCTGGGCAATTTGCAGCAGGCGCAAGATGTGCTTTTGGGAGCGGGAGCTGATGGCGTGCTGGTCGAAGGCAAGGTGAAGAAGCGCATCGTCATCGATAGCCTGATTCCCGAGCGCCCCACGCGCTTTCCCTGGGGCGGCCACCTGGGCATCCAGATGCTGCAGCCGCTCATTGCCGAGATCGATTCCAGCGCCACTTCCCTGGTATTTACCAACACGCGCTCGCAGGCGGAATTGTGGTACCAGCACTTGCTCGATGCGCGCCCCGACTGGGCCGGCTTGATCGCCCTGCACCATGGTTCGCTGGACCGGGCAGTGCGCGAGTGGGTCGAGCAGGGGTTGAAGGAAGGGCGGCTGAAAGCGGTGGTGTGCACTTCCAGCCTGGACCTGGGTGTCGATTTCCTGCCGGTCGAACGGGTATTGCAGATCGGTAGCGCGAAGGGGATTGCGCGGCTGGTGCAGCGGGCCGGGCGCAGCGGCCACGCGCCGGGGCGCATTTCACGCGTGACGCTGGTGCCGACCAATAGCCTGGAATTGCTGGAGGCGGCCGGTGCGCGCCAGGCGCTGGCCCACGGTCAACTTGAAGCGCGGCCCGTGCCCGACAAGCCGCTCGATGTGCTGGTGCAACATCTGGTGACGATTGCCCTCGGTGGCGGTTTTATCTCGGCCGGGCTGTACGCGGAAGTGCGTACGGCCTGGTCGTACCGCCAGCTGACACCAGAGGAGTGGCAGTGGGCGCTAGACTTCGTGGCGCGCGGTGGGCAAAGCTTGTCTGTGTATCCGGAATACCGGCGCGTGCTGCCTGACGAGCAAGGCATTTACCGCGTGCCCGATGCGGCCCTGGCGCGGCGCCACCGCATGAGCATAGGCACCATCGTGTCGGAAGCGTCCATCCAGGTAAAGTTCATGAGCGGCGGCAGGATAGGCAGCATTGAGGAATCATTTATTTCGCGGCTGCGCCAGGGCGACCATTTCCTGTTTGGCGGGCGCATCCTGGAATTCGTGCGCGTGCATGAAATGACCGCCTATGTGCGGCGCGCTACTGGCAGCCGGGGCGCCGTGCCGCGCTGGCAGGGCGGCAAGATGCCGCTATCGTCCGAACTGGCGCACGCTGTGCTGGACCAGCTGCAGCTGGCCGTCGATGGCAAGGCGCAGGGACCGGAAATGTTGGCGCTGGCGCCCTTGCTGGCGATACAGCAGCGCTGGTCGGCCTTGCCCGCACGTAGCACTTTATTGATTGAAACCTTGTCCAGCCGCGAAGGCAGGCATGTCTTCATCTATCCGTTTGCGGGCCGCTCCGTGCATCTGGGCCTGGCGTCCCTGCTGGCCTATCGCATCGCTCGCACGCAGCCAGCCACCTTTTCGATTGCCGTCAACGATTACGGTTTTGAGCTGCTGGGTTCGCAGGAGCTGGACCTGGCTCCATTGTTTCGCGGCGAGCGCGGGGTGGAGGTGGGCCTGTTTGCCACGGAACATTTGCTGGAAGACGTGCTGGCCAGCCTGAACGCCACGGAATTGTCGCAGCGGCGCTTTCG
>Ga0105854_1000620_pt1 | contig 15537 bp, 14 predicted proteins | sample OrgsoiDNA_201058_FD_89679 | JGI IMG/M metagenome (GOLD analysis project Ga0105854, IMG submission 89679) | Permafrost soil microbial communities from the Arctic, to analyse light accelerated degradation of dissolved organic matter (DOM) -... | ecosystem: Environmental > Terrestrial > Soil >... | reverse complement strand
TGGCGCCCAACCCGAGAATTTGTACCTTTGCGTTAGTCGGTGACGGCGCAAAGGCAAAGGCCTTGGGCAACCTTTGACTAGAAGAGAGGCATTCATGGCAACAACCGCTACGAAGAAAACCGCAGCTCCAGCTACGAAGAAAGCGGCAGCGCCCGCTACAAAAAAGGCGACCGCTGCCAGCAAGAAAGCTGCGCCAGTCGTGAAGAAGGCAGCCGCACCTGCAGTGAACAAGTCTGTTGCGGCGGCTCCCTTGAAACCCATCAAGGATACGTTCACGAAGGCATCGCTAACCATTCACCTGGCTGAGCGCTCAGGCGTGGAGCCGAAGGCGGCCAAGGCGTTGTTGGCGGCGCTCGAAGAAACGGTGCTCGCATCGATTCACAAAAAGGGCGCGCAGGAGTTCACACTGCCGGGCTTGCTGAAAGTTGTCGCGCAAGACGTGCCGGCCAAGAAGAAGCGCTTCGGAAAGGATCCGTTCACGGGCGAAGACAAATGGTTTGCGGCGAAGCCGGCTTCGGTGCGCCTCAAGGTGCGCCCACTGAAGAAGCTGAAGGATGCTGCGCTGTAAGCGAAAGTGTTCTGAAGTGATAACGCCCCTCGCGACGAAAATCCGAGGGGCGTTTCCCATTGCACGCCTAGCATGGGCGCAATCTTGGAGATGTAAGTCCTCCCGTGAGTTGACCACTGCGAACGAAGTGAAGCGCAACTGCGCGAGAGTGCCGGCGGAGCGAACGCCTCTCGTCGACCCGGGTCAGGTCGCCCCGACGTTAGCGGTAAGTTGTATCTCCGACGAGTTACTCGATGGGGAACCGGGGATCAACTGTGTCCGGCTCACCGTCGTTTGACATGAAAATCGCTAGCCAGCGAGTACTTTGAAACTGAGCCGCTATCACCATCATCAGCACTGTCAGGGGAGTTGCGAGAATGGCGCCCGGTACACCCCAGAGGAGCGTCCAGATCCCTAACGCGAACATCCCCACGAGTGGATCCGTGTTAGTGCTTTTGGCCTGGAGTTTGGGCAGTACGAGATTGTGTGCGATCTGGAAAATCGAGAGAACGATCGCGAACACGCCAAGAGGCACGGCAATCGATTCGCTATGGATTGCGGCAAAAAGTGCCGGCACGACGCTGGCGACAAACGGTCCGACGACGGGCATGAATGCCAGCAGAAATACCGTGACCGACCAAAATGCCGTATCAGGCAATTGAGCGAAACGGAAGACGGCTGCGGCGATCGCGGCAATCGCCAGGTTGACCGCAGTCTGGGATATCAGATAGATCTGCACGCTACGGACGACTTTATAGAGCACCATCCGATGGGAGTTCGCTCTCGCTTCGTTGGTAGCGATCTTGACCACCTTTGGGTCGGTGTCTGTCGTGGGTCCCAAAAGCATAAACATGAAGAAAAATAACGTAAGAAACGCTTCCGACACCGCCTCGCCTATCCCGGAAGCCAAGCTGTGCTCCAGTGCAGGGAAGTCGATAAACCCGAGGACAGTTGCTAGATCGAACTTTCGCCCAAACCCTACGCTGACCGATCGAATGAGGCTGTCGAGCTCAGCGGGGAGGGCCGGACCCTGTTTGATGAGATCGCTCGTGCCCTGGAGGATAACGATAAGAATGCTATATGCGCTGAAGCCGACAATAACAACGGTCGCAACGAGTACCAGCCATCTAGGCGCACGGGGAAGCATGCGCATCACCAGTGAAACGATGCCCCCAATGAGAATACGAAGCAACACGGCCAGAAAAAAAGGGACGAGCACCGGGCGCAAAAAATACAGGATCGCCAGACACGCCGCTACACCGGTTGCCGTCTGCGCGACGGAGCTAGGGGTTGTCGCCATCGTTAATCTTCAAAGTGGTTTGAAACGGTAAGCGCAGATTGTAGATTGTTCGCATTTCCGTCGGTGGGAATACGTGCATAAGCTGGTGCCATCGGCGCTCGCGCGGCTGGACCAATTTCTCTTTGCAAGCGGCGTGGCTCCAGACGAGCGAGTCACCGTGATCAGCGATGACGCTGGCGAATTCGGCAAGGCAGTGGACGGCAGCCAGCTCGCCAGGGGAAGGATTCTCGACTGGTTTCACATCGCGATGAAGTTCGAGGCTGCCAAGAACTCGGTGTTAGGAAGCCAGACGATGGAGCCCCACGAGCGAATCGCTGTAGAGACAAAGATCGATCACGCCAAGTGGCTGGTTTGGCATGGAAAGGGCCGGCAATCGGTGTCCCGCATCAAGGCCCTGGATGCCACGCTGTTGGCGAAGGAACGCTATGAGCACTCGACGTTGTACTGGAACCTGCGCCGCCTGTACTTCTACATCGAGAACAACGCCGGTACGCTTGTGAACTATGGCATGCGCTATCACAAGGGGCTATCGATCAGCAGCAGCATTGCCGAGTCCGCGGTGAACCTGGTAGTCAGCCATCGCATGGCGAAGAAGCAACAAATGCGATGGACGGACGAGGGAGCGCACTGTCTGGCACAGGTCAGAGTTGCTGTTCTCAACGAAGAATTCTCGGTTAAGAAACTTGCCGTGTTGACCAAGACTTCTGCAGTTGCAAACTCGCCAAGTGCGCGCCGAGCGCGCGTGAATTGACCTCCCATGGTTTGGTTCACTCTCGATGTCCGGATGATCGTTGAGACTGACAATCGCTTTGCCCTTCAGAGTCCGGAGGCGTGCTCGTTCCGACAGGGAACCATCCATCCCATTGATCCGTCCGCTTTCTGGGAAGATATCGCGGCTTAGCGGTAGTGCGTCCCGCCCCCTTCAACGTGACAACGCCGTTGTGACGGTCGGATCAATTCGTGTCCGCCGGCGCAACCTTGAGCCTTTTCGCATTGCCAGTAGCCCGTCCTTCAAGCCGTTTGATGCTCTCGAACACGCGCCATAATGACGCGTTCGCATGCTGATCGGGCGCCAGCGTGATGACGTATTCGTTACCGTCGACGGAAATCAGCGCGCCCGACACTGGCAGCGGGCTAACTGGTTCGCGGCGCTCGTAGTCCCATTGCAATGTTTCGGCGACATCGACCGAATCTGCGGCTAAAGGGGATTTCAATTCAGGCATCGGTTGCTCCAAAACAGTGGAATTCGTGAGTCGGTGCGTGGCGTGACGAGCTGACCGGTTCAAGCGATAGCGCGCTAATACCGAAAGCGCCCCATCAGATGCGCGGGGTCCAGCGCGCCCTGAATGGCGCGCGCCGTGGTCCGCACGCCTTCCGGTACCAGCTTGCGGTAGTACGCGAGATTCGACGGTCCGATCCCATGCTCAGCGCTGAAACTGCCGCCGAACTTCCTGACCCGCTCGTACAGTTCGCTGCGCAGGCCGATCTGCCGCATTGGTCCATAAGCGCCCGCCAAGGCATGCGGAATCGCGATGATCAGGTGACAGCCGCCATCGCCGAAATGACCGAACTCGTAACACTGCAAGGGCGCATGCGCCGCCGCGAGCCAGCGCCCGGTGTCCTCGAGAAACGGCACGAGCGTGCCGCGTGCAAAGGAGACATCGAAGGAAAGCGGCAGGGCGTCGTGCACCACGGCGAGCGGCAAACTGTCGCGAATCCGCCAAAACCGTTCGCTCGCGCCCAGCGCCGCGTCGATTACCCCGCCATCGTGGCCGAGCGTTTCGAGCACCTCCAGCGCGCGCGTCTCGAACAACGTGTCGAGACCCGTCATCGCACTGGCTATTTCGACCAGCGCAAAACACGCGGCCCCTGTGTTGTCGAATGGTGTGGAAAGCGCCGGGAACGTTTGGCGTACCCGGGCGAGCGCGCTCGCTGAGATGAATTCGTACGCACTTAGCATCTCGCCAAACGTGTCTTCGAAATGCTGCAGCGCTAGCGCGGCGTCGGCGTAAGTATGGAACGCGATGAAGATAGCCAGGGTCGAGCGTTCGACGGGCGCGAGCGCGAATGAGACCGCGCTGACCACGCCATGTGCACCGCCGGCGCCGATGAAAATCTGCTTCAGATCCAGTCCCGTATTGTTTTTGCGCAGCGGCGCGAGCATGTCGAGCACGGTGCCGTCGCGATCCGCGAGCACGGCTTCCAGACCCAGCACGTTGCGCCTCACATCTCCGTACTTGAGCAGCCGGCTGCCGCCCGCGTTACTGCCGATCAACCCACCGACGCTCGGATTGCTGCCCAGGTCAAGGGGCAGGCACAGGCCCGCCGCGGCAGCATGGCGGTTGAGATCGGAGAGGCGCATGCCGGCATCGACGGTGATGCTGCGATTCAGAGGATCGAAGTCGCGCACACGATTCATGCGCGCGAGCGATACCACACATTGCTTGCCAGACCGATCGGGCACCGCGGCACCTACGAGGCCGGTGCGCTCTCCCTGAGGGATCAGGCGCACGCCCTGAGCGAAGGCGGACCGCACGAGTTCGCTTAGGTGTGCCGTCGATTCCGGCAACGCGACAGCGAGCGCCGCGCCGCTGTGCTGCATCACGTCCGTGAGATACGGCGCGCACGCGGATCCGGTCAGCCACGCGTGCTCAGGCAGTGCGGCTGAGAACGAGAACGGTGCAGGGCTGTCTATCGAAAGATTGGCTTGCATGGCTTAGCTCGCCCGCGCTGCCTGGCGTTGCAGGCGGCTGCGGACAAACACCAGCGCGGCCAGCGGCAGCACGCCACCCCATAGAGGGCTGTGGCGCATCAGTACCGAGACGGCGAGCGCGGCAACGGTCACGCCGATCATCGTCATCGAGAGCGAGAGGGTGCGTTCGCGGTCGATACCCTTGCGGTCGATGAAACCGCCGGGCGAGCACAGCGTATTGAGCACGCCTACAACCAGCACGCACACCAGCACGGCGGCCGGTCCGAGTTCCTCGCCCCACGCGCGGCTGGCTTGCGGCGAGGCCAGCGCGAGCAGGCCGCCGACCACGAGATACAAGTCGACACCGAGCGCGATGCTGTGCCGCTCAGGCCGGCTCAGCAACCACACGCCATGTACTGCACCGAGGACGGCGCCTATCAGGAATGCCTCGTTCCATCGGAGATCGGGAGTGCCGGGACCGAAGCGTCCATAGCAAAGGAAGATGATGGCCGGCAGAAACTTGGCGGCATGCGCCAGATACGCGGACAGGACATTGTTCGATTTCATTCGAGACTCCTTGCAAAAGTGGGGAGAGCACAAAACCCGCAAATAAGGGTTGAGAGAGGGGCCAGATATGACAGGGACTTCACACCTGATGCCAGCGGAACGCGCGGCTCGCTATCAGCAGAAACACGAGCGTGCTGAGCGCCATGCCTGCAAGCGGAATAGCGAAGTGCGAGTACTGTGCGCCATCGATCAGCACGCCGCGCAGCGTCACGGCAAACTGGTTGGTGGGGATCAGCTTCAGGCCGTCCTTGAGCCACGACGGCGCGCCGTTCATGGGGATCGTGAGATCGCTGAAAAACAGCAGCGGGTAATACGTTACGTTGCACGCGAGTTCCGCGGCAGCGAGCGATTGCGCGCGGCTCGCCAACAGCACGCCGAAGCTCAGGATCATGGCTGCACCCAGCAGGACAACCGGCACCGCGCGCAACGCAGCGGCGCTCCACAACGGCAGCGCTATGCCGAAACCGAAGCGTGCGACCAGCAGCAGGACCAGTGCGGAGAGCGCCATCATCACCATGCGTGCGGCGATCAACGCGCCGAGGAACACCATCCGCGAGACTGGAAAACATACGTAGAGCTTGAATGTGTTGCGCTCCCGAAGCGTCGCGATGCTGGCGGCGGTCGAGTTCAGGCCGATCGCCATGAACGACATGATCAGGATGCCGGTGGCGAAGAAAGTCCCGTAGTCGAACGGACGTTGCGCGGGCAGGCTGTTTTCGAAACGCACGAGTTCGCCGGTATGAATGCCGCGTTGTTCGGCGGTGCACCGTGCCAGCGCCATTTCGACGATCCGCGATGCGGCCCGTACTCCGAGCGAACCGTTGAAGTCGTAACGCACGCGGGTAGGTTGTCCGTCGGTGGCGGCTAGTACCACGGTCAGGCGTTCAGCGCTCGACGCCGTTGCCCCGGCAGCCACAAAACGCGGCTGCACCGTACCGCTTTGCGACAGCTTCGTTTCGATTTCGCGGCGGCAAGCCTGCGCGTAGGTCGTGTCCGGCGCGCCGGCGAACGCGACATCCACTTGCCCGAGCGAACTCGAATGGCCAAACGCGAACAGCATCACTGTTAACAGGAACACGGGAAACACGAGTGCCCAGAAGAGCGATGAACGGCTGCGCATGAAACCGAGCAACTCGTTGCGCACCAGCATTGCAAATACTTTAGCCATGATGCTTTCCTTGTGCGCAAGCACGCAACAGATCGCTGTCGGTGCTTGGTGCGAGTTCGATGTGGCGGATCCCCGCGTCGGCAATGACGTCGCGCACGTCGGCATGCAGCGAAGCGTTACCGAATACCTCCACCTGCAAGGGCTGTGGCGTGCTGACTCGCTGGACGCTCGGCAGCATCCTCAGACGCTCGTGCAGCGCCACGGCCTGCGCTTGGTCGTCGCAATGCATGAGGCCGCGCAGCTCGCCCACCAGCCGCTCCTTCAGTGCCTGTTTCGCGCCTTGATAACGAACGCCGCCGCCGTGCACCCACACGATGTCGTCAACCGCCGCGAGTTCTTCGCCGGAGTGGCAGATCATCGCCACGCTCGCACCGTCCGGCCTGCCACGCAGCAACCCGGTGACGACGCCCGCGTAGTGTTTGTCGAGACCGGTGAAGGGTTCATCGAGCACGATCAGCTCGGGCTGGTGCGCGAGCGCGATATACAGGTCGATGCGCTGCCTCTGTCCTTTCGACAACACGCGATACGGCCGTCCGCGCAGTTCATCGAGCCCGAGTGCGGCAGCAATATGCGGTTCCTGCCGTCGGTACAACGCGCGATGCAACGCCACGATCTCAGCGACCTGCGCATGGTCCGGATATTCAACACGCTGCAACTGCGCGCCGAGCCGCCGCAACATCGCGCTGCCACGCATGAAGCGATCGGCGGGCACGTCGAGAATGCGCAGGCGTTCGCCCACGCCGCGCCGGAACCCCAGCAGCGTTTCGAGCAGCGTGCTTTTACCTGCGCCGTTCGGTCCGACGATAGCCGTTACCGCACCGCGCCGGAACGCGACACGTTGGGCTGCGAATCGAAACGCATCGGACTGGACGTCGATGGATTCGGCGCTTAACGCACAGTTCGCGTCCCATGGGTTGAGCGCGCGCCGGCTGCCCGATGTCTGGGGCCAGCGGAAGTCGCGCATGGGGTCGAGCGCTGCGCGCACGGAGGCGAGGAAGGTCTGGTGCATATCAATCGGTCTCGGTTAGTCGAGCAGCATGACCTGGATGTCACGCGAGCCCGTGAACGGGTTGCGGCCATGGGCGACCAGCATGTTGTCGATGATCAGGAAGTCGCCCGCCTGCCAGCCGAAGGTCCGTGTTTCAGCATCCAGGGCGTCGTAGACCGGATCGAGATCGGCAAGCGATATCGGCTCGCCGTTGCCTAGCCGGATCTCGTAGGGAAACGACGCGCGTTCGCGAAAAACACGCTCCAGGTAACGGAAGCTCAGCTCGCCCATGGAGCGCTGATTCGGATGCTGCGCGCTCGCCTGGTTGAACCAGACGACATCGCCGGTGCGGGGGTGCGCAAGCAGCGCAGGTCCCACGTGTGAAACCGTCACGCTGCCGTCCGCAAGCCACTCGTAACTCAGCGCGCGTTCGCGGCACAAGGTTTCGACTGCTGTGCGATCAGTCGTATCGAAGGCTTCGTGCCACGGCCGGTGATACTCGGCGAACGGTGTATTGGCGGGGTGCGCCGTGTCAGGTACGCGTACGTCGGGGGCAGCGAAGTTACGCCGGTACATCACGCCATGCTTTGCAAAACGCATCTGCACGCTGGATGCAAGACGCCGCGTGAGCGCGCGCATATCGCATAGCGGAGTCTCGCCGCCGGCTTCGGCTACCTTCTTGCAATAGAACGCCAGCAACCTCGGAAACGACGCCATATAGGCCTTTTCCTGATGCAAGCCGATCTTGAAGGGCGCGGGCATGCGGGTGGATTCGTAGACCTGTCCGGCGATTGCATTGCGCGGCGCAGCGCCTGCGGTATAGCCGTGCGCGTGCGGCGGATAGAGCGCACCGAGCCGGCCAAAATCCGCGGTGTCGGGCACGGCGAAACCGCGCCACAGCACCGCGCCGAACTCGTCGAGCAGCTCGTCGATCACCGCGAGCCGCGCCTGATACCACGCGGCGAACACGGCCGGATCGGAGCGCAGCGCGGGATTCAGCGGCGTGACGCATAGCGGCAGCGTCTGGCCGTCGATGACAGGCGCGCATTGAACGTCACGCGCGCCAAGCTTGCGTGCCGCCGCCGTCATGGGCGTAGCCACTGACAGCTCTTCGTTGAGCGTTGCGGTTGTCATGGCGCTTATACCAGGGCGGGTTTCTTCAGCAGGATTTCGAAACCGAGCGCACCAAGGCCGGCACTCGGGCTGTAAATGGCCGCGAATTCGGTGAGGCCGGCTTCGGCTACCAATTCGTGAGCCTCGGCCAGCGTGACCTTCTCTTCGACGTGCGTCGGCGGATAGTCAGCCGATGCGCGCATCTGCGTGAAGCGTTCGAGCAGATGCGCGGGTGCGTCGCGGCGCATGTCGTGCACGAGTGCAATGCCGCCCGGTTCCAGCACGCGATACATTTCCGTCAGGCTCAATGCTTTGTTGGGCAGGTGATGCAGTGTTGCGCGGCCCACTGCCATGGTCAGACTGTTGTCGGGAAAAGGCAGGTCCAGCGCATCGCCCACACGCATCTCGATACGTTCACTAAACCCCAGTTCCTCGATGCGCGGCAGGCCTTCTTCGAGCATCGCCGGATCGAGATCGATACCGATAAAACGCCAGCCGTCCATGGCCCGATCGGCGGCCAGACGCACGGGTACCACGCCGGTCGCCGTACCGATATCGGCGCACGAGCCAGGGGGCATCGAGCGGGCGAGCTGGCGAATCCGGCTGATAAAAAGCAGATCCCACGGTTCGAGCGTTTCAGTGGCGAAGCGGTCATAGTCAGTCGCCGGTCGGAGGTTCTTGAGCAGCATGTCGTTTCTCGCAGAAATTGGAAGGGGATGAGTCAGAGTTACAGTCAGGGCCTTCAGTCAAAGCCAGCCGACCGGAACAGCAGCGTGCAACTTGCGCGCGGTTGCACTGTTCACGCCGAAAGCGGGACGCTGGCGGCGCTCTACTGCATGAGCGGCCATCGCCGCAATTCGTGAACACAGGCCGACGCCGACGCCCCAGCGCGGTTCCGTTACGCCTAGGTCGAGCAGGGCGGCCGCCGTCAGGAAATCGATGTTCGGATTGAGGTCCTTGCGTTCGCGAGCACGTTCGCAACAGGCGTCGAAGAGGGCGAGGTGAGGGCCGTCGAAACCCCATGCCGTGAACAGCGCGCGCAGGTGCGGCGGACGCGGATCTTCAACAAACAGCGGATGGCCGAAACCGGACAGCAACGCGCCGCTCGCGTCGAGTGTGCGGTCAACGGCCGCCACGCCTGCGTGATGCAGCGCGTCGCGTTCGTCCGTTGCAACGTCTGCACGAAGGCATTGCAGCCAGCGCATGGCTTCCAGAGCCGCGCCCACATGCGAAGGACCGCTCGACATGAAACCCGCAGCGATTGCCTGCGTGAGGGTGACGCCCGTGCCGATCGCAACGCGCGGTGCGAGCACAGTTGGCGTGATGTAGCCGAAACCCGCGTGCCAGGCGATCAACAGCGCATTCATGACTTGCCCGGCGATGGCGTCCTGACGTGATGCGCCGGTGAGCGTGAGCATACGTTGAGCGTGATCGTCTTCCGATGCACGGGCGACGGCACCCGCACGGCCTTCGAGCGCCGCTCGCATCAGAAACGGCGCCGCTGCGACACACGCCAGCGTCTGCTCGAAGTCGGGGTCGGACTCTTGCAGGGGGATGTCGGGCCACGCGGCCAGCACGTCGTCCAGGCCTCGCAGAAAACCAGTCGCCGCCGCGAACACCATCTCCACGCCTTCAGCACCCATGGCCGCCGCGGCACGCTCGGCCGGCGTGCCTCTGGCCACGACGCGACTCAGCTCCGCAAGCCTCGTACGGACCCCGGCTTCCTGCTGTGCCGAAGGCTCGCTGTCGAACCAGAGATGCGCGAGCGCGGCTTCGAAACTCATCGTCCCGATCAGCTCGTTCAGGTTCTTGTCGCGCACCCACAGACCTTCGGGCGCAAGCGTTGCACCGTCGATCTGCGTACCGCGATGCCGCGTTGCCGGACGGCTCAGAAGATTGCGCGGCGGCGCGTCGGGCTGAAGTAACGAAGCGCCAGTTTCTGCCGGTATCGATTCGATCGTCGACATGTCATTCCACCTGTACGAGTTCGTCGCAGGTCACGCTGCACGCAGCGGCGCTCATCGACGCAATGGCGCCCGCGTGCTGCACCGTGAGCGGCAGCACATTGGCGAAGAAGTAGCGGGCGCTTTTAAGCTTGCCGCGATAGAACGCGGCCTCGGCCGGATCGGCGATCACCTCCGCGTCCTGCAAACGATGCTCGGCAACGCAGGCCGATTCGAGCAGCACCCATGCCGATGCCACCAGCCCGAACATCTCGAGAAAACGCGTGAAGAACTGGCTGCTGCGATGCGTATGTCCGTCCTGGACCTCGCCCGCGATGAAGTCCAGCGCCACTTCGATCCGGTCCGCGCTCGCGCGCAATTCACCGAACAGCGGACGCAGTGCGGCATCGGCTGCGCTCGTGTGGTCTTTCGCAAGGAACGCGTCGAGCTCGTCTCGGAAGTAGCGAATCAGCCGCGAGTTGCGCCCGAAGCCCAGCTTGTCGCGTACCAGATCCTGTGCCTGGATGTAGTTGGTGCCTTCCCAGATGGAGAGGATCTTCACGTCGCGTGCGTTCTGCTCGACCGGGCTGGCATCGGTGTAGCCAAGGCCGCCATGCACCTGGATTGCTGTCTCACAGATACGCCACGCCTGATCCGAAATAAACGCCTTGCAGATCGGCGTGAGCAGCAATTGCAGCTTGCGATGTTTTTCTATCTCCGACGGATCGGCACCCGGCGTGGCTTCGAGAATCACTGCGTGAGTCGCAGTTGACGCGAGCTTGCCGAGCAAACCGCGGCAACCATCCACGCGGCTTTTCATATCGAGCAACATACGCTGCACGTCGGCATGTTCGATGATCGCCACCCGCGCCGCGCCCGTATTCGACGCACGCTCGATGGGGCGACCCTGCATCCTGCGGCCGGCATATTCAACGGCATGCAGGTAGGCACTCGACGCCACGCCGACGCCGAACATGCCGGTGCTCATGCGCGCCTGGTTCATCAGCGGCAGCAATTGCAACAGGCCCACGTTCTTGCGGTTTCCCAGCAGCCAGGCGCGGGTCGTGCCGTTGGTACCGAACACCAGATGCGTATTCGCGCAGCCCTTCAACCCCATCTTGCGCGGCAAGCCGATGCATTCAACGTGGTTCGGTTCGAGTTCGCCGGTGACCTCGTTGGGCCAGAAACGCGGCACCACGAGGCACGAGAGCGAGAACGAATCCGGCGCGGCGGTATCGATTCGTCCCAGCACGAAGTACAGCGTGTTCTCGGTCAGCTCATGCATGCCCGCCGAGATGTAGACCTTCTCGCCGCTGATCGAATAGGTATCGCCATCGAGCGGCGTCGCGCGTAACGCGACGGCCGTGAGATCGGTGCCGGCCTGCGGTTCAGTCGCGCAGAAACACGCGTCCCAGCGGTAGCTCTCCAACGCACCAATAAAGCCCTTCTGGAGCGGCGTACCGTGCATGTTCAGCAGCTTGACGGCGGGGCGGATAAACCCGCCATAGGTCATGAACGCCGGGTTTGCACCCATGAACATCTCGTAGATCATCTGCGTGACGATGGGCGGCAAACCGTGCTCGGTGCCGAACAGCGTTGCAGACCATTCATCGCGAAAGCGCGCCCACAGCGAATGAAAATGCGACGGAATCTGCACTTGCCCATCGTCGAGCAACTGACAGCCTTCAATGTCCGCCATCCGGTAACTGCGGCCCAGATCAAGCGCGAAATCGCGGGCGCGTTCAAGCAGGGTGTCGTAATAGGCGCGATCGTGCGCACTGTAGGGACCTTCCGCGAGATAGCGGCGGTCGACGTCGAACAACTCCCACAAGAAGAAGCGCAGTTCACGCAAACTGACTTTGTAGGCGCTCGTCGAAACGCTCATGACGGTTCTCCGGCAAGGTTGATGACCGCGTCGAGAGCTCCTGCGGACAAGTCGAATACGGCCGCAGCGGCGGCGCCATGCAGCGCCACGTCCCACACCAGAGCGAAGCCGTGGGCACTTGCGCTCGCTGCATGGCCAAGCTGCAGCAGCGACGTGGGCGAATCCGCCGATGACCCGTGACCGGTGGCTTCGCGATGCACCCGGCGCGCGAGTGGAATCGCGGCAGCATCGGCAACGCGAGCGGCAAAGGCCGGGTCGATGCCGGGCGGCACGCACCAGTCGATCTGGTCGGCGCGCAACTGCGCTTGGTCGAGTGCACGCAGGATCGCGCGGGCGGCGAGCGGCGCGAGGGCGTCGCGCAGTGAATCGGGTGCGCAACCCCAGGGGTCATCAAACGATGTGCCGTATTGCACGATCACGCTCTTGAGCGTGCCCCAGGCGCCGGTTTGCGCTTGGGGCTGTGCGTTCGCCGACGTCCGCCGCACCAGCACGGCAGCGGCGCCATCGCTATACCCGACCAGGTCGCCGAAGTGGCGGAAGAATGGGTACAGCCATTTATCGGCGAGGACCAGCAGCGCCTGATCGTTCTCGCCCAGCAAACCGTCGAGCAGCATCAGCGCCGAGTACCAGCCGAGCGTGCCGTTCTGGCCGAGCGCGAGCGGCAGCACGTCCTTCAGGCCGAGTTCGTACTGCACCCGTCCGACCACCGAGTCGCCGATGGTCTCGTTGAGCGCCGCGCTTGCCACCACCACATGGGTGGTCTGCGCAATCTGCCCGGAGCCGAGTTGATCGCGCAGGTCGAGTGCGGCATCGACGGCGAGGTCGGACAGACTCTGCCCCGGCGCCGCGATACGCAGCGCCGAAGGACCGGTCGGCGCCAGTCGCAGCGCTTCCTCGTCGGTGTGCTTGCCGAGGCCGCGAGGCCGCGCAAAACGCGCCTGGGGCAGCAGCAGGTGACGGTAGCCGGGGTGCCGTTCATCGGCTTGCACGGCGGTGAACTGGAGCGCCGGCGGCAGCACGGCGACGCCGCCTACGAGCGTCAGGACACTCGCAGCCAGGGGCGTTTCTGTCGAACGCTGGCCCGTTGGCGCGGATACGGGCGGTGCCGTCATGAGGGCGGTCATACGATGCTTTCCTCCATCTTCGATGCGGTGAAGGCGTCGAGATGCAGCGCCTTCAGTGCGGGGCGGTCGATCTTGCCGTTGGGGTTGCGCGGCAGGGCGTCGGCTTGTACTTCCACGCGCAACGGCGCCATGTAGGTGGGCAAGGATTCACGGCATGCGCGAGCGATGTCGTGCCGGCAGGCCTGTGCGTCGGCGCTCGAGACCACGCACGCAACGATTGCCTCGCCCAGGCCCGGATGCGGGACGCCGAACGCGGCTGCTTCGCGGATGTGACCAATGCTGAACAGCACTTCCTCCACTTCGGTCGGACTCACGCGATACCCCGACGTCTTGATCATGTCGTCGTTGCGTGCGACGAAATACAGATAACCCTCGGCGTCGCGGCGCACGATGTCGCCGGACCACACGGCCACGCCGTGGCGCGGGATCTGCTTGTGCGCGGCCGGTACCGGGCGAAAGCGATGAGCGGTGAGTTGCGGTTCGTTCCAGTAGCCGAGCGTCACGAACGCGCCGCGATGTACGAGCTCGCCGGGTTCATCGACACCACATTCGCTGCCGTCCGGACGCAGCACCAGGATCTCCGCGTTGGGTACGGCACGGCCAATGGAGGACGGGCGTTCCAGCGCGTCCGCCGGCGGCAGGTAGGTCGAGCGGAAGGCTTCGGTCAGGCCGTACATGAGATATGGGTCCGCGTTCAGATAAAGCGCCTGCAGGCGGCGCAGTAACGGCGTAGCGAGGTGGCCGCCGGTGTTCGCAAAGCGGCGGATGCGCGAACGGCTGGTATCGCTCCATGGCACCGAAGCCAGTTGCATCCAGAGCGGTGGCACACCCGTAATCGATGTGACCCGGCGGGCGTCGCAATAACGCGGTACCTCGGAAGCCTGCATAAAGTCGAGCGGTGCATAACACGCACCCGACACCAGGGCCGTGGTGAGCTGGCTCAGGCCCGCATCGAAACTGAGCGGCAGCACGCCGAGCACGACATCGGTCGAATGAAGCTCCTGGTAAGCCGCCACGCTGTAAGCACCGGACACCAGGTTGCGCTGGGACACCACCACACCCTTCGGTTTGCCGGTCGAACCCGAGGTGTAGAGAATTGCCGCGGGGTCGTCGTCGACTGCCACGAAGCCGTCGAACAAAGCGTCCAGGTGTGCTTGCGGCGCGAGTGGTGCGAGTGGCGTGTGGGGCGTATGCGGCACGTGGACGACCTCGGCCAGCGCCTCGGTGAGCAGTACCGCATGCGTAGCGAGCGCGGGCATGCGCTTGAGGCGCTGCAGGCTGGTGACCAGCAGCGTTGCGCCGCTATCGGTGAGGATATGCTGGATCTGTGCTTCCTTCAGTTGTGGATTGACCGGTACGAACAGCGCGCCGATACGGTTCACCGCGAGCAGCGAGACCACGGTCTCGTATTGCTTGGGCGCATAGATCGCGACCCGGTCGCCGAAACCCACGCCGCGCTCGCGTAGCGCAGCCGCGGCTGCGCGAACGGCGAACGCCAGTTGCGCGTAGGTGATCTCGCGGCTCGTGTCCGAATAAGCGATATGGTGGGGCCAGGTGCGCGCGCCATGTTCCAGCACGTCGGCCATGCGAATCTGAGCATTCATCGTTGGATTCCTCGGTTGTGCTTAAGCTGGTTTGACGTACACAAACGCGGGCTGATGCGACAAGAATCCATCGACCGTGTATGTGCGGTTATAAGCGCCGCACTGCGAGAACACGGCGAGGTCGCCGGGTTCGGGCGGTGCGGTGTCCGTGCTGCGGCCGATCACATCGGCCCGGCTGCAGGTGCTACCGACGTACACTACGGGCGCATGACGGCTGTGGCCGGTTGCGGGCATCCCCTGCCGCACGAGTCTTGGCGCCTGCAGTTGCTTGACCACCGACTCAGTCTTGGCGAGCAGGAAGTTGTGGCTGATGCCGCCGTCGCAGACCGCGACGGTGCGCTCCGGCCAGTGCTTCACCGCAACCACGCGGGTGACGAAGAGGCCGGCATCGGCGAAGATCGCGCGGCCTGACTCATGTGCAAGCGAGAACTCGCGGGCGAGCGGTGCGAGCGCATCGCGATAAGCCGCGAACACTTCGGGACGATCGCCGTGCTCGGAAAAACCGCCGCCGAGACTCAACGATTCGAGCGCTGCGCGATTCGGTTGCGCCAGCTCGCGGGCGAGTGCCGCGAGCGCGCCGGCGAGCGGCAAGGTGTCCGGTGCGCT
>Ga0105854_1000617_pt1 | contig 15562 bp, 14 predicted proteins | sample OrgsoiDNA_201058_FD_89679 | JGI IMG/M metagenome (GOLD analysis project Ga0105854, IMG submission 89679) | Permafrost soil microbial communities from the Arctic, to analyse light accelerated degradation of dissolved organic matter (DOM) -... | ecosystem: Environmental > Terrestrial > Soil >... | reverse complement strand
CCGGCATCGGCAAAAGCGCCGACTTGCTCAGCGGTTTTCGGATGGAGCCCGGGCGGGCGGATTTTCGCTTGGTTCCTGTCATGCGCGTATCGAACCAAAGTTCGGAAAAATTTGGGGCAACCTGCTGTCGACGTCTCAGTTGGCTGCTGATCGTTGTTGGTGCCCGAGGCCGGAGTCGAACCGGCCTGCGTTTCGAATGGCGGCGGATTTTAACTCCGCCGTGTCTATCAATTTCATCTCTTTGGCTGGACGCTATCCCGTGAGTCGCACACGGTACCCGTGGATGATAAGTCCACTGCTCCATCCAAGCGTGAGCTAGAGGCTCTATGCGAGCCGCATTTTAGCGCAGCAGGGTCAGCGCTCCACCGGACGCTGAAGGGAAGCGAGCGGCCACTTTCAGACGTTCGACCAGGCCGACTAAATCGTTTTCAAATGGCGTGCGGCGATTGATTGGCTTCTGATTCACCCGCAGCGGTTGCTCACTTCGCCATCCAGCCCAGGGACTTGGCCCGACCACTTCGACTTCTGCCTCCGTCTAGGTCGCGGAACATACGAATCATTGAAGCAATGGTTCACGCCACCAGATTCTCGAGGTACATCAGCGCGAAATTGTTCGTTCAATGGATCAAACTCGCGCGGGCCGTATCGTTAAAGTAGTTTATTAACCTGCCGTAAACCTTAACAAGCGTACCGGCGTCCTTGGTTAGCCGTGGCTTCGGCCGAAGAACCAAGAAAAACCAAGAAAAACCATGACGTTGCCGCCCTATGGCTGTCGATTGACTGCTTGCGCAATTACGACTGCGGCGGGGGCCGTGGTGGCGCTTTCATAAGAGCCGAGAAATCATAGATGAATTTCAATCTGGCTAACGTCGTGTACGAGCGGAGCCTAATCTCACCCAATGCTCTCGCGGTTGCATGCGAGGGCGCCGTGCTTTCCTATGCTGAGCTAGCGACAAAGGCCACGCGACTCGCAAGGTTGCTCGACGACACGCCGTTTTGGAATCATGGGGATGCCTCCCAGCGGGTAGGGATTCTTGCCTCCCGTAGTCTTGACGCGTGCGTCGCAATGATCGGCACTTGCTGGGCTGGCGCTACCTATGTCCCTATAAGCCTCAGCGCTCCCGAAGATCGGATCGTCGAGATCATCAAAAGTTGCGGTCTCAGCGCGATCGTAGCCGACAGGCGAGGCATGCAACTGCTCAGTCGCGCCGTCTTGGAATCTTGCCCGCAGACTGTGATCGTGCCCGATACGAACGGTCTTCCCGCGACGCCTCCGGCTTCGGTAAGCATCACCAGTGTCACCTCTGAAGCGTCGGTGATCTCGGCTCCTGCACAGATGAGTGCAAGCGATGTTGCCTACATCATCCACACGTCGGGTACCAGCGGTGCCCCTAAGGGAGTGATCATATCGGCGGGAGCAGCGAGGCACTACATTGACGCCGTGTCTAAATTCCTCGCGCTTACCCCAGAGGATCGTGCTCTCGAAGCATGCGAACTGAGTTTCGATGCGTCCGTACATAACATGTTCTCCACATGGGACGCGGGTGCATCGCTGCATATTCTTCCGGCAGCGAAGGTCCTGAATGCGGTGAAGTTTGCGCAGACCTCACAGATCTCCGTGTGGAACTCCGTTCCGTCATTGGTGGGAATGTTGCGTCAGCTGGGTGTTCTGCGTCCCAATGTGCTTCCCAATGTGCGTCTTGCCGTCTTTGGGGGAGAGCAGCTTTCCGCCGGAATCGTCGATGTCTGGCGCGCCAGCGCCCCAGACAGTGACGTAAAAAACCTGTACGGCCCAACCGAGGCCACTGTGTATTGCCTTTGCCAAACTGTCGACGCGTCGGCCCCGCTGACGCCCGGGCGTGACGTGATCCCGGTTGGTGTCCCACTGCGCGGAAATGAGGCTTTCATCGTCGACGAAGCCGGAAGCCTTCTGGGAGTTGGCGAGATTGGAGAGTTGGCGATTGCGGGCCCGCAGCTCGCGGAAGGATATTTGAACGCATCAGAGCTCACCGCACGCAAATTTCCGATGCTGAACGAAAAGCGCGTGTATCTGACCGGCGATCTTGCGATGCTCGACGCGTCAGGGCTATACCACTGCCTAGGACGTAAGGACAACCAGGTTAAGGTCCTTGGGCACCGGATCGAACTCGAGGAAATAGAAGCACATCTTCGCATGGTGGCAAAAGCCAATCTCGTGGGCGTAGTCGCCTGGCCGGTTGTGGACGGTTTAGCACGCGGCGTTGTAGCGTTTGTAGGCGGTCACGAGTTCGATCCATTGCAAGTTCGCGAAGCACTCGCCGCGCGGTTGCCCGCCTACATGCTGCCCGGCAAAATTTTGTCACTACAGGACATACCGCTCAACCATAACGGCAAGGTAGACAGGAGGGCGCTCTTGAACATCCTGGAACGGGAAGCGGCATGAGCGACATCCGCATTCTCGACGGCAATATGCCTGAGACAGGCGCTACCGTAACTGGTACACCGCGAAAATCGGGATTGAAACACATCCTGGACCTGGACAAAAGTGAGCCCTTGATCGAACTCGCACAAACGGTGAGGGGCCGGGCATTTATCTTTCTCGTTTTCACGGGTGGCCTCCTTCTTTCTGGTATCAAAAGCTGGCAGACGTCTATCCTCATCGCAGTGATTGCGACGATCTATGCGTACGTGCCCCGCCTGCGGAGCGCGATCGTGGCAATCGCAACGCTCAATGTGATAGGCCTGCTGTTCGGATATCCATTGGATGGCGTCAAAGCCGTGATGGTGCAGGAGCGCGTCAGTCCCTTGGCAGCTACGACCATCATGCGGGGCGCGCTTGTCGCATACACGACGATGGTGTGGATTGCGCTCCACATTACCCGTCGAAACAAGGGGCTTTTGATTGCGCGACGCCCTGTGGTCGCACTTCTGCTGATTTCTGCCGGACTATGCGGTTTGACCTGCCTGCCCGTGATACATGGAATCGCTCGCGTGCTGCTATGGTCTCTGCTGACGGTAGTTACAACCAATATTTGGTTCCTTTGTTATGGCCTCGTAGATCAGAGAGCACGCGATCCGATGGCCCCGCTATTCCGCCTTGGAATCTTCCATCCTTTCTCGGGCACATCGTCGGTACCTTGGGGAAAAGGCGCGGCTTTTCTGAACAAAACGCTGGCAAAAAACCCTCGAGACCTGGCGATAACTCAACTCAAGGCAATCAAGTTGCTGTTTTGGGCAATTGTTCTGTTGGACATCGAGAAGCTGATTTTTTTCGTAAGCGTTGCCTGGCTACATATTCCCGAACTGGCGAAGGTAGAGGCCGCCTACTTTGGCCACCACGTTGCGCCGGCTTGGATCGGATGGGCTTCGCTGATTCTAGACACGGTTATCGCCGCGCTGTCGCTGACAGTCTCGGGACATCAGGCGATCGCCGTGGGGCGTCTTGCTGGCTTCAGGCTTCCTCGCAATACGTATAGACTCCTTGAAGCGCGTTCGCTGGCCGAATATTGGAATCGCTATTTTTACTACTTCAAGGAACTGCTGGTCGAGTTCTTCTTCCTGCCCACATTTCTGCGTACGTTTCGAAACTATCCGAGGCTACGCGTGTTCTTCGCCACGTTTATGGCGGCCGGTGTAGGTAACGCCATTTATCACTTTGTGCGCAGGATCGGGTTCGTCGCCTCGGAAGGCTTAGTCAACGCGACCGTCAACTTCACGAGCTACATCTTTTACTGCGTCGTACTCGCAACCGCGATCGCCATTTCCCAAGTTCGTAGCACTGCCGGCGTTCAACTACCGACGAGTCGTCTAGGCCGGTTTAGCGCTTTTGCCTGGATCTGGACGTTTGTTGTATGCGTCCACATTTTTGGCGATGAAAGCCGCACTTACACATTGAGCGAACGACTTCAATTCATGGCAAACCTCATGGGGGTCTACTAAGTGGAAAGCACGAAAGAAGAGGATTTGCGAAAGTTCATTACCGACGCGCTCCGAGCCCGAGGAGACCGCAAGTCATTCGTTGATGGAGATTCGCTGTTTTTGAGTGGCAGACTTGATTCCTTGTCAATGATGATGATGGTGGTCCATCTTGAAAGTACATTCGGAATCGATTTTTCCGAAGTGGACTTCGATGTAGAACTCATCGACTCGTTGAGTGACATTATAAGTTTTGTCGATAAAGATACCGTTAATCGCAGCTAGCCTACTGACATCTCTCGAGCACTGAGGCGTCACTGCTTCTCACGGGGCATGAGCCGGAGGGCGAAGTCGGAGCGGAGCGCTGCGCTGCCTGTAAATGGCAGTTTTAGGGATCAGCGATCGTCTCTCCAGAGTCGTGTGCTGCCGATCGAAGCCGCGCGACCCAGATGCAAAGTATGCAGGCTGCATGAGACGGCGTGCGGCGAGTTTCAGCCGTTCAACGGTGCGTAGATCGTCGATGGCAAACAATACGGATGCAGTCGCGACTTTGCGGCTTCGGTTGGGCTCGGCCCACGGCAATACAGTACGGGCGGTAAAACCGATCGTCTCCGATCGGCCGGCACGGCGACAAGAACGTTAGGCACTTACTGGTCTTGTGTGCCCGAGCCTACATGCGACGCCTGGATAAACGAACCGGCCGCCTGGCAGAGTGGGTCGGCGCGATGCTGACGCGGCGGCACTCAACGTGGTGGCGTGCGCGCTGGCCAATAAGCTGGCCCGAACCGCGTGGGCGATCGTCGCACGCCGCTCCACGTTCGACGCGGAGCTCGCAGGTCCCATTGCCTGAACGAACAGCTTTACCTTTACTTACGAAACACCTCACTGGTTTTGCGACGACTGAAAATTGGTGACGAGAATGGCACACCGGCCTGACGAACAACCTGGAAAATAAAGAGGCTTTTCAAAGCCGCACAACTTTAGAGGATCGTCAGACGCGAATCTCATCGTGGCGCGGAGAGCAATTCCTACAACGACGCCGAATAGTTTTAGGCAAGCAACGCGATATCGAAAATCAAGGTTGCAAAAATGGGGTGGACCATAGATTTATTTCGGGCGGCGAAAACCCATATCCAGTAACGATCCGATAAAAACGTCTTCGTCTCGCGGGCAATAGTGACGTCTTTAATGACGCGATGATGGCAACTTTATTTGGTCTACGAATCTCGGAGACCCCTAAAGCCAACAGCTGTTCGACCGTTAACCTAGAAATGGCTTACGGTCTCAATCACGGCGGTCGGCGTCGCCTTGTTCATCCACGTTAAAACCACTCACATGAAAATCCTTTATAAACTGATGATACTGGCATTGCCCGTCGCCCTCGCTGCCTGTGGCGGCAATGGCGACAAGACGTGCACTACGGACGCAAACCTCAATAAGACCTGCACGCAAAACCCCACACACACCCTGCCGGAAGGGATCTGGCTTGGCGCATCTACCGCGGGGACGAATGTCGGCGGCGCGTCGGTGATGACGATCGTGCTGGAAACCGGCCAGTACTACAACCTGTACACCTCGTCCGGCGCATTCCTCGCGCTGGTTGAAGGTGTGATGTCAGCGACTAATAATCAGTTCAGCGATAACGCCGCAGTCGCGATCGAAAACCCGTACCAGGTCGGCGCGAGCGTCGTTACCGGCACCTTCACGCCGAACGTTTCGATGGCGGGCACTGCGGGCACGCTCGACTTTAACGGCAACTACGCGCCTGTCTACACCGCTCCGCTCGCAGTATCCGACGTGACCGGTAGTTGGATCGACGCCCAGACAGGAGGGCCGTCGACCCTCACGATCAACGCCAACGGCACTTTTACCGGCACGAACGCAACCTGCGCACTGTCCGGCACGCTGACGCCGCGTGCAACTGGCAAGCACATCCTCGACGGGACTGTGCTGCTGCAGAACAACGGCACTACATCGTGCGCGTTCGGCAATGGCGCCATGCTGCCGTTCGAGGCGACCGTGATCAATGGCCAGTTGACTGCAGTCGGCGTGACGCCACAGCGCGATCGGGCATTCGTGCTCAACGTCGTGCACTGAAGTACCGGACGGAGACGGCGCCACGCAGTCTCCGTATCGATCTCCCGCTCGGTTTCCCTAGAACGAGTAAAGCTGGTCAGCCATTTCGCAGTCCACGCCCAAAGTGGCGCTGCACTCCGGATGGTCCAAGCGAAAGCCCGAATAAAGCAGATTCTGAATATTATTAATCAGAATCATTTACGCAATGCCTCAGCATTGTCGGATCGAGCGCCCGACCACGATTATCTTTTTAGCTCGTCGCGATCAACCGAGACTTGTCCACCGTGGTCTTTTTTTGCCTCAGGATTTCCGGGACGCCTTAAAAAGCGAATAACTCGCAAACGCTTGCCACGATCAAATTATTAGGTGTATTCCCTGAATCCACATCCGGTGTGCGCCTCGCTCTCAAGTTCTGCGTTGGTGAGCCGATAAACCAGTTGCTCGTGGCCCCCGGTCAATAGCGCGATTAGCGGGTTGTAAAGGCCCGAGTTCAAGCCATTGATCAAAGCGGTCGTCGAGTACCTTTAATGCAGGCGGCAAAACTTTGGAAGCCGCCTGCGATTGTCAATCACCTCGTTATAGGGATATCAAAAATGCGCAAACTTCTCAAAGCGTTTGTACGCGACGAGCGCGGCGTCAGCGCCATGGAATACGCCGTTCTGGCGGGCATCGTCGCTGTTGCACTCGGCGCCGTCGGCGCGACCTTCAGCACCAAGGTCACGACGATGTTCAACACCATGTTCACGGCAATTCAGACGCAGCAAGCGAAGTAAGCGGGTCGGTGGAAGATCTGGCGCCACCTGTCCGGATCTTCCCCAAATGTTTTTTGGGAGTTCCAACTGTGTATGTCCTTTCGCTTGCCGTTCGCTTCGCCACGTTGTGCACGCTGCTGTGGCTCGCCGCGGTCGACGTACATGCGCGCAGACTCCCTAACCCGGCTGTGCTCTTGATCGGCGCAATGTTTTTTGCCGATGCATGGATTGAGCAACTGCCGGTTCACGACGTGCTTACTCACATAGGCGTTGCGGTTTTAGCGTACGCCGTATGTGCGGTACTGTATGCGCTGCGGATGATGGGCGGCGGCGATGCAAAGCTCGCCTCAGTCATCTTTCTCTGGAGCGGTTCCGTGCTGTGGCTGCCCTCGCTCATGCTCGTCTCGATGGTCGGTCTGCTGGTGGCACTGTTGAGCCTCGCGACTCGGAGCATCAGCACCCAGCATACTTCGCCCCCCATGCGTGCGTTGGCCCTATTTTCAGGCGAACGCGGTGTCCCTTACGGCGTCGCGCTAGCTTTAGGCGGCGGAGCCGTGATTGTTCTGGCTGGCCTGCTTCCTTTGAGTTTGCCGCGGTAAGGACCGTGTTCTTATGTCCACAATAATAAAGTTCGCGCTGCTCTTTCTCTTCGCTGCAATCGTCGCAATGATTGTGCGAGTTGTCATTATCAGCTCGTCGCGCGCATCGGCGCCCGTGATCGAGACCCAGCGGGTGCGTACAAGTGCGGCGGACCTTCCCCAAGGGCTGCTGATGCGCGATGACGATCTGACGTGGAAAAACGTTCCGGTCGCAATCGTACCTACTAACGCGATCGTCTACGGGACGCCCAACGCGGTCGAGTTGAAGGGTGCGTTGCTGCGTCACCCGGTGATAAAGGGCGCCGTGCTCGTCGCCGACGACGTGATCCTGCCGAGCGACCCAGGCTTTCTCGCCGCCACGCTGCAACCGAACATGCGCGCGATCTCGGTCGCCGTCGACGATGTATCCGGCAACGCAGGCCTGATCCAGCCGGGCGACTACGTCGACGTGCTGCTCACACAGCAGATGGACCGCAAGACTGACAACGCTTCGCCGGACTTTTCGGTGTCGAGCGAAACGGTCGTCGAACATGTCCGCGTGCTCGCTTCGGGTTCGGACATCGTTCGTCCGAAAAGCGGCAATCCCAACGAAACCAACAACCGCGCCCGCACCGTGACCCTCGAAGTCACGCCGCGGATGGGCGAGATCGTAGCGGTAGCTTCGCATCTGGGCACCCTCTCGCTCGCGCTGCGCAGCTTCGCCACAGCATCGCGCGATCCAGCACAGGGAACGCTGCCGTCGATGGCACCGGCGTCCGCACAGGACGCCGAACGCCCGCCGGTCTGGGCAGGCGAAATCTCCCGCGCATTGCGGCAGATTTCCCGGCCGCAGCACGCCGCAACGGTGAGCACGCCCGGCGCGCCCGCACCTGTGCCGCCACACGTCGTGACGGTGTATCGCGGTTCTGATCAAGGCGGCCCGGACCAAGGCGCCACGCAGACAGCCGCAGCCGGCGCAGGCACCGGCACACCGCCGCTGCCGACGCTTCCCCCGCTCAAATAAAGACGTGCCGATGCACGTGGCATCCCTCAGGCAGGACAGACAGTCATGAAGAAGCCGTTCAATTCGCAGGCAAAACCGGTAAGCGGCATCACCGCGATTGTCGCGGGACTCGCGTTGGTTCTTGCGACGCCGTCCCACGCCGGGCGCCCGCAACCCGCAACCATGCCGGCGGCACTGTCCGCAAACTCGCCGCTACCGACGTCTGCTGGCACCGCCGGTGATATCAGTCTAGATGCGGGCAAAGGGATCATGGTCCGTCTTACCGAAGACGCAAATTCGGTGTTCGTCGCCGATCCGAGTATCGCCGACGTGCATGTGCCGTCACCTCGCGCCGTGTTCGTGCTCGGCAAGAAGCCGGGCACCACGACGCTCTATGTGACGGGCGCGAACAACAAGGCTCTGCTGCAACGCACGATTGTGGTCGAGCGCGACCTGGAGTCAGTGCGCAACATGCTGAGCCTGCGCTTCCCGACCCTGAACCTGCAACTGACGACCGGCAACGGCTCGTTGATGGTGGCAGGCGCGCTGCCCGATTCGATAACCGCCGACGCAGTCGTGCAGGCGCTCTCGCCGTTCCTGACGGACAAGGAAGTGCTGGTCAACAGGATGACGATTGCGCAGCCGCTACAGGTCCAATTGCGCGTACGCATTACGGAAGTCGACCGCAACATCACGCAACAGCTTGGCATCAATTGGCAGTCTCTGGGCAATACAGCAGGCAATTTCTTCACCGGCGTCTTCAGTGGCCGGGCGATCTACAACCTGTCGCAGCCACTGGTGAACTCGTCCGGAACAACGAGCTATCCGGTCAACTTGCCGTCGAACAACGCGTATTCGCTATTGACCGCATTCAAGACGCACAATCAGGATATCCAGGCGCTGATCGATGCGCTAAACCAGGAAGGCCTCATTACGACGTTGGCAGAACCGAACCTTGTCGCCCTGTCCGGACAGACTGCGAGTTTCCTCGCCGGCGGCGAGTTTCCGATTCCGGTCTCGCAGGTGAACGGCGCAATCTCGGTCGACTTCAAGCAGTTTGGCGTCAAACTCGACTTCACACCGACCGTGTTGAATGACCGTCGAATCAGCCTCAAAGTGCGTCCGGAAGTCAGTCAGATCGACAACACAATCGCCGTGACGACCGGTGGAATTACGATTCCGGGCTTGAGCGTGCGGCGCGCTGACACGACCGTCGAACTAGCGAGCGGTCAGAGCTTCGCAATCGCGGGCCTGCTGCAGAGCAATTCGAACGATCTCGTGTCTCAGGTCCCCGGCATCGGCTCGATTCCGATTCTCGGCAAGCTGTTCAGCTCCACCAACTACCAGAACAACAAAACCGAACTGGTGATCATGGTGACGCCTTACCTCGTCGAACCGACTTCGGCCGAGAAACTGCACGATCCAGTCCAGTCGCTCGACGGAATCATGATGCCGAGCAGTGATGTCGAGTACAGCCTCGGCCACCGCCGGGGCGGCACGGAGCCGCTGGCAGCCCAGCCACGGCTGATCGGCGCGGCTGGCTACGTCTACTGAGTAACGACCATGAAACATGCATCCAGCTTTACCTTTGCCCTGCTCTGCGTCACCGCGTTGACGGTCAGTGGCTGCTTCAAGCCACCAGTCAGCATGCCCGACGCCAGCATTATCGGTTACGACGGCAAGCACCTGACGCCGCCCGACTGCAGCAAGCTCGAGCATTCGTCGCTATTGCTTGATGGGGGCGTGCCTCGCCCGTCGATGGCCTGGGGGTGCGCCACCTACACGAACCTGGCCGCCCAGATCGCGAATCCGCAAGATTTCGTCGCGCCGCGATCGCTCGGCCCGGCCGACGCAGCGATCGCCGCGAGCGCGGTGCGCCGCTACGAAACCGAACACGTGTATCCGCTTCCAACCGACACGACGCGTTCGCAGAAGTAATACTCGCCACCTTTTTCGAAGACACGCCATGAGCACAATCGAGTTCAATCTTACGAAGACCCGGTCCGCCATGCGGGTGGCGGAGTTCGTCGCGTTCGTCGCCGATACGGATACAGAGCAGGTGCTTAAGCGCTTCGTGCTCGAAGAAGCGATGCCGCACGTTTATATCGCAATCGGCAACATAGGCGATGCGATCGCGCATCTGTCGAAGCTTGAGCGTTCGCCGCAATTCCTGCTGGTCGACTTGCACGGTTCGGCGATGCCGCTGTCCGACCTTGGGCGCCTGTCGGAAGTGTGCGAGCCCTCGGTGCAGGTCATCGCACTCGGCGAGCGCAACGACGTCGGGCTATTCCGCAGCCTGCTGAAGCTCGGCGTACGCGACTACCTCGTCAAGCCACTAACGGTTGAACTGCTAAAGCGCACGGTGAATGTTTCACAGGGCAGCGTGAATCAGGTGTCATTTGCCCGTACCGGCAAGGCCATCGCGTTCGCCGGTACGCGCGGCGGCGTCGGCGTGACGACAATCGCAGTAAATCTCGCGCGTTATCTGGCCGGCGAGACGCATCGCCGCGTCGCGTACGTCGATCTGAACCTGAGCGGCGGTAGCGCGAATTCGATGCTCGGCATCCAGAGCACAAATGGTCTGTGGGAAGTGCTGCAGAACGTGCACCGGCTCGATCCCCAATATCTGGAGCGCACGCTGGTCGCCAAGGACCAACGTCTGTTCGTGCTGTCGGCTGAGCAGGATTTCGCCAGCACGATCGAGGTAGAACCGACCACGTTCCAGCGCGTGCTCGAACTTCTGTGCAACAGCTTCCATTATGTGTTCCTTGACGTCGACTCCGCCCGCAATCCTCTCGCTGGCGCCGCATTCGACCTCGCCAAGCGCGTCTACGTTGTGTCCGATCGAAGCGTGCATTCGGCGCGCCAGTGCGTGCGACTGCTGCGCCATATCGAAGGGCGCGACAACAATCCGCAGACCTCGGTGGTGCTCAACAGCCCAAATGCGACGACCCATGGCAAGGTGCAGTCGGGCGACTTCGCCGAAGCGATCGGCCGCGCTGCGCAGCATGAATTTCACTTTGAACAGAGGTCGCTGCAGGTCGCCGAGAACCTCGGCGAAAGGCCGAAAGAGAAAAACCCCAATGGCTTCAATCAATCGATCATCCGCATCGCCGACGACTTGACCGGCCAGATCACGAAGACCGAATCCTCGCTGCTCAGTAAAGTCGCGCTCTGGAGAAAGTAAATGTTCGGCCAGAAAAGAATTGTGCTACCGCTTGCCGACGTGCCCGAAGACGGTGCTGTAGCAACGGCCGACCTGCTGCTGCCGCTGAGCGTGCCGGTCTCTGCGCCGCCAGCGCCTGTCCCGCCGTCAGGGGTGTCAGGCAGCGCACGCGGCTCGTCCGGCGCTGCCGCGAGCGAAGGCAACGACGCGCTGGTCCGCTCCGAACTCTTTCGCATCGTCCGCGATGGTGTCCTTGGCGCGATGAACACGTCGGCGGCGGTCGGGCGTACCCGCGAACAGATGGCGCCGATCGTCGAACGGCTCGTGTCGAGCGTCTCCGAACACGAGCGCCTGAACGTCACGATGTCCGAGCAAGGGCAGATCGTTTCCGAACTGCTGAACGATATGTTCGGCCTGGGCCCGATCGAACCGCTGCTGATGGACGAAACGATTAGCGACGTGCTTGTGAACGGTCCCGACCAGGTCTATGTAGAACGTCACGGCAGGCTCGAACTCACACCGTACAAGTTTCGGGACAACGCGCACGTGATCAGTGTTGCGCAGCGCATTGCCGCGGGCGTCGGGCGTCGCGTGGATGAAAGCAGTCCGATGGTCGACGCGCGTCTTGCGGACGGCAGCCGGGTCAACGTCGTGCTGCCGCCGCTGGCAATCCACGGCGCGTCGATCTCGATACGGAAGTTCTCTAAGCGCAACATCACGCTGCACCGGATGGCGCAGCAGGGCAACATGTCGCCCGGCATGGCGACCATACTCAAGCTCGCCAGCACATGCCGGCTCAATATCATCGTGTCGGGTGGCACGGGTTCCGGCAAAACCACCCTGCTTAATGCGCTGTCGCATTTCATCGGCGACGGCGAACGTACGGTGACGATCGAAGATGCAGCAGAGCTGCAACTCGTTCAGCCGCACGTCGTGAGCCTCGAAACGCGGCCGGAAAACACCGAAGGACTTGGCGCCGTCACGCAGCGCGATCTCGTCAAGAACGCGCTGCGGATGCGTCCCGACCGCATCATCCTCGGCGAAACACGTGGTTCCGAAGCATTCGACGTATTACAGGCGATGAACACAGGCCACGACGGCTCCATGACAACAATCCACGCGAACTCTCCGCGTGACGGCATCACACGTCTGGAAAGCATGGTGATGATGGCAAACGGTAATCTGCCGCTGCTGTCAATCCGCCGGCAGATCGCGGGCGCCGTGCACCTGATTGTGCAGATAGAACGGATGCGCGACGGCATGCGCCGTGTCACGCGCATCACCGAACTGGTCGGGATGGAAGGCGACGTCATCATTACGCAGGACCTATTCACATTCAAGTATGACGCGAGTGCGTACAGCGAAGAGGTCAAGGGTGTCTACGAATGCTCGGCCGTGCGCCCGACATTCGCGCCACGCGCGGCCTACTACGGTCTGGAAGACGCGCTGATGGAGGCGATGAAGGCATGAATAAGGCCGATATTTTCACCCTTGCTTCCTTCTTCGTCGCCGCGCTTCTTGGTGGCATGTACTTCGTGGGGGGAAACCTGCTCAGGAACCGGCGCCACGTGCGAATCAGTACCCGGATGCGCGAAACCTTCCCACGTGTGGAGCGTGCGAAGCGCAATGCCGGTGTCGATGAGTCGGTCTTCAAGGTCGACCGTGATGGCAATGTCGTTATGCGATGGCTACGTCCAAAATTGTCGCGGCTACGGACCGTGGCTGGCAAGAAGGGCCTTCGTATTGTCGTCACGGCGGGAATTTCAACGTTCGTCGCGTCGTTGATTGCGGTACGCGTGCTGCCGTTGCCCGATTTCGCAAAGCCGTTGGTGCCAATCGTATTGCCGCTTTTCATCATGATGCGGACATACTCGTATCTGGTCGAACGCTTTCGCCGCTTGTTTCTCGATGCCTTCCCTGACGCAATTGACCTGATCGTGCGCGCGGTGCGCGCCGGCGTGCCGATCACGCACGTACTCGCAGCAGCGGCAGACGAATGCCCGGAGCCGCTGTCCACGGAATTCCGGATCATGGGCGACTCGCTGAAGGTGGGCCGCGATCTGAAGGAGGTGCTGGCCGTTGCCGTGCCGCGCATTCTGATCGCCGACTTCTCATTCTTTTGCGTATGTCTGCTGCTGCAACGCGAAACTGGCGGCCAACTCGGCGAAACGCTAGAAAATTTGTCGGGCATCGTGCGCACGCGCCGTGAAATTCGCCAGAAAACCAAGGCGCTGACCGCCGAAGCGCGCATCACGACGAAGATCCTTGGAGCCATTCCAATCATCATTATGCTGTCGATGTATGCGTTGAATCGCACCTACATCACAATCCTCTTCGATACCGAATCGGGACAAAAGCTGATGACGTTCGCGGTGATTTCGGTCGTCTTCGGCATCGCGCTGATCAGCAAGATATCGAAACTGGATACGTCGCGATGAGCGAAGCCTATCTTCAACTGCTATTCGATCTGCTGATGCTGCTCGCGCTGCTGATCGGGCTGACCGCGGTGTGGATGGCCAAGCACGGCGGCACGCGTGGAAAGATTGCCGAACGCCTGCGCACGACCGCATGGAATTCGCGGCGGGACGGCGAGCCGGCGGAAGCGAACCCCCACGAGGCCAGACGGTTCCTGCGCCAACTCGCCGCGATCGGCGATCGCCTGCCGATTTTCGACGCAAAATACCGGATGAAGCTGCGGCAGCAGATGATTCGGAGCGGTTTTCGCGGCCCGCGCGCGACCTCGATCCTGCTCGCGGTGAAATTCTTTTTCGGCCTTGCATGCGCGGTCGCGACCGTGATGTTCGGCGTGCACCTCCCGCTCGGAACGTATCCGATGCTACGCATGCTATACATGCTGGGTGCGTTTATCGTCGGCATGATCCTGCCTGAATACTTCGTGAAGTACCGCTCGGTGCGCCGCCGCAATGCGATGGCGCAATGTCTGCCGGACGCGCTTGACCTGCTCGTCATCTGTACGAACGCCGGGAACAGTCTAGGAGTCAGCATCCGGCGTGTCGCCGATGAGCTTGCCACCATTTGTCCTCCGCTGTCCGGCGAGTTCGCACTCGCCGCAGACGAGCTCCAGATGTCGGGCGACAGCCGGCGCGCGCTGAACGGACTCGCCGAACGGATTGACCTACCGTCGATCCGCGCGCTGATTTCCACGCTCACACAGTCGATGCGTTACGGCACGCCGATCACGTCTGCGCTTCGTACACTGTCGCGCACCGAGCGCCTCGCGCACATCGTTTCACTCGAGGAGAAGGCTGCAAAGCTTGCTCCGAAGATGGTACTGCCGATGATGCTGTTCATTCTTCCGCCTGTAGTCATGATTGCTGCGGGGCCGGCTGTCATTCAACTTCTTAACTTCCTCGAGCATCAATGAAAACCGCTGCCGTGCCCTCCTTGTTGACACCCGCAATCGCGCGACGCCTTGCGCTTGGCGCGTTGACCGTCGCGGTCCTCGCCGCGACGAGCGCCTGCACAACGACCGTTAGACGCGTTCCAGAGGTGCAGCCTGTTTCGCGCAACTCGTCGCCGAGCACGATGAGCGAAACGCGCATCGCGGAAACAGCGCTCGAAGGCGGTAATGTTGAATTGGCGCGAACGCTGTACGCCAAATTGGTTGAAGCAAACCCGGATTCGGTGCCGGGCCTGGCGGGCCTCGGCGATACGCTTTACGCCGTTGGCGACTTCACGCGCGCAGGCGTCTACTACGCGCATGCGAACAAGATCGATCCGAACGCGGGCCATCCGTTGATCGGCCTCGGCCGCGTGGCGATCCATCAGCGTCGCTTCGACGACGCGATCGCAACCTATCGCACGATCCTCGTTCGCACGCCGAATGATGCGCTCGCGGCTGCCGGTCTCGGTACTGCTCTCGACCTCAAGGGCGAGCACAAGGCCGCGCAGGACGCGCTGCGCGGTGAATTTGCCGGCAAGCAGAAGGACCTGCAGACTCAGCAGCAGAGCCTGAAGAGCAAGGAAGACTTGCTGCAGCGCGACTCGGCCACCATGTCCGCCGATCAGCGCACCTCGGCCGAGCGCGACCTGCGCGACGGCAATCGCGAGCTGCAGCTGAAAGTGCAGCAAT
>Ga0105854_1000615_pt1 | contig 15625 bp, 2 predicted proteins | sample OrgsoiDNA_201058_FD_89679 | JGI IMG/M metagenome (GOLD analysis project Ga0105854, IMG submission 89679) | Permafrost soil microbial communities from the Arctic, to analyse light accelerated degradation of dissolved organic matter (DOM) -... | ecosystem: Environmental > Terrestrial > Soil >... | reverse complement strand
TTGATTGAAGCGGCTGACGGCTTCACCATCAGCGGCACTGCGTCAGTGTCAGAAGCCGGGCGTACGCTGGTGCTGACAGTCAACGGTGTGACACATAATGTGATTGTGGGTACTGACGGTAAATGGAGCTTTGACGTTCCGGCGGGTACCTTTAGCGGGCAGAACGGCGACACCACCATTACCGCGTCATTGACCGATGCGGCGGGAAATACCACCGTCAAAACGGATATCGTGCATATTGCGGCCGATCCGCTGATTCAACCGGAACTGGCGTTCGATCCTTTTGCAGGCGACAACCTTGTTGATGGTGCAGAAATTAAAGTCGCGCAGACCTTTAGCGGCAGCACCGTTAATGTGGAAGCTGGCCAGCAAGTTACCGTTACTCTCAATGGCAAAAGTTACCTCGGCACGGTCGGGGCCGATGGCAAATGGAGCGTTTCCATTCCTTCGGCGGATTTAGTGGCCGCCGGTGACGGAACGAAAAGTTTTGATGTGTCGGTCAGTGATGCCAGTGGCAACAAAGTTGAACTGCCGCATCCGTTCACCATCAACAGCCAGCTTGGCGGCTTAGCCTTCGACCCGATTTCTGTCGATGGCAACATCAATGCTATTGAAGCAGCGGCGGGCGTTACGCTAAGCGGCACCTCCTTTAACGTGCCAGCAGGCGAAGATCGCATCAGCATTACTATTCAAGGTGGCGGCACTTATCTGGCGGCAGTGGAGGCCAATGGCTCATGGAGCATCCAGCTTAGCGCGGCAGACTTGCAGTTGCTGAGTGATGGTTCGCACACGATCACTGTCTCTGCGCTTGATGGCAGTAACCAGCCAATTAGTGCCACCACCAGCGTAGGCATTTTTATCGCCAACCTGCCAAATCCAACCTTCGATCCGCTGTTTGGTGACGGCATTCTGAGCAGTACTGAAGCGGCTCTGGCAGCAGGACAAGCTATCACCGGTAAGACCGGCATCAGTGGTGCGGGTCAGAAAGTGATTGTGATCATCGGCGGTCAGGAGTTCAACGCCACGGTTGCGGCCGACGGCACCTTCAGCGTCAACATTCCGCAAAGCGTGTTGGGCGGTTTAGCCAATGGTTCTGCACCGATAAGCGTTATCGCTACCGATGCAGCGGGCAACCACACCACCTTCAATAGCAGCGTGACGGTGGATACCCTCGCACCAACGTTAGTCATCAACCCGCTGGCCGGCGACGGGCAAATCAGTCTGGCGGAAGCGGGCGGGGTGCTGACGCTTTCTGGTACGGCGTCAATCAGTGAAGCGGGCCGTACCGTTACCTTGGATGTCAACGGCCAGCCGTTCACGGCGATCGTTGGGCCGAACGGGGTCTGGAGTGTTGATCTGCCAGCCAATACGCTGAGTAACCTCAATCAGGACGTGGTGATCAAAGCCACGCTGAGCGATGAAGCCGGTAACACCACCACCACGACCAACACCATTCACGTGGCTTCTGACCCCGCGATTCAGCCGAGCATTACCATTAATCCGTTTGGTGGCGACAATGCGGTCGATGGCGCGGAAGTGAAAACGGCGCAGATCCTGACCGGTACCACCAGCCATGTTGAAGCCGGGCAAGTGGTGACCATCAAACTGAATGGTCACACCTATACCGCAGAAGTGCAGGAAAGCGGCAGCTGGAGCATCATCGTTCCGCTGGCTGATATGCAAGCCTTGTCCAATGGCTCGCAAACTATCGATGTGAGCGTAGCGGATAAAGCCGGGAATCCGGCAATGGGCAGCGACAGTTTCACCGTGGACACTACGGCCAACGGCGTGGCTATCGATCCGGTCACTGGCGACAACGTCATTAACGCGGTCGAAACCGAGAACGGCATCGCCGTGACCGGGACGACGTATGGCGTAACGGCAGGCACTCTTGTCACCATCAAGTTCGGCCTGCTGACCCACACGGCTATCGTGCAGGCCAACGGTAAATGGTCGACGATGTTCACCAGCCCTGAACTGGTCGGTATTGATCCGGGCACGACGCCACTGTCGGTCAGCACTGTTGACTCTAACGGTCAGCCGCTGAACAACAGCGTACAGGTCGGTATCGATAACATCTCGCCAGTGCCGACCATTAGCGCACCGTTTGGCGACGGCTTCCTTAACATTAACGAAGCCGCTACGGCCCAAACACTGAGCGGCACCACCGGTAAAATCGGTGAGGGTCAAACGGTGGTGGTGTCGATTGGCGGCCATGATTACACCGCCACCGTGTCAGCTACCGGCAACTGGACGGTCAGCATTCCATCGGCTGATCTGAAAGCCTTGTCAGCGGGCGACAACCCGATCGTCGTCCACGCGACGGACAGCGCGGGCAACCCGGGCACGCTTAACAGCAATGTGTTTGTAGACCTTAGCGCGCCAGCCTTGACCGTTGCGCCACTGACCGGCGATAACCTGATCAGCAGCGTTGAAGCGGCGGGTGTTATTGCGCTGAGCGGAACGGCATCGGTGAGTGAAGCGGGTAAAACCGTGACGCTGACGTTACACGGTTCTACTTATACGGCGATTGTGGGCGCTGACGGTAACTGGACGGTAAATATTCCGGCGGGTGCCTTGAATGGCATAGCCAGTGGACAATATCCGCTGACGGCCACGCTGACGGATGCCGCCGGTAACACCACTACGGTGACCGCCAATATCACTCTGGCGACCGGTACGGATTCGCAACCGACCCTGACGATTAATACCTTTGCGGGCAACAACATCCTTGACGGCGCTGAGCAGCAGGCCACTCAAACGCTGAGCAGCAGGCCACTCAAACGCTGAGCGGAACTACCACCCACGTTGAAGCCGGACAGACGGTGACCATCACCTTGGGCGGTAACACTTACAGCGCTGTGGTGCAGGCCAGCGGGGCGTGGAGCGTACAAGTTCCTGCCGCTGATTTGCAGTTGTTAACGAATACCGGGTACACCCTGAACGCCAGTGTGAGCGACAAAGCCGGTAATCCGGCGCAAGGTTCGCTGGAGCTGGTGGTGAACAATACCTTGAGCGGCTTGTCGATTGACCCGATCACCGGCGATAACAAGCTGAACTCTGCCGAAGCTAATGCAGGCATCAACATCAGCGGGACATCGCATAATGTTGATGTCGGCACCAATGTCACCGTGACCCTCAATGGCAAAGTGTACCTCGCCATCGTCGGTGCGGGCGGTGTCTGGACTGTGCCGGTATCCAGTGGTGATCTGCAATTGCTGGGCGATGGCCCAATTACCGTGAAAGTTACCGCAGTCGATGCGCTGACAGGTAACGAATTGACCAGCAGCACTACGCTGGATGTCTATACCCATCAACTGCCACTGCCGACCATAAACGCGCCGTTTGGTGACGGTTATCTCAGCACGGCTGAAGCCACTGCTAACCAAACGCTGAGTGGGACGACAGGCGTATTGGGGGATGGTCAAACGGTGATTGTTAACTTTGGCGGTAAAGATTACACCGCGACGGTCACCAGTAACGGCACATGGACGGTCAGTATTCCATCTGCCGATTTGCAGGCGCTGACGGAGGCAGCTAATCCGAATGTCATTACCGTTACCGCCAGCGATGCGGCGGGCAATACGGCGCCGATCACCTCTAATATCACGGTCGACTTTACGGCGCCAACGCTGGAATTCAATGCGATTGCTGTCGATGGATATATCGATGCGGCAGAGGCCGGTGCGGCGATCACCCTGAGCGGTAAGGCGTCTGCGGCGGATGTAGGGCGCACGGTAACGTTGACCATTAACGGTCAAACGTATCTGGCGAACGTCGATGCCCAAGGTAACTGGACCACCGATGTTCCAGCCAACACCTTCCTCGGTTTGGCGAGCGGCCAATACACCTTAACCGCAACCTTGTCGGATGCGGCGGGCAACACCACCACCATCGATACGTCGCTGGGTATTTACACGCATCTGCCGGTACCGGTGCTGAATACGCCATTTGGTGATGGCGTGTTGAGCAAACCCGAGACCGAAGCGATTCAAACCCTCACCGGTAATACCGGTGCTGTTGGCGCGAATCAAACCGTAGTAGTGAATATCGGCGGTAAAGATTTCACTGGCACCGTTAACAGCGACGGCTCGTGGACTGTCAACATTCCGGCTAATGAACTTAGCGGCCTGCAGGACGGCGGTACGCCGCTGACGGTGACGGTAACGGATCCGGCGGGTAATGTCGGCACCACCACCACCAACGTCAACGTTGACCTCACACCGCCAGCCTTAACCCTTGAACCGCTGACCGGTGACAACGTCCTCAATACCGACGAAGTGGCGACGGGCTTCCTGGTGCAAGGGACCAGCGATGTTGGCGATGCAGGGCGTACCGTTTCGCTGGTGATTGAAGGCCATACTTACAGCGGTGTTGTGCTGGGCGACGGTACATGGTCGGTGCTGATCCCAGCGAATTCGCTGGCCGATCTGTCTGTCGGTGATCATACCTACAGCGCGTCGATCACTGACGCGGCGGGTAACCAAACTGTGGTGAATGGCACCGTCAACGTTTCCGGCGTTGCCAGCCCGCTGTTCCCAACTATCGATGCGCCGTTTGGTGACACCATCCTAAATATTGAGGAAACGGGTGAAGTACAGACGCTGACCGGGACTACCGGTGCGCTAGGTGCAGGACAAACCGTGAAGGTGAGCATTGGTGGCAGAGACTTCAATGCCGTGGTCACCAACGACGGACACTGGTCGCTCGACGTGCCCGCCAATGCTCTGGCCGGTTTGCCGCAAGGAGATTTGACGATTGTCGTCACCTCAACCAGTGCGTCGGGTGCGACCGGCAGCGGAACTCTTCACGCCACCGTTGACACCGTCGCACCGACGATAGTCATCGACAATGTCGCCGGTGACAACACCATCAACGCGGCTGAAATTCTGCAACCGGTGATCCTGACCGGTAAAGCGTCAACCAGCGATACCGGCCAGACCGTGAAAGTGAGCATTGTGCTCAACGGTACCAGTTATGACGGCATCGTGGATGCTGATGGCAACTGGAGCGTGACGCTGCCGAACGATGTGCTGCAAGGCCTGGCTGATGGCAAACATACCTTTAGCGCCTCGCTCACCGATGCGGCCGGTAACACTACGACGGTCGAACATGACTTCTTCATTGAGGCCGGTCCGGCCAGCCAACCTACCATTACCTTCGATAAAATCTCGGGCGACGATTACATCAACGCTCAGGAAAAAGGCGAAGCCCTGGTCATCAGCGGCGAGTCAACCAACCTTGAAGAAGGCCGGGTGATCACCGTGACCTTCAACAGCGTCGACTACACCGCAACCGTCGGCGCTGATGGCAAATGGACATTAACGCTGGCCGCCGGAACGCTGAATGGTTTGGGTGATGGCGAACTGACGGTGACGGCGAATGCCACCAGTCTGGTGGGTAACCCTGCGACGGCGACCCACGATGTCAACGTGCTGGCAAGCGCGGCTAACTTGCCAAGCATCACCATTTCGCCAATTTCTGGCGATGATCGCATCAACAGCACCGAGCACGGTCAGGACCTGATCATTAAAGGGACTTCCAACCATCTGGTCGCAGGGCAGACCATCAATGTCAATCTCAATGGCAAAGATTATTCCGCTACCATTAATCCAGATGGAACCTGGCAAACCACCGTGCCGCAGGCGGCGGTAGAAGCATTGGGTGACCAAAAATACACCGTTACCGCCACCGGTTCTGATATTGCACAAAACCCAGCAACGGCGACCCACGATGTCACTGTCGATACCACGCCGCCGATACTGAGTATCAGCGTCGATACCGGTCTGGATACCGTACTCAATCTGGCCGAAGCCCTGGCAGGGTTGCCGGTCTCCGGTAAAACGGAAGCGGGACTGACCGTCACCGTGACGGTCAACAATATTCAATACACCACCGTGGCACTGGGTGATGGAACCTGGTCTCTGACCATTCCATCCGGCGATTTGCTGGCCATTAAAGTCGACGGGCAGTTGCCAATTACCGCCACCGTCACCGACGGGGCAGGCAACCCAAGCACCATCTCAGTGGTTCCGGAGATTTCGCTCGCCATTAACACGCTGCCAATTCTGACCATTGACCCGCTTGACTTCGTCAATCTTGCAACGGCGGCAGACGGTTTCCAAATCAAAGGAACCAGCACCAATCTGGCCGATGGCACCGAGGTACAGGTCAAGATTGCCGGTGTTGATTTTACCGGTATCGTCACGGGAGGCGTCTGGACGGTGAATGTGGGGGCAGGCGAACTGACACCGCAAAATGTGGCTGAAGGGCTGAGCACTGTCAGCGTCAGCTATACCGACCCAGCCGGTAACCCAGCCTCCGCCAGCCAAAGCGTAACGGTCGACTTCACGCCGCCGTTACCGTCTAGCGTTGACACGCTGTTTGGTGACGGCAGACTGAATATTGTTGAATCCACCCAAGACCAAATCATCACCGGTAAAGTTACGGCGGATCCGGGACAAACGGTGACGCTGACCATTGGCGGTAAATCCGTCGATGCCGTGGTTGGGCCGGATGGCACATGGACTGCCACCATTCCGACCGCCACGCTGGCGGGGCTGGCCGATGGCCTCAACACCTTGACCGTTACCGTGACGGATGCCGCGGGTAACCCGACATCCAAAGACTTCACGTTCAACACGCTGACGCATATTCAGCCGGTCGCCACCGTCACCGACAGCTTCGATGGCGTGATTAACTTGCCGAAAGCCAGCGACGTCAACGGCGGATCGATCAGTGGCACCACGGGGATCACCAGCGCCGGTCAGACCGTCATCGTTAACCTTAACGGCCACGATTTTACGGCCAATGTGGACTCCGCTACCGGCACATGGAAATTACCGTTAGAGTCCGCCGATTTGTTGGGACTGCCAAACGGGACCTGGGTCGTCACCGTCACGGTCACCGATGATGCGGGTAACAGCAGCACCAAGACTGAAAACATCACCGTACAGCTTACGCCACCGCCGATCCCAAGCCTTGATTTGGTCTTTGGCGACGGCGTGCTGAACTTTGCTGAAGCACGAGACGGTCAAACCATCAGCGGTTCAACCGGCGTGAGCGGAGCGGGGCAAATCGTCAATGTCTACTTTGCCGGTAACACCACTCCGTTGCTGGCCACCGTGGGCACGGATGGTAAATGGACGCTGGCGCTTACCCCATCAGAGTTGGCCGATCTTGGCGGCACGGGCCCTTACTCCATTACCGTGGTCAGTACCGACCAGTACGGCAACAGCAGTTCTAGCGTGCCGCAAACCTTCACCGTTGACTTGAGTGTTCCGACGCCGGAAATCACCAATACTCCGTTTGGTATTGACGGTGTATTGAATATTGCCGAAGCGGGTGCGCCAATCACCATTAGCGGCAAAACCGGTATCGTCGGTGATAACCAGAATGTGAAGGTGACCATCGATGTGAACGGTGTGCCTTATAACGCCACGGTCGACACTTTGGGCAACTGGTCATTGGAGTTACCTGCCGGTGCACTGAGCGGCCTGACGGGGAATCCTCACACCATCAATGTGACGGCGACCGATGTCAGCGGCAACACCGCCAATACCACACTTAACTTCACCACCGACTTCACGCCGCCAGTGGTGGCGGTCACCAATGTCTCGACCGACGGCTACATCAATATTGCCGAAGCGGCTGCCGGAACCACCATCAGCGGTACGACAGATGGCGCGAGTGTGAAAGTCAGTATCGGCGGCGTGCTGTTTGACGCCGTAGTGACCGGCGGAACATGGTCGCTGGCGCTGAACGCGGCGCAAATCGGCACCTTGGCACAAGGGGACCAGCCGATTATCGTGACGGCCACGGATGCTGCCGGTAACACCAGCACCGCGTTGTCGCATGTGGGCGTTGTCACCAATGCTTCGCTGGCCCCCACTGTCACTGTCGGGCTGTTTGCCGGTGATAACGTGCTGGACTACGGCGAAAGCCGGACCACGCAAACCATCAGCGGCACCACGACCCACGTTGAAGCCGGACGCACGGTGCAGATAACCGTTGGCACTGGAAGCTTCAGTGCGATAGTTCAGGCAGATGGCACCTGGAGTGTCGCGTTAACGCCTGCGCAGTTGCAGGGGTTAGGTGGTGCAACCAATATCACCGCCAATGTCACGGATATCGCCGGTAACCCGGCACCGGCGAATGTTCATCCGATCACGGTAGATTTGACGCCTCCACCAACGCTGCTCACCATTAACCCGATCACCGGTGACAACGTCATTAACGTGGCGGATAACGGACCACTTAATGTCACCCTGAGCGGGGAATACCGTGGGGCATCTCCTCTTCTTCAAACGGTCAGTGTTTCAGTCACTATCGGTGGCGTGACAACACCGCTTGGTGTATCCGTTCCGCTCATCGGCACTAATGGAAACTGGACAATCCCGGTAGTGTTGGGCTCTTTCGCTTTCCCAGCGGATGGCACTTACACCGTTACTGCAACATTAATCGGCCCTGGGCCAACAGCCACTGTCACCCAAACGGTACTGGTCGACCGCACACCGCCAACGCTGACCATCGGTACCTTTGCCGGTGATGATGTGCTGAACGGCACCGAAGCGGCGACGGCTCAGACCGTCAGCGGTACGGCGTCTACCAGTGAAATTGGTCGTACGGTCACCGTGACGCTCAACGGTAAAACCTACACCGCCGTCGTCGGTGCCGGTGGGGCATGGAGCACGGTCATTCCTGCGGCAGATTTGCAGAATGCGGTTCCGGGCACCAACACCATTAATGCCAGCCTCACGGATGCCGCGGGTAACACCACAACACAAGCGCACAACTTTAGCACCGATACCGTTGCGCCGCTGCTGAGCGTAGGGGTGTTGGCCGGTGATAACGTGCTGAACCTGGCCGAGTCGTTGTTAACTCAGGTGCTGACCGGTACCACCAATGCCGAAGACGGACAGATTGTTACCATCAAAATTGCCGGTGTCACGGTAGCGACGGCTGAAGTAGCCGGGGGTTCCTGGACGGCGTCGATTCTTCCTTCGAACCTCTCAGGCTTGCTGCAAGGGCCGAACGTCCTGACGGTGTCAGTGACGGACAAAGCCGGTAACGCCACCAGCGTCGATGTCGGGTTGAACGTGGTGTTCAACAGCCTGTTGGATCTTTCCATCGTCAGCGGCTTGGGGACGACCGGTAATACCGTGCTGAATGCGGCGGCCTTGCTGGTCGGCCAAACGATCAGTGGGGTCACCGGCAGCGCGGGCGTTGGTGCGAAGGTGTCAGTGTTAGTCGGCGGACAGCCGGTGACGGCGGATGTCGGTGCTAATGGCGCGTGGAGTCTGGTTATTCCACCAACGCTGCTAGCGAACTTGCCGAATGGTCCTCTGTCGTTAAATGTCGTTCTGACTGATGCGGCCGGTAACACCAAAACGCAGGTTATTGACCTCAACATTAGTAAAATCTTGCCGGTAATTGGTGACCTGACCTCGCAGATTGGGGGAGCCGGTCATATCCTCAACGATGCCGCTGCCGGTGTGGTACAAACGGTCAGCGGCGCGATCACCGCAGCTGACGGCACGATTGTCAAAGTGGCCGTGGGCGCACAGACCTTTACCGGTACGGTGCTCAACGGTCTGTATAGCATCAACATCCCTGCCGGGAGCTTGAAAGCGCTGGCCGACGGCGTGGTGCCGGTCATTCTGACCGCCACCGATACCGCCGGCAACGTGGTGACGCAGGTGCTGAACCCGATCACCGTTGCGGTGCATAACCTGCCGTCCATCGTGCTGGATCCGCTGTTCGGCGATGGCGTGCTCAACGCGGTCGACCTGACTCTCAATCAGGTGATCACCGGTACGGTTAAAAACGTCGCGGCAGGCACCAGCATCTCGGTTCTGCTGGGGAATAGCGCTACACCACTCACTGCGATTGTTGATGCGACGGGGCACTTCAGCGTTAACGTGCCGTCAAACCTGCTCACGGGCCTGACCAATGGCAGCCTCGCGGTCAATGTGGCGATCACCGACGCTAACGGTAACTCGGCTACGGTCGCGACCAGTGCGGGTATCAATATTACGCTGCCAACCATCAGTCTGGATCCGCTGTTCAATAATGGCGTGTTGGGGGCCTTTGATGCCCTGACCGCTCAAACGGTCAGCGGCGTGGTGAATGGCGTAACCGCAGGGACCTCAGTCAAAGTGACCCTTGGTGGAAAAACCTTCCTCGGTGTGACCGACGCCGGTGGGGTCTTCAACATCACCCTGCAACCCGGTGATCTGAAAGCGCTGGCGGATGGCTCGCAAACGCTAGGTGTGTCGGTAGTCAGTGATGTGGGTAACATTGGCGTGCTCAATACGCCAGTGAATATCATCATCAATAACTTGCCGAAAATATCGCTGGATTCGCTGTTCGGTGGCGATGGCATTCTGAACGCGGCCGATTTACTGCTCAATCCGGTGATCAGCGGAACCGTGCTCAATGCGGCGGCGGGGTCTAGCGTCAAAATTACCTTCGGGCCGTTGACGCTCAACGCGGTGGTCGATGCTACCGGACATTTCTCTGCACCCCTGGCCGGATTGGACCTCACCAATCTGCTCAATGGGAATGCGACGGTGGGCGTGACCGTGACCGATGCGGCGGGCAACACCAGCAGCGCGAGTACCAATATCAGCGTCGGTATTCATAACCTGCCAAGCATTGTCCTCAATCCGATCTTTGGCGACGGCGTGCTGAACGTGGTTGACCTGCTGACCGGGCAAACCATCAGCGGTACGGCCACCAACGTGGCGGTAGGGACGCAGGTGCAGATTTCGCTTAACGGCAAAAACTACACTGCAACCGTCGGCGTGGGCGGGGTATTTAGCATCACCGTACCACCGTTAGATCTGAAAAATATCACCCTTGATGGCCTGACTAACGTCGTTGCCAGCGTGGTGGATGCCACCGGCAACCTCGGTACCATCACGACGGCGGTGAACGTGCTGTCCAATGCGCTGCCAACCGTGACGCTGGATCCCCTGTTCGGCAATGGCTTGCTGAATGCGGCACAAGCGCTGCTGACCCAAACCATCAGTGGTAAAACCACCAATGCGGAAGGGTCAACCGTGACGATAACCGTGGCGGGAATTCCTCTGACGGGAACCGTGAAAGCGGACGGTACCTTCTCGATAAGCATACTGCCTTCTATTCTGGCCGGATTGCAGGACGGGACGCCGAGCATCGGTGTTTCCATCACCAACCCAGCGGGTCACACCGTTGATACCAGTGCCACCGTTACGGTCGGTATTCATCTCTTGCCAACCTTGCCACCACTGGGACTGGTGTTTGGTGATGGCTACCTGAACCTGGCGGAAGCGGGAACCAACACCACGCTCAATGGCACCACTAACATTCAAACCGGTGTCGCGACCATCAACGTCGGTGGTGTTATCCATACCGTCAACTTCACCGGTGGCGCATGGAGTTCCGTGTTCACCGCCGCTGAACTGAAAGGTCTGGCCGACGGTACCACCACGGTCAAAGTCACTATCACCGATGCGGTGGGTAACAGCACGACGCAAACCAGTCCGTTGGTGGTTAAAACCCACGCCTTGCCAGCGGTGTCACTCGATGGCTTGGGCTCACTGGGCGGCCTGCTTAGCGGTATTCTTGGTAGCGGTCTGACGCTGAAAGGGAAAAGTCTCAACATCGGACAGGGCGGTATTGTCAGCGTCACATTGCTGGGAACGACGCTCGGCGCTGTGGTACAAGCTGACGGAAGCTGGCAGGCGAAGTTCGGCAGTGAGGTATTCAGTGCCTACAGCATCTTGACGCTATTGACTGCGCTGACCGGAAACATTGTGGGCTTGCAAGCGACCGATCTCGCGGGTAACGGCGTCAATATCCACGTTGGGCTGGCGTCGGGGTCAACGCTTCCGGCGCAGACCTTAATGGCGACAGAATCTCTGACGACGGATGACACTCATACGCTGGCGGCTGTTCACTCAACGTCTGACACCTCCACCACCGATACCACCCACCATGCGGCTGTCAGTACCTTGACCGACCCAGTGGCGACGGCGGATACCGGTGCACAGGTGGCATCAACCGAAACCACGGCTCACGACGAAACGGCGTTCTCCATTGGCGGCGTCACGCTCGAAGTGACGCACACCGGTGAGGAAATTGTCGGTACCAGCGGCAATGACATCATTGAGTTGAACACGCTGGACTTCGGTCATATCGACGGCGGTTCCGGTATCGACACCTTATTACTGGCGGGTACCAATCAGCATCTGGACCTGACGCTGCTTGGCCTGAAAGTGGATCACATCGATATCTTCGACTTAGGCAACTCCGGCACCAACAGTATCTCGCTGAACTTGCACGAGGCGCTGACGGTGAAAGACAACCCGACCGACGAAGTGATCATCAAAGGCGGTGCAGGCAGTCTGGTGCATCTGGTGGCGGGCAGTGATGGCGCGTGGGCTGAAACCGGCCAACGCACCGTCGATGGCCTGACGTTCGATGTGTATCACAACGCGTCCTTGTCAGACACCAACACGTTGGGAGACGTATTGGTTCAGCACGGTCTGCACGTTCAACAAAACTAACAGAGTTCATAGCAGCACGGTCTGGCTCCTCCTCTTTGCAGGGGAGGAGCACACAAGTTGGCTGAAAATAATAATAATCCAGCGAAAATAAGTGGTGTCGCTCATGAGAAAAAAGAGGTCATTGCGGCAATTTGTCGCGGTACTCGGAACAATAGGGATAGTTGTTGCGGGTGCAAACAGTGGGAAGGTGTTCGCGGCTGACAAGCAGCCTGAATTTGACTGGCAAGCCGCACCGACAGAGGAAATGCGCGCCAGCCTGACGTTACGTGATGCCATATTGCGTGCCTTTGCGCGAAATCCGCAAATCGCCGAAGCGGCGGCGCAGATCCGCGTCGGCGCGGGCAATTTGGACGTCGCCAAAAGTGCGTGGTATCCGCAAATTTCCTTACAAGGTACGGCGGGGAAATCCCGACAAACGGACTCCTCCGGGACACTGGATAACAATGCGTCCGGCGGTATTCAGCTCAGTCAGTTGCTGTACGACTTTGGGCGAACCGGCGGCAGTATTGATGAGCAACAACGGCTGTCCGACTCCTACCGATACGCGCTTTACGGCACCATGACCGACGTGGCGCTGAGTACGCTGCAAGCTTATTTGCAGGTGAAGCGCTATCAGGCATTAAGCGTCGCCGCGCGTGACAATATTGATTCACTGCAACGGGTGGCGAACACCGCCAAACTGCGGGCCGATGCCGGGTTAAGCTCTCAATCCGACGTGCTACAAGCCGAAACCCGCATCGCCGGGATGCGCGCGACCGTCGAGCAATACCGTGCCCAGCAGCGTTCGGCACAGGCGCAGCTCACCGTGCTGACCGGCGTGGTGGCCGATAATCTGCCTGATCTGCCGCAAAGCCTGCTCGACCAAAAGGTCACCCTCAACAAAATCCCCTACGAAAACAGTGCGCTGGTGCGCGCCGCTCAGGCCAAACAACAGGCCGCCATCGAGCGGGTGAATCAGGCCGAAGCCCAACACTGGCCGACCATCAAAGTGCAGGCGGGCCGCACCCGTTACCAAAACGCCTCCAGCAGCGGCGGCTCTTACTGGAATGACGAAGTACAACTGGCGGTGGACGCGCCGGTGTATCAGGGCGGCGCGGTCAGTGCCAAAGCCCGTGCCGCCGAAGGCGAGCGGCAGGCGGCGCAGGCCGATGTTGAAAAGGCCAAGTTGGATATCAATCAGAAAGCCTCCACCGCCTATGCCGACATGATTGGGGGTCAGCAGCGTCAGGTCGCAGGAGAAGATCAATACTCGAGCGCAACGCACACGCGCAGCGTTTATCAGGATGAGTACAAACTCAGTAAACGCAGCCTGAATGACCTGTTGAGCGTTGAGCAAGACGTTTTTCAGGCCGACACCATGCGCATTGGCGCGCTCTACGACGGCTGGGACGCCACGGTGCGCTATGCCGCTGCTGTCGACAACTTAGTGGATATGTTGGGCATTGACCGGCAAAAACAGACCGGCGATACCATCCCATCCTTATAACAGGGCGTCATTTTTACACGAGATATAATGCGTTAAAGAGGTGATATGAGCACAGAAACCGACACCAACAACCCTAACGCGACGGCAAAGGCAGCGCCTGTGTCGATAGATATCTGGATAAGCGCGATGATTCGCGTGGCAGAAAGTTTTGGTAAACCTTCAGATCCGCAATATTTACGCCAGCAAATGCGCTGGTTTGAACATCAACCCTTGGGCCGTCAGCTTGAACGCTTAAGCGGCCTGATGGGCTTACATGTCGGGATGGTCAGCTGGACGAAAGTACGCTGGCGCAACGAAGTCTTGCCAGCGATTATCCAGCTCGAGCAGGGTGGTATCGCGGTGATCGAGCGCTTGCATGATGACGGACAGGCTGACTACTGGCTGAGCGACGGCGGTGATCTGCTGCGCTCTACCGAACTGGTGACGCTGCTGCAACAGGGCACCGGCTCGGTGGTGTTGGTTGGCGTGGCGGCACGCGGGCGCGACCAGCGTATTGATGAATTTGTTCAGCCCTATAAAAAACACTGGTTCTGGGACAACTTTCGCGGCGCGGGGCGCAAAATCGCGGAAATCTCGCTGGCGTCGATTGTCGGTAACGTCCTGGCGCTGGCCGGTATTTTGTTCTCAATGCAAATTTATGACCGCGTTATTCCGGCTCAATCATTGCCGACGCTGTGGGTACTGTTTTTCGGCGTGGTACTGGCCGCTGCGCTGGAGTACGTCATTCGTCTGATGCGCACATTAGTCTCTGACCTGATGGGCAAACGCATTGACCTCAAAGTGTCGTCATTGTTCTTTGTTCGCGCCATGAACATTAAGAACGATGACCGGCCAAAATCCACCGGCTCCTTTATTTCTCAACTGCGTGAAATCGATCAGGTGCGCGAACTGCTGACCTCCACCACGGTCAGCGCCGCGGCCGACATGCCGTTTGTGCTGCTGTTTCTCGGCATTATGTTTTTCATCGGCGGGCCGCTGGTGATCATTCCGCTGCTGGCGATCCCGCTGATTGTGATTCCCGGCATTTTGATCCAGTGGCCGATGGCCAAACTGGCAAAAGAGGGGATGCGCGAAGGCGCGCTGCGTAACGCGGTGCTGGTGGAAACCATTGAAGGTATCGAAGACATCAAAGCCTTGCAGGCCGAAGCCTACTTCCAGCGCCAGTGGGAACAGACGCACGAAGTCAGCGCGTCGGTCGGTATGAAGCAACGTCTGTGGGGCGCGCGCCTGACCGGCTGGGCGTCAACGGTGCAACAACTCACCTACGCAGGCATGTTGGTGGCCGGGGTGTATCTGGTGCTCAGTGGCGATATCACCACCGGTACGCTGGTGGCGAGCAGCATGTTGTCATCACGGACTATCGCGCCGCTGATGCAGCTCACCATGGTGTTCTCCCGCTGGCAACATGCCAAAAGCGCCATGAAAGGGCTGGATGATTTACTCAAAAAACCGATCGACCGCCAGGAGGATGCCGAGCTGTCCCATTGCCCGACGCTCAGCGGCCATTACCAGTTGCGGAACGTGCAATACACCTATGACAAGGAGCAGTCGCCGAACGTGCTGGGTATCGGTCAGTTGGAGATCAAAC
>Ga0105854_1000609_pt1 | contig 15719 bp, 14 predicted proteins | sample OrgsoiDNA_201058_FD_89679 | JGI IMG/M metagenome (GOLD analysis project Ga0105854, IMG submission 89679) | Permafrost soil microbial communities from the Arctic, to analyse light accelerated degradation of dissolved organic matter (DOM) -... | ecosystem: Environmental > Terrestrial > Soil >... | reverse complement strand
TTTCGACGCCGCGCGCGGGGCGCGCGCCTGCCGCTTCGTCGGTCTCATGATCATCCCGCCGGCGTCTGACGATCCCAACGGAGCACGGCCGTATTTCCGGGCGCTCCGGGACGTGCGGGATCGGCTTCTGGCACGAGGCGTGGATGCATCCATGCTTCAGGAGCTGTCCATGGGCATGAGCCACGACTTCGAGGTGGCTGTGGAAGAAGGCGCGACGCTCGTGCGCGTGGGAACGGCAATTTTTGGAGGCCGGACCTATGTTTGACCCTGCTCTGTCGCCTCAACGCCCTTCGTCCGATAAGGCTGAGCGGGGAGAACGATCACGTATGAATGTCAGCCCGCTTGACCTCCGCCAGCAGCGTTTTCGCAAGAGTTTCCGCGGTTTCGACCCGATCGAGGTCGCCTCGTTCCTGGCCGCCGTGGCCGACGACTACGAGCAGGCGCTGCGCGAAACCGACCGGCTCCGGCAGGACCTTATGCGCATGGAAGCCGTCCTGCTCGAGCACCGCGAGCACGAAAAGAACCTCCAGGCCACGATGACGACGGCCCAGAAGCTGTCGGACGACATCAAGGCCAACGCCGACCTCGAGGCGCGGCGCATCATCCGCGACGCCGAGAGCCGCTCCGATCTGCTGCTCGAGAGGACGCAGTCGCGGGTCGAGGACATCCAGCGCGAGATCGACGGCCTCAAGCTGAAGCGCAAGGACGTCGAGACGTCGATCGAAGCCAACATCTCGACGCTGCGCAACACGCTCGAGTTCGTCCGCGAGCAGGAAGCGCGCGAGCGCGACGACAAGATCCTGCTGCACCGGCCGCGGTTCGTGCCGGAGACGCTCGACAACGCCGACGCGCACCCGACCCGCAAAGTCGTCGGGTGATCACGCTCGACGTGCGCGTCATCCCGCGGGCCCGCAAGACCGAGTGCGCCGGGTTCAGGGATGACGTGCTCGTGATCCGGGTGGCGGCGCCGCCGGTCGAAGGCGCCGCCAACGACGCGCTGATCGCGTTCCTCGCCTCCGCCTTGCACGTCCCCCGCCGCGCGATCCACATGCTGAGCGGCGATCGCGGCCGCAAGAAGCGCGTCGCCATCGAAGGCGTGACCCTCGAACAGATCCGCGCCCTACAATAGACCGTGCTCGCGGACTTCCTGATCCACAACACCTCCGAGATCCTGACGTGCGCCGGCCCTGCGCCGCGGATCGGCGCGCGCCAGGCGGATGCGCGGCCGGTGCCGCGCGCGGCCATTGCCGCCTACCGCGGACAGATCGTGTTCATCGGCTTCGAGAGCCTCCTGGCGCGCGAGGTCGAGCTCGAACCGGGCGCGGTGACGATCGACGCGCAGGGCGGCGCGGTCGTGCCCGGCTTCGTCGATCCGCACACCCACGTCGTCTTTGCCGGCGATCGCCGCGAGGAACTGCGCCGGCGGCTGGCCGGCGCGACCTACGAGCAGATCGCGGCGGACGGCGGCGGCATCCTCGGCACGGTGATCGCCACGCGCGCGGCGACCGAGGATGCGCTCATCGCCGGCACGCGGATCCGCCTCGACGAGATGCTGCGCTGCGGCACGACGACGTGCGAGGCGAAGAGCGGCTACGCGTTGACCACCGAGGGCGAGCTGAAACTGCTGCGCGCGATCCGCGCGCTGGGGGCCACGCATCCCGTCGAGCTGTCGCCGACCTTCATGGGCGCGCACGAAGTGCCGGTCGAGTACCGCAACCGCCGGCGGGCGTACGTCGACCTCGTCGTCCGCGACATGATTCCCGCCGTCGCGCGCGAGCGGCTCGCCGAGTGGTGCGACGTGTTCTGTGAGACCGGCGTGTTCACGCCCGACGAATCGCGGGAGATCCTCGAGGCCGGGCGCGCCGCCGGGCTCAAGCCGCGAATCCATGCCGACGAGCTCGCGTTGAGCGGCGGATCGACGGTCGCCGCCGCGGTCGGCGCGCGGTCCGCGGATCACCTGATCTTCGTCGACCGCGCGGGCGCGGACGGCCTGGCGGCCGCCGGCGTCGTCGCCACGCTGCTGCCGATTGCGGCGTTCTACCTGAAGCTCGCGCAGTTTGCGCCGGCGCGCATGCTGATCGAGCGCGGCGTCGCCGTCGCGCTCGCCACCGACGTCAACCCGGGCGCCGGCTACTCACCGTCGATGCCGTTTGCGATGACGCTCGCGTGCTTCGCGATGAACCTGACCTTCGAGGAGGCGCTCGTCGGCGCGACGATCAACGCGGCGTGCGCGCTCGATCGCCAGGATCGCGTCGGCAGCCTCGAGCCCGGCAAACAGATGGACGCGGTCGTCGTCCGCGGGCCGGCCGTCAATCTCATCCGCGTCGGCGCCGACACGATCGGCACCGTCGTCAAACGCGGAAGGATCGTGGTCGATAACGGAGGGGGCGGAGGGAACGGTTAAACACGGAGAAGCGGAGGCACAGAGAAGAACGAAGAAGAAACACTGGATCTTCTCTGTTCATCCTCCGCTGCTCCGTTTCTCTGTGTGATCCCGTTTTCTCCGTACCCTCCGTTCACCAAGGAACACACATGTCACTGATCGATCAGTCCGTACGGGATCTGCTAACCGCCTTCAGCTCTTCTGATCCGACGCCCGGCGGCGGCTCCGCGTCGGCGCTCGCGTCGGCGGTTGGCGCGTCGCTGCTGATGATGGTGGCGGGGCTCCCCAGGACGCGCAGCGGATCGGACGAGGACCGCGCGGCGCTGACCGCGGCGGCCGTCCGGCTTGCCGGCATCCGCGAGCGGCTCTCGCATGCGATCGACGCCGACACCACGGCGTACGATCAGGTGGTCGCGGCGTACAAACAGCCGAAGGCGTCGCCCGACGAGCAGTCCGCGCGCAAGGCCGCGATACAGGACGCGCTCCGCGCCGCCACCGACGTCCCGCTCGGCGTCGTCCGTCTGTCCGCTGGCGCGCTCGATGAGGCGATCGCCGTCGCCAGGCACGGGCACCGCGCGGCGGCCAGCGACGTCGGTGTCGCCGTGGCGCTGCTCCGGGCGGGCGCGCGCGGCGCGCAGCTCAACGTGGAGATCAACGTCGGCAGCATCACGGATGCCGGCTACACCGGCGAGGTCGCCGCGGAGATCGCTCGACTGTCTGACGGGGTGGGGCGCGCCGCGGACGAAGCCGACGCGCTACTTCGGGGCGCCGCTCGGCACGGGTGAGATGAACGTGAGGACGTCGACGTGGATCGAGAGCGGCTGCGTATAGAAGAACCCGGGCACCAGCTCGATCTTCCTCACGTACGACAGATCGACGACGGTCTGCATGTTCGAGTGGGTCACGGAGATCTTCGCGGGGTCCACCGGTACGTCGTACTGGGCCACGAGCTCCAGGATCTTATCGGTGAGCTCCTCGTCCGTCATCCGTTCGCGGTGCAGCGTCGCGTACTGAATGCCGTCCTTCAGCTTGAAATGCGGAGAGAAGGCGCCGAACGCGTGCCATGTGGCGTTCGCCACCAGCGCCACTACCGCGAGCTTCAGGAGGGTGCGAATCATCAGCGGGTCTGGTGGAACATCCTATCCCACCGGGTGCGGGTGAAGAAGTGCGCGAACACCGACACGAGGCCCTTCACCGTCGCGCCGGCGCTCTCGTCCTGGTAGTCCTCGCGCTCGGCCTGGTACGACCAGTAAATCACGAGCGACTTGCCCTTGATGTTCTCGCGCGGCAGAAAGCCCCAGTAGCGGCTGTCCTGCGAGTTGTCGCGGTTGTCGCCCATCATGAAGTAGTGGTCCGCCGGCACGGTGACCGGGCCGTAGTTCTTGCGGACGTCGAACGACGTGACCTCGTGGAGCTCCGACGGCGCGCTGGGCGCCTCGAGGAAATGGACGTACGGCTCGTCGAGCGCCGTGCCGTTGACGTAGACCTTCTTGTCCCGCAGCTCCACCGTCTCGCCCGGCAGGCCGATCACCCGCTTGATGAAATCGCGGTCGGGCTCCTCGGGATACTTGAACACGAGGACGTCGCGGCGCTTGATGGTGCCGATCGGCAGCAGCGCGCGCTCGAGGCCGGTCTCGGTCGGGCCGAAGACGAACTTGTTGACGAGCAGGTGATCGCCGATGAGCAGCGTCTCCTCCATCGACCCGGTCGGGATCTTGAAGGCCTGCACCACGAACGTGCGGATGAAGAGCGCCAGGATCACCGCGATGACGATCGACTCGAAGTACTCGCGCAGCGTCGACTTCCGGAAGTCCGCGCCGGGCTCCGTGTCCTGAGCCCTGCTCCCCGAGCCCTGAGCCCTACTCACTGTCCGTCCCCATCTTCAGCACGGCGAGAAACGCCTCCTGCGGGATCTGCACCCGCCCGACCTGCTTCATGCGCTTCTTGCCTTCCTTCTGCTTCTCGAGGAGCTTGCGCTTGCGCGAGATGTCGCCGCCGTAGCATTTGGCGAGCACGTTCTTGCGCATCGCCTTCACCGACTCGCGCGCGATGATGCGCCCGCCGATCGCCGCCTGAATCGCGATCTCGAACATCTGCCGCGGAATCAGCTCGCGCATCTTCGCCGCCAGCGCCCGCCCGCGCTCGTACGCCATGTCCGTGTGGACGATGATCGAGAGCGCGTCCACCGGATCGCCGTTCACCAGGATGTCGAGCTTCACCAGCGGCGACGGCCAGTAGCCGGTGACATGATAGTCGAGCGACGCATAGCCGCGCGAGATGGTCTTGAGCTTGTCGTAGAAGTCGAGGACGACCTCGTTGAAGGGCAGCTCGTAGGTGATCAGCACGCGGTCCGACGCGAGATACTCGAGCGTCTTCTGCACGCCCCGCTTGTCCTGGCAGAGTTTCAGGATCCCCCCGACGTGCTCGGCCGGCGTGAGGATCATCGCGGTGATCACCGGCTCCTCGATCGTGTCGATCAACCCGGCGTCCGGCAGCTTCGCGGGGCTGTCGATCTCCCGCACGACGCCGTCGGTCGTCGTCACGCGGTACAGCACGCCCGGCGCGGTCGTCACCAGGTCCATGTCGAACTCGCGTTCGAGCCGCTCCTGGACGATCTCCATGTGCAGCAAACCGAGGAAGCCGCAGCGGAACCCGAAGCCGAGCGCGACAGACGTCTCCGGCTCGTAGAAGAACGACGCATCGTTCAGACGCAGCTTCTCGAGCGCGTCGCGCAGCTGCGGATACTCGTGTCCCTCGACCGGATAGAAGCCGGCGAAGACCATCGGCTTCAGCGGCTTGAAGCCGGGAAACGGCTCGAGCGCCGGCCGGCCGCTCTCGGTCACGGTGTCGCCGATCTTCGCGTCGCTGATTTTTTTGATGTTGGCGACCAGGAACCCGACCTCGCCGACGCCGAGCTCGTCGGCCGGGATCGCCTTCGGCGTGAAGATCCCGACCTGCAACGACTCGTAGTCCTGCCCTTCCGCCATCAGCCGGATCTTCATCCCCGGCCGCAGCACGCCGTCGATCACGCGCACGACGATGACAACGCCGCGGTAGGGGTCGTACCAGGAGTCGAAGATCAGCGCCTTCAGCGGCGCGTCGGGGTTCCCGGCCGGCGGCGGCAGGCGCGCGACGATCGCTTCGAGAATCTCGGGGACGCCGGTTCCCGCTTTCGCGCTCGCCAGCAACGCATGATCGCCGTCGAGGCCGATGATGTCGGAGATCTGGCGCCGCGCCTCTTCCGGCTGCGCGCTCGGCAGATCGATCTTGTTGATGACCGGGATGATCTCGAGGTTGTTCTCGACCGCGAGGTACGCGTTCGCCAGCGTCTGCGCCTCGACCCCCTGCGACGCGTCGACGATCAGCAGCGCGCCTTCGCACGCGGCCAGCGACCGTGTCACCTCGTAGGAAAAGTCGACGTGCCCCGGCGTGTCGATGAGGTTGAGCGCGTACTTCTGGCCGTCGTTCGCCGTGTAGTGCAGGCAGACCGGGTGCGCCTTGATGGTGATGCCGCGCTCGCGCTCGAGATCCATGGCGTCGAGCACCTGCGCTTCCATCTCGCGCGCCTGCAGGGCGCCGGTGATCTCGAGGAAGCGGTCGGCCAGGGTCCACTTGCCGTGGTCGATGTGCGCGATGACCGAGAAGTTTCGGATGTGTTGAGGGTCCACTTAGCCGTTAATCGCTTTCGTATCAATATGTTACTGCAAGCTATAGCATTGGTGCCGTCATTAGGACATAATACGACTTAATGGCTGTTAAAGACCTCTCAGGCGAGTTATCGGCGATGCAGGCTATCGTCCAGTCGCTCGATGGTCTGGACCAGCCGACGCGCACCCGCGTTCTCCACTGGATCCAGGAACGCTTTCAGGACGATGCCCCGCTGGCCGTGACGGCGGCGCCCGTGCCGAACGCCGTCATCGTTGCTCCCGTTGCCGCCACCCTCCATGCCGTCGCGCCACCAGCCAGGGCGACCGACGAAGGGCTGTCGGTGTCCAATCTGACCGATTTCTTCGAGCGATGCGGACCCGCGGCCGCGCCCGATCCGGCGTCGCCGTCGATCCCCGGGTTGCTGCGCGATTTCGTCGCGGAGTTTCAGGACCTGGCGCGCGAGTGGAATGCGGACGGCGACCCCGCGGCCGACGAGCCGCTCGCCGCGCCGCTGCTGTCGGTCGCGTCCTAGGCGTCCTGCGTCAGCGCGCGTCCAGCGCCACGTAGCGCTGCTGGTATTCCGGTCCGATGTACTCCGCGCGCGGGCGGATCAGGCGGTTGTTCGCGTACTGCTCGAGGACGTGCGCCGTCCAGCCCGACACGCGGCTGACCGCGAAGATCGGCGTGAACAGATCGACGTCGATGCCGAGCGCGTGATACGTCGTCGCCGAGTAGAAGTCGACGTTCGGGTTCAGCCTCTTCTCGCCCTTCACGAGCGCCTCGATCCGCTCCGACATCTCGAACCACATCGGCTCGCCGGCACGCTGACCGAGGTCACGCGACATCTGCCGCAGGTGCGTCGCGCGCGGATCCTCGGTGTGATACACGCGGTGGCCGAAGCCGGGAATCTTTTCCTTGCGCGCCAGCTTCGCGCGGACGACCTCTTCCGCCTTCTCGACCGGGCCGTCCTTGCCGATCTCGAGCAGCAGCCGCATGACGTCGGCGTTGGCGCCGCCGTGCAGCGGCCCCTTCAGCGCGCCGATCGCGCCGACGATCGTCGAGTGGATGTCGGTGAGCGTCGCCGCCGCGACGCGCGCGGCGAACGTGGACGCGTTCAGCTCGTGGTCCGCGTGCAGCGTGAGCGCGACGTCGAACGCGTGCGTCGCCAGGCCGCTCGGCCGCTCGCCGGTGAGCATGTAGAGGAAGTTCGCCGCGTGGCCGAGGACGGGATCCGGCTCGATCGGCCCCTGCCCCTTGCCCATCCGCCCCATCGTCGCCACCAGCGAGCTGATCTGCGCGGTGAGACGGACCGCCTTGCGGTAGTTGGCCTGCGGCGTGTTGTCGGCGGCGTCGGGATCGTAGTGGCCGAGCGCGGACGTCAGCGTCCGCAGCGTGTCCATCTGGTTGCCCGGCGGCAGCGAGTGCATGAGGCGCAGGATCGCCTCGGGCAGCGCGCGTCCGGCGATCAGCTGCGACTGCAGATCGCCGAGCTCGGCGCGCGTCGGCAGCCGCCGGTGCCAGAGCAGGTAACAGACCTCTTCGAACGTCGCGTGCCGCGCCAGGTCGTGGATGTCGTACCCGCAGTACGCCAGCACGCCGCGATCGCCGTCCAGGTAGCAGATGGCGGACGAACAGGCGACGGTGTCTTCAAGGCCCGCTTTGGGTTTTTCGGCCGTGCTCATAACACTCAATCATACCGCGCCCGCTGCTACCGCGGCGATCCCTGGGCCGGCTTGTAGACGAGTCCGATCACCATGCCCACCAGCGTCCACTCGACAAGGGCGGCCGCGGCCTCCTCGAGCGCGAGCTTCCGGCCGATGATCAACGTGCCGTAGTTCACGCTGCCGAAGAAGAACGCCATCAGCAGGCCGAGCATCACGCCGAAGCGCAGCCCTTCGCTGGCGCCGCTGCCGCCTTCGTAGCCTTTGGCGTACACCAAGGCGGCCATGCACATCGCGACGAAAATACCCGCGAACATCAGCGGCAAATGGGCCATGCCGTCGTCGCCCAGGCGGTACACGGCGGGGTACCGTTCAAACTCAGGGGTCAAGAACGTGCCGTAGACCGCGAACCCGTAGACGGCGTCAACGACCGTGGCGGCCACCGCCGCCAGCGCGATGCGTGCGTAGTTCATGGCGGACTCCGTTTCAGACGCTCGGCTGAAGCTTTCGCGCTACGAGCCGGGCGCGCGCCGTGAGTCTAGTGGATTCGGGTCGAGGTTGGAACCGTCGTGTCGAGCGGGGGGACCACCGCGTCGATCGGGAGTCCCTGAGGACCGGACTGCGCGTACTTGAGGAACATCTGCCCCCACGTCGTCGTCTCGCACCAGCGCTCGAACACGCGGCGATCGACGAGCGGCCAGCGGTAGAAGTCGTGATAGACATCGCTCGCGAGGATGAAGCCGTTGACCAGCGGCGTGTGGAAGAACAGCTTCTGGAATCGCTTGAGCGGGCCGAACCAGATCAGATCGCCGCCGCCGACGCGCACCAGGTTCTTGCCGACGTGGAACTTCCAGTTCTCCTGCGCCGCGTCGACGTCGCCGACGATCTCGATGTCCTTCGGATCGCCGGTGCCCAGGCCGTCCTCGTGCGCGAGGCGGATGTAGTCGAGCGACAGCGGGTCGAAGCCCATCATCTTCGCCGACACCGCGTCGATCGCCACCTGGTCGGCGGACGCCAGCATGACGTTCTTCACGACGGGATACATCGTGCGCGGTCCCGGGCCGTTGCCGGCCGTCGTCCCGTCCATGATCGCGAACAGCCCGGAGTGGATCTCCTTCTGGATCGCGAGGAGATCGACGAGCGTCTCGTGGATCCACGAGTGCGTGTAGTGGCGCCGCGTGTTCAGCAGCCCGCCGAACGCGTTCTTCATCGCGCCGGTCGTCGTCGTGTAGATGTGGCACTTGGTCGTCGGCAGGTGGACGATGTTCTTGCCGAAGAAGTAGTCGGGGATGATGATCCCTTCGGGGAAGATCTTGTGCAGCACGCGCATCCGCGCCTTCGGCTCGTAGCGCACCCACGTCATGTCGCCGTCCTTGAAGTTGTAGAGGACGGGGATCTTGTACTGCTTGAAGATCGGGACGTAGTGGTTGAGGTCTTCGCCCTTGAACGCGTTGGTGACGACCGTCTTGTTCTGGACGCAGACCTGATCCGTGAAGCCGCGCCGCGCGAGCGCCTGGATCGTGCCTTCGAGCTGCCACGGCGTGGTATTCGCCGCGGGGAACGGAAAGTGCCAGGAGATGTTGTCCTTGAGAATCGTCGTCTTGCCGGCCGCGAGCGCGCGATCGACGCCCGCGAGGCCGATGAGCCGGTCGATGTCGGGAAGGATGGTCTCGGGCGTGACTCTGAGGACGGCGACCTGCGACTTTGCCACGTCTGCTGTTGACTTCTACTCTTAACTTCGAACTTCTAACTTCTGACTTTCGAGACCGACGGCCGAGGATGCGTACTGCTGCACGATCGAGAGCAGGCCGGTGTAGAGGAACCCGACCTGGAAGAGCACGAGGAACGGCACGGTCGCGTAGATGCCGTTGGCGAGCGCGTAGAACACCGTCCACGTGAAGTAGAGCCCGAGCGCCAGCTCCACCATCGGCTGCACGGCAACCGACTGCCGGTACTTCTTGCCCACCCACTCGTCGCTGTCGGCTTCGATGTGGTACTTCGGCGTGCGGGTGAACTCGCTCTGCTTGTTGAAGAGCGCTTCGAACACGGCGCGCGTGTTGTTCACCGACAGGCCGATGCCGACCGACATCAGGAACGGGACGTACTTCAGCCGCGAGACCCAGTCGGTGTGGAGCTCGCGCTGGCACACCATGTAGAAGTTGCAGAACGAGAACGTCGCGGCAAAGAACAGCGGCACGTCGATGAGGATCATCTCGTACCAGCCCATGTTGTAGCGGATGACCATCGACGGGAACATCAGGATGGAGAGCATGCACATCAGGATGTAGTTGAAGTTCGCCGTGAGGTGGAAGAACGCCTCGGCCTTCACGCCGAACGGCAGGTTCGACTTCAGGATCTGCGGCAGCAGCTTGCGGCACGTCTGGATCGAGCCCTTCGCCCAGCGGTGCTGCTGCGACTTGAACGCGTTCATCTCGACCGGCACTTCGGCCGGCGCGATGAGGCCCGGCACGAACACGAACTGCCAGCCCGCGAGCTGCGCGCGGTAGCTGAGATCGAGATCCTCGGTGAGCGTGTCGTGCTGCCAGCCGCCGGCCTCGTCGATCGCCGTCCGGCGCCAGACGCCCGCGGTGCCGTTGAAATTGAAGAAGCGCCCGCCGCGATTGCGGCCGCCGTGCTCGAGGATGAAGTGGCCGTCGAGCAGGATGGCCTGAATCTTCGTGAGCAGCGAGTAGTCCTGGTTGATGTGGCCCCAGCGCGCCTGCACCATGCCGACCTTCGGGTCGCGGAAGTGCGGAATCAGTCGGACCAGAAAGTCCGAGGTCGGGATGAAGTCGGCGTCGAAGATCCCGACAAACTCGCCGCGCGCGATCTTGAGGCCCGCTTCGAGCGCGCCCGCCTTGTAGCCGGTGCGATCCTCGCGATGGATGTACTTGATGTCGATGCCCTGCGCGGCGTGGCGGCGCACCGCGAGGTCGGCGATGCTGCGCGTTTCGTCGGTCGAATCGTCCAGCACCTGGATCTCGAACAGCTCGCGCGGATAGTCGATGGCGCAGACGGCCGCGATCAGGCGCTCGGCGACATACATCTCGTTGTAGAGCGGCAGCTGGATCGTGACGACCGGCAGCGGATCGAGCGGCGGACCGGGCTTCGGCTCTTTGTCCCGGTTGCTCATGTAGAGATACACGAGGTAGTACCGGTGCCAGCCGTAGATCGCCAGCACGATCAGGACAAAGAAATATGCGGCGAGGGTGAGGGTCTCGGATGGCGTCATTGATTTAGAGGTGGAACCCCCACCGACAGAAGCACTTATTGTACTGTTGGGTATCTGATGACGTCAAACAAACAGCTGACGGATCTCATCGATCAGGTGGCCGCCGGCGAGATCGACCCCGCATCCGCCAAGGAGCGCCTGCTCGACGCGCTGCGCGCGCAGCCGTTCAGGGACCTGGGCTTCGCGCGCGTCGATCACCACCGCTCCGTCCGCCAGGGTTTTCCGGAAGTGATCCTCGGTCTGGGAAAGACACCGGCCCAGATCGCGGCAATTGCCGCCGAAATCGTCGCGCGCGGCTCGACTCTGCTGGTCACGCGCGCCAGCGAGGCCGCCTGGGAGGCGGTGCGGGTCAAAGTCCCCAACGCTGCGTACTACCCCGACGCCGGCCTGATCACGCTCCGCCAGCAGGACATCAGCCCCGGCCACGGCACGATCATCGTCGCCGCCGCCGGCACGTCGGACCTGCCGGTGGCGGAGGAGGCGGCGCGCACGGCTGAGCTGATGGGCAACGAGGTCGCCCGGATCTACGACGTTGGCGTCGCCGGCCTGCACCGGCTGCTGGGCGAGCGCGAGCGCCTCGCCGCCGCCCGCGTCATCATTGTCGTCGCCGGAATGGAGGGCGCGCTGCCGAGCGTGATCGCGGGCCTGGTCAGCGCCCCGGTCATCGCGGTGCCGACCAGCATCGGCTACGGTGCCAGTTTCGGCGGGCTCGCGGCCCTGCTCGGCATGCTGAACAGTTGCGCGTCCGGCGTCTCGGTGGTGAACATCGATAACGGCTTCGGCGCGGCCTCGATCGCATCACTGATAAACCACCTGTAGGGAAAGGGCTTAGGGCTCAGGGCTTAGGGCTGACAGATCGTCGGGGCCTTTGTTTTTTGCCCTGAGCCCTCCGCCCTGAGCCCTATCAGTACGGTAGAATGTGAGGTTCCCCTCTCATGCAACCAAGCGCCCTGCGGGCCCTCGAATTCGATCGCATCGTGGAGGCCGTCACCGACTTCGCGTTGACGCCTCTGGGCACCGAGCGTCTGTCTCGGCTCCAGCCGTCGACCGATCCGCAGCAGGTGGCGCAGTGGCAGGCGGCGACGACCGAAACCGTGCGGTTCGTCGTGGCCCATGGCACGTTCCCCCTCCGCGCGTCGAGCGAGCTGCCGCAGATTCTGGCGGCGCTGGCGGTCGAGGGGCGCGCGCTGGAATCGCTGCGGCTGCTGGCGCTCGCGACGTTCCTCGATTCGGTTGACGAGTCGCGCGCCGCCATCCGCCGCGCGCCGGGATCGTTTCCGCTGCTCGACGCCGCCACGAGCGCCGCCGCGTCGTTCAAGGGCGAGTCGGCGCAGGTGCGCGAGAAGATCGACCCGTCGGGCGAAGTCGTCGATCACGCGAGCCCGGAGCTGCGGATCATCCGCGATCGCCTGCGCAAGCAGAAGACGCGCCTGCGCAGCACGCTCGAGTCGTACCTGCGCGGCAAGGAGACGGCGAAGTACCTGCAGGATCAGGTCGTCACCGAGCGGAACGGACGCTACGTGCTCGTCGTGAAGGCCGAGCATCGGGGCGGGATTCCGGGCATCGTGCACGGGACGTCGACCAGCGGCGCCAGCCTGTTTCTCGAACCGCTCAGCACCGTCGAGATCAACAATGACATCGTCGCGCTCGAGGAGCAGGAGGCCGAAGAAGTCCGGCGCATCCTGCTCGCGCTCACCGACGCCTTCCGCCTGCGCGCGGGCGACATGCAGCGGACGATCGAGGCGGCCACCGAGCTCGATGTCCTGCAGGGGCGCGCGCGCTTCTCGGAGTCGATTGACGGGATCGATCCCGTGTTGTCCACCGACGGTGCGTTCGAGCTGCAGGCGGCGCGGCACCCGCTGCTGAAGAACCCGGTCGCGGTGACGATCAAAATCATTCCGCCGGCGACGATTCTGCTCGTGACCGGCCCGAACACCGGCGGCAAAACCGTCGCGCTGAAAACGGCGGGCCTGCTCGCGATGATGGCGCAGGCGGGGCTGCGCATCCCGGCCGAGCACGGATCGCGGCTGCCCGTGTTCCGGTCGCTCTTCGCCGACATCGGCGACGAGCAGTCGATCGAAGCGAGCCTGAGCACGTTCTCGGCGCACATCACCAACATCGCGTCGATGGACCGCGACATGGTGACGCCGGCGCTGGTCCTGCTCGACGAAGTGGGCTCGGGCACCGACCCAATCGAAGGCGGCGCGCTCGGCGTCGCGATCGTCGATCACTTCCGGCGGCGCGGCGCGACGGTCATCGCGACGAGCCACTACGATCAGCTCAAGACCTACGCGTCGACGACAGAGGGTGTGGCCAGCGCCGCGTTCGGCTTCGAGCTGGCGACGTTCGCGCCGACATATCAGTTGATCTACGGCAGCCCGGGACGCAGCCTCGCGCTCGAGATCGCCGGGCGGCTCGGCTTGAACCCGTCGGTCGTCGCCGCGGCGCGCGAGAACCTGAGCGCGCGCGAGGCGCAGCTCCACGAGCACCTCGCCAAGATCGACCACGACATGCGGGCGCTCGAGCACGAGCACCGGCTCGCGGCGCGTGAGCGCGAGACGCTGAAGTCGGCCGAGACGCAGATGCACCATCGCGAGGACGCGCTGCGTCAGCGCGAGGAGACGTTCAAGCGGCGCCTGAACGAGGAGCTCGAGACGCAGGTCCGCGCGGCGCGCAAGGAGATCGACGAGGTCATCGCCGCGCTGAAAGCCAAGGCCGACGCGATCGCGCACGGACCGCGCCTTGTCTCGACCGGTGACACCGGAAAAGCGCGGAGCGATGCGCGCGCGGAGGTCGACGCGATCACGCAGCGCATCGCCGCAGGCTCGCCGGAAGCAGTCGTCAGTCATCAGTCGTCAGTCGGACAGTCGTCAGTCGGCAGCGTCGCTGTGGGTTCGCGCGTGATCGTCGGCGGCCTGGGCCTGGAGGCGATCGTCACGTCCGTGCACGACGGCACCGCGGATCTCGACGTGCGCGGCAAGCGGATGCGCGCGAGCATCCGCGATCTGCGCGTGATCGGCGGCCAGGCGCCCGCGGCGCGCGTCAGCGTGCACGTGGAGCTGCAGCCGCGCGACACGACGCCGTCGGATCTCAACGTGATCGGCTGCACCGTCGACGAAGCCATCACGCGCGCGGAGCGGTTTCTCGACGAGTCGCTGCTGACCGATCAGCGCGTCATCCGGCTGATTCACGGCTACGGCACCGGTCAGCTGAAGCGCGCGCTCGCCGGCTTCCTGCAGCAGCACCCGCTCGTCGCGCGGTTCGCGACGGCTCCGCCCGAACAGGGCGGCGGCGGCGTCACCGTCGTGGAGTTGAAGGACTAGTGGGCCTCTTCCCTCAGCAGTTCCTCGACGACCTGAAAATGCAGGCGAACATCCTGACGGTGATTCAGGAGTACGTTCCGCTGAAGCGCGCGGGCACGTCGTACAAAGGCAACTGCCCGTTCCACAACGAGAAGACGCCGTCCTTCAACGTGAACCCCGAGAAGGGCTTCTTCCACTGCTTCGGCTGCAACGTCGGCGGCGACGTGTTCAAGTTCCTCGAGCTGCACGAGAAGGTCGGATTCCAGGACGCCGTGAAGATGCTCGCGTCGAAGTTCGGCGTGGCGCTGCCGGAGCTGGCCGAGGGCGACAGCGACGACGCGAAGCGCGATTCGGCGCTGCGCGAGGGTCTCCTCAAGGCGCACGAGATCGCGTTGGCCTACTTCAAGGAGCAGCTCGCGGCGCCGACCGGCGGCAGGGCGCGGACGCAGCTCGCCGATCGCGGCGTCACGCAGCAGACGATCGACCAGCTCGGCCTCGGTTTCGCGCCCAATTCGCGCGACGGCCTGAAGCAGCGCCTGCTGAAACAAGGCTTCAATCAGGGCGTATTACTGCAAAGCGGGCTGATCGTGCAGCGTGACAGCGGCGAGGCCGTCGATCGATTCCGAAACCGGCTCATGGTGCCGATCTACCGCGACACCGGGTCGGTCATCGCGTTCGGCGGCCGGCAGATGGATGCGGACCAGGGCGGCCCGAAATACCTGAATTCGCCGGAGACGCCGATTTACTCAAAGGGCCGCACGTTGTACGGCCTGAACCTGTCCAAGGCGCACATCCGGAAGGTGGGGTTCGCCGTCCTGGTCGAGGGGTATTTCGATTTTGCGCAGGTGTTTCAGTCGCAGGCGGCCCCGGCGGTCGCCTCCTGCGGCACGGCGCTGACGCCGCAGCAGGCGCAACTGCTCCGCCGGTTCACGTCGAAGATCGTGCTCAGCTTCGATCCCGACGCCGCCGGTCTGGGCGCGGCTGTGCGGTCGTGTGAACTGCTGGTCGCGGAAGGCTTTGACGTCAACGTCGTCGTGCTGGATAAGGGCGAAGATCCCGATACCTTCATCAGGCGAAAAGGCGGCGACCAGTACCGGGACCGGCTGAAGTCGTCGCGCCCGTATCTGGAGTACCTGCTGGATCAGGCCGCGGACGGCCTCGATCTGAACCACGACGACAACCGCCGGCAGTTTCTCGGCAAGATGCTCACGGTCGCGGCGCGGATTCCGGACGCCGCCGCACGAGACCAGTTCGCGGACCGGATTGCACACAAGGCGAGGATTACGGAAGACGTGGTGCGGGCGGAAATCCGGAAGGCGGCCGTCAACCGGCAGACGGTCGTCACCACGCGCGAGCTGCCGTCGTTCGGGCAGCTCAAACACGCGGAAAAAGCATTGATCTGGGGACTGATCCACAATACCAGCGCGGCGCTGGAGGCGCTCGCCGGGCTGGACGACGACGATCTCGAAGAATTGGCCGGCCGACACATCCTG
>Ga0105854_1000608_pt1 | contig 15721 bp, 9 predicted proteins | sample OrgsoiDNA_201058_FD_89679 | JGI IMG/M metagenome (GOLD analysis project Ga0105854, IMG submission 89679) | Permafrost soil microbial communities from the Arctic, to analyse light accelerated degradation of dissolved organic matter (DOM) -... | ecosystem: Environmental > Terrestrial > Soil >... | reverse complement strand
TTACCAGGTGCTGTCGCTGATAGGCCCGTATTTACGCAATGAAACGCATTTGCTGTTTCGTAAATTATCTGAAGAGTATGTGACTAAACTGAAGAGCGATTGACTGGCCGTCCACGGTGGTGGACGCGGATAACACGCTCGCTGACTGGAGAATCGGCATGGCCTGGACACAATTTCCGTATCCCGACGACGCGTATGTCTATACGCCGCAGACCCTGGAAGCTGCCTGGAAGCGCTTGCACACGGGCGATGTGGAGGTCTTTCCCCAGCAAGACAGGCTGGTGCAGGCCTGGATTGCCTTCCATGCCGGCGATTTCGAGCGTGCCGTCAAGCTGGGCCTGGCGGCCGGCGTGCCCGGTTATGCCGTGGCGCACAAGGCCACTTGCGTGTACGCCACCCATCTGGAGACGGACGAAGGCCGCAGGCTGGCGCTGTACGAAGAAGTGGCCGAGCGCTGTGAACGCCAGCAGCAGGAACAGCCTGACAATCCGGCCGGATTTTACTGGCATGCCTACAGCCTGGGCCGTTATGCGCTCGGTATTTCCATCGTCAAGGCGCTGGCGCAGGGACTGGGCGCCAAGGTGCGCAACAGTTTGAACCGCACGGTGACCCTGGCGCCGTTGCACGCCGAGGCGCATGTGGCGTTTGGGATTTATCATACGGAAATCATCGACAAGGTGGGCAGCATGATAGGCGGCCTGACCTATGGCGCCAGCAAGGATGATGGCTACCAGCACTTCAAGACGGCGCTGGCGCTCAATCCCACTTCGGCACTGGCCCATAGCGAATATGGACGCGCCTTGAACATGCTCGACGGTAACAAAAAACTGGCGGAAGTGCTCGCCTTATACGGCAAGGCCGCCGATTGTGTGGCGCTCGATGCCAAGGAGCGGCTGGAAGTCGAAGCCGCTATTGATGAACTGAAAGAGTAAGGATAGCTGTGATCAAGGCTTTATGTGTGTACTGTGGCGCCAATGCAGGCGTGACCCCTGAATATGCGCAAGCGGCGCGCGCCCTGGCGCGTGTGCTGGTATCGGAAAATATCGCGCTGGTGTATGGCGGCGGCAAAGTTGGCTTGATGGGTGTGATTGCCGATGAAGTACTGCGCCTGGGCGGCGAAGTGACGGGCGTGATCCCCACCCAGCTGGTCGAGCGCGAAGTTGGCCATACGGGCTTGACGCGCCAGTTCGTCGTCAAGGACATGCATGAGCGCAAGGCCATGATGGCCAGCCTGGCCGACGCCTTCATCGCCATGCCGGGCGGTTATGGCACCCTGGAAGAATTGTTCGAAATGCTGACCTGGGCCCAGCTGGGCATCCACGCCAAGCCGATTGGCTTGCTCAATGTCGATCATTTTTATGATGGCTTGATCGCCTTCGTGCAAAATGGCAAGGAACAGGGTTTTATTCGCCCGCAGCATGCGGCCTTCCTCAACGCCGATGCCGATCCGGCTGCGCTGGTGCAGCGGCTGAAGGATGGCGCGTTTTAGTACGAAGTTGATGTTGAATTGAAAAACGGGCCATGCAGCAATGCATGGCCCGTTTTTTTTACGGAGGTTTATTTACTGACTGTCAAGCCCTCGGGCAAGCGGATGCCGCCTTCCACGAGTATCAAAGGAAGCGGCGCCGCAAAGTTGCTGCCAGCAACCTCGCCGGGAACCGGCGCATGCTCTGAACCTTGTTGCTCCTCAGTCCGTACTGTTGCCTGAAGCGATGCAGGCGTCAATACCGATTGCACCGAAGCCAATACCGCGCGGTAATCATTCCGGCTCGATGGCGGGATTGCTTGCACTGGCGGCACCACCACCGGCGGCGTCACGATCACCGGTGGCACGACGACAGGAGGCACCACCACTGGTGGTTCAATTACAGGCGGCACCACTACCGGCGGTTCCACCACAGGTGGCACGACTACCGGCGGTTCGACCACAGGCGGCACTACCACGGGAGGTTCCACCACAGGCGGTTCGACCACTACCGGTGGGATAGGCTCAGCTGCCGCGTGGACAAAGCGGCTGCCCGCCGCGATACTGTCCGGTGCATTTGCCGCGTAAGTGGCGTTCCAGACGTCGGCATTGCCCGATACCAGGCCGCCCTGGGTGTCGTTGACCGGATCGGCCGAATACACCAGCCAGCGGCCGTTGGGCGTGGACAGGGCGTCGGCGCCGGCGTTGTTGACGAAGCGTTCACCGCTGAGCACCAGCGCATCGCCTTCGGCAGTCGAAGTGATACCCGCGTTCAAGGTCACGTCGTGGCCGGCGATCAGCTGCAGCTTGCCCTCTATGCTGACTGCGCTATTGACGGTGATGTCGTTGCTGGCTTGCAAGGTGACAGTGGACCCCGCGCCCGCAGCCACCGCCAGCGCTGCCGGGCTAACGGTGACGTCGCCGTTGCCGCCATTGAGCATGCCGGCCAGATTGGCGGGAGAGGCCACCAGCCAGTAGCTGGCTTTCCTGTCGTCTGGATGGCTCGCGGCATCGCCGGAGGCGCTGCCCACTACATAGTTGCCATTGGCCAGTTCTGTGACGCCCAGGTTGCCGAGATTGTCGCCGGCCTTGGCGCCGACCAGCGAGTTGGCGGACGATACCTCGCCCCTGACGCCGGTCTTGCCATCGCCCCAGGTGACGGCGCCGCGCTTGTCGTTCCATTGGCTGCTGCGTACGAGATAATCGCCATTGGCCAGTTCCTGGACGCTGTCGTAGCCGACAAGGTCGCCTGCGTTGGCGCCGACCAGCGAATTGGCGGACGATATTTCGCCTTTGACGCCGGTCTTGCCGTCGCCCCAGGTGATGGCGCCACGGTTATCGTTCCAGTTGCTGCTGAGTACGATGTAGTTGCCGTTGGCCAGTTCCTGGACGCCGCCATCGTAGCCGACAAGATCACCGGCCTTGGAGCCGATCAGCGAGTTGTCGGCCGATACAACACCTTTGGCGCCGCTCTTGCCGTCGCCCCAGGTGACGGCGCCACGGTAGTCTTTCAAGTCGCTGAGTACGAGATAATTGCCGCTGGACAGCTCGATGATGCCGTTGTTGCCCACCTGATCGCCGCTGATGGCGCCGACCAGCGAGTTGGCGGTCGATACCTCGCCTTGGATGCCGCTCTTGCCATCGCCCCAGGTGACGGCGCCACGCTGGTCGTTCCAGTTGCTGCTGTTCACGAGATAATTGCCGTTGGAAAGCGTGATGATGTTGCTGCCGACCTGATCGCCGCTTGTGGCACCGACCAGCGAGTTGGCATTCGATACCGCGCCTGTGATACCAGTGGCGCCATTGCCCCAGGTGACGGCGCCGCGCTGGTCGTTCCAGTTGCTGCTGCTCACGAGATAATTACCATTGGATAGCTGCGTGATGCCGTTGCTACCGACCTGGTCGCCGCTTGTGGTGCCGACCAGCGAGTTGGCATCGGATACCACGCCTGTGACGCCGCTGTTGCCATCCCCCCAGGTGATGGCGCCGCGCTTGTCGTTCCAGTTGCTGCTGCGCACGAGATAATTGCCGTTGGATAGCTCCGTGATGCCGTTGTCGCCGACATAATCTCCGGTCCTGGAGCCGACCAGTGAGTTGGCGTCGGACACCACGCCTTTGACGCCGCTCTTGCCGTCGCCCCAGGTGATGGCGCCGAATTTGCCGTTCCAATTGTTGCTGCGCACGAGATAATTGCCGTTGGACAGCTGTACGATGCCGTTGCTGCCGATCAGATCGCCGCTTGTGGAGCCGACCAGCGAGTTGGCGTCGGATACCACACCCTTGATGCCAATGGCGCCGTCGCCCCAGGTGACGGCGCCGCGGCTGCCGTTCCAGTTGCTGCTGATCACGACATAATTGCCGTTGGACAGCTGCGTGATGCCGCCGATGCCGATCATATCGCCGCCTGCTGAGCCGACCAGTGAGTTGTCGGCGGACACCACGCCTTTGGTGCCCATGGTGCCATCGCCCAAGGTGATGGCACCACGACTGTTGCTCCAATAACTGCTGAGCACGACATAATTACCGTTGGCCAGTGCCGTGACGCCGTTGATGCCGACCCGATCGCTGATGCTGGAACCGATCAGCGAGTTGTCGGCGGACACCAGACCTTGGACGCCGCTGTTGCCATCGCCCCAGGTGACGGCGCCGAAGCCGCCGTGCCAGTTGTTGCTATTCACCACATAGTTGCCGTTGGCCAGCTTCGTGACGCCGTAGATGCCGACACGGTCGCCAGGTATGGCCCCGACCAGCGAATTGTCGGCGGACACGACACCTTTGATGCCGCTGTTGCCATCGCCCCAGGTAGCGGCCCCGCGGCTGGCGCCCCAGCTGGCACTGCGCACAACATAGTTGCTGTTGCCCACTTCCACAACGCCTTCGCTGCCGACACGATCGCCGTTGGTGGAGCCGATCAGCGAGTTGTCGGTGGAGATGACGCCTTTGACGCCGCTATTGCCATCGCCCCAGGTGACAGCGCCGCGGTTGCCGTTCCAGTTGTTGCTGAGCACGAGATAATTGCCGTTGGACAGCGCCAAGATACCGCTGCCGCCGACCTGATCGCCGCTTGCGGAGCCGACCAGCGAGTTGTCGGCGGACACCACGCCTGTGATGCCAGTGGCGCCATTGCCCCAGGTGACGGCGCCGCTGTTGCTGTTCCAATTGCCGCTGCGCACGAGATAATTGCCATCGGACAGTAGCAGGATGCCGTAGTTGCCAATACGATCGTTGGCCTTGCTGCCAACTAGCGAATTGACGGACGATACCTCGCCGCTGACGCCGGTGTTGCCATTGCCCCAGGTGACGGCGCCGCTGTTCCCGTTCCAGTTGCCGCTGAGCACGAGATAATTGCCGTTGGACAGCTCCCTGATACCGTTGTTGCCGATCTGGTCTCCGTTTGTGGAGCCGACCAGCGAATTGGCAGCCGATACCTCGCCTTGGATGCCGTGCTTGCCATCGCCCAGGGTGACGGCACCGCTATTGTCGTTCCAGTTGCCGCTATTGACGAGATAATTGCCGTTGGATAGCTGTGCGATGCCGTAGCTGCCGACATAATCTCCTGCCTTGGAGCCGACCAGCGAGTTGCTGGCGGACACTACGCCTTGGACACCGCTATTGCCATCGCCCCAGGTGACGGCGCCGCGGTTGTCGTTCCAGTTGGAACTGTTGATGACATAGTTGCTATTGCGTAGCTGCGTGATGCCCCCGTTGCCGACGCGGTCGTTGGCGTTGCTGCCCGTGAGGACCGATTTCAGCGCGCCCGTGCTGCCGTCATACAGGTAGACCGCACCGCCTTGCGCTGCGCCCAGGTTACTGAGGTAGCTATTGATCAGCACGTTGCCATTTTGTAATGCATGGAGGTTGGTGCTGTCAACCTCTCCGCCATTGTTGATGGCCGGTCCACCCAGTTCTACGTAATAGCTGGCTGGCGCGGTAGCGTCGATGACGATGTTGGTCGGGTCGAACAGGATCTCGCTGCCAGCGCCGGTGCGCACCGCGCCGCCCAGGTTCAGCGTGCCTTGCGAAGACACTTCGACGAAGCTGTGCTTGCCGGCGCTGATCTGGCCAAAGTAGCCGGTGCTGCGGTCAGACCACAGCACCACTTGCGCCTGGTCGCCGGCGCTGATGCTGGTGCTGCCGCTGACGGCCAGGGTGGCGGCGTTGGCGATGCCGGCATCGCGGCCATGGGCGCCGCCGCCGATGCGGATGCTGCCCTTGTCGCCGGTGCTGACCCTGGCGCCGGCCAGGGTGATGTCCTGGCCGGCTACGGTGACGCTGCTGGCGCCGTCGAGTTTGCCGGAAATAAAGGTGGTGGCGCCGCCGTCAAGGCGCACGGTGTTGGCGGTGATGCTGGCATTGTCCGTTTGCAGCAAGGCGTGGCTGGCCGTCAGCGTGGCGTCGTTGGCGACGATGGCGCCGCTTTGCACTATGGTACGGGCGCTGGCGTCGATGCTGTCGGCCTTCAGCGTGCCGCTGTTGCTCAGTACGCTGGCTTGCGGATCGCCGGACAGGCGTATCGTGCCCTGGTGCTGGCTGATGCTGCGCGCTTCGATCACGCCGCTATTGTTGACCACGGCGGCGATCAGGCTGTCGGCGGCGCGGGCGCTGAGCAGTACGGCGCCGCCTTCAGTCTGTATCAGTTGCTGGTTGTCGGCCAGTGCATTGAGCGTGCCCTGGTTCACTTGCACGCCGATCAGGCCGTCACCGGCGAAGTCGAGCGTGATGTCCTTGCCGGCAGCGAGCGCAACGCCGCCGAGGCGGGCGCTGATGGTGCCCTGGTTGCTGACCTGGCCGCCCAGCAGGGCGACATAGCCGCCGTTCAGGCTGCCCTGGTTGACCACCGAGCCGGCGCTGCCGGTGAAGCGGAAGTTGCGGTTGAGCAGATCGGCATCGCTGAGGCTCAGGGTCGAGGCGACCAGGCCGCCCACGTTCACTTGTGCGCCCTTGCCGAACAGGACGCCGTTCGGGTTGAGCAGGAATACCTGGCCGTTGGCGCTGAGCTTGCCGTAAATGGCCGAGGCGTCGGAGCCGAGCACGCGGTTGAGCGCAATCGCCGAACTGTTGGGCTGGACGAAGTTGACGGTTTCGCTGGCGCCGATATTAAAACTGTTCCAGTTGACGGCCAGGTTCTGGGTGGACTGCTTGACATTCAAGGTGTTGCCGGCCTGGCCGATGGTGGCCTGGCCCGCCGTGACCTGGCCGCCGGTGGGCAGGGCGCTGGCATGCAGCGAGAACAGTGACAAGGCGGCGGCGACGATGGTCGAGGCGGCCACGCGTTTGCGGCCCTTGCCATTGGCCTTGGCCGTTTCGGGGGCGACGACCCAGGCGTTTTGTGCGTGGTTCCAGACCAGGTGATAGACGTGATTCATGGGGTTTCCTTAAAATTGTTTGACGGCTTGCAACCAGGCGCGCGGGCTGCGGTCGGAATCGGACAGCGGGCGCGCACCATTGCGCCAGGCCAGGCCCAGTTGCAGTGCGACGTTGCGCGGCAGGCTGTAGGACAGGCCGAGGCCGGCGCCGGCAAGGCGTTGGCTGTTGTGCACGTCGGCGGCGATCGGATCGCGGTTCAACTTGCCCAGCGCCATGTCGTAAAACACGCTGGCCTGCCATTGCGGCGCCAGCGCGTAGCGCAGTTCGAGCGTGCTCAGCCAGGCGTTGTCGGCGGCGGCCTCGCCTTGCGGATAGGCGCGCACGGCCTGGGCGCCGCCCAGGGTCATTTTTTCCGAGCTGTCCAGGTTGCCATTGGCGCGCTGCGCCTGGACGTTGGCATACAAGCTCCAGTCGTCGGCCAGGCGCTGCAGGCGCAGCAGGTTCAGGCTGGTCTTGCCGTAGTGGCCGTTGGTGCGGTGGCCGTCGGCGTCGAGCAGGCGGCTGTCGTTGTCCAGTTTGAGCTTGCCGGCCGTGTAAGCGACGCTCCAGGTGAACAGGCCGCCACCGCCGATGTTATCGATGCGGTCACCGGACAGGCCCAGCGTCAGCACGTCGATGCTTTTGCGGCTGGCGGTGGCGGTGCTGTCGACGCGGTCGTCGAGGCGCTTGCTGTCGTAATTGAGCTGGGCGTTGACGTTGACGATGCGGCTGCGCAGCAGCGGGTGCAGCAGGTACAGGCTGCCGATGCGGGCGCTGCCGTTGGCGTGCAGCGATTCGAAACTCTTGCCCAGCTTGTAGCGCATGCCGGACCAGGCGGTACCCAGCTGGGTGCCGTTGTCGCCCAAAGGCAGCTGGTATGCCAGGCGGCCGTAATCGAGGCCGCTGGAAGTGAGCACGCGGGCCGAGGCGGTGTCGCCCAGGCCGAGCGGGCTGGCGGCGACCAGCGTGCCGCCCAGGCGCGCGGCGCCGGTATAGCTGCTGCCGTAGTTGTCGAACTCGAGGCTGCCTGAATAGGGCGCGCGGGCGCTCAGGCGCAGGTCGAGGTCGGTGGTGCCGACCGAGGCGCCGGGTTTCAAGGTGGAATTGACTTCCACGCCAGGCACTTCGTTCAGCAGCAGCAGCGAGCGTTCCAGCTGTCCGCTGTCGATGGGCGCGCCTTCGCGCAGGGCGGCGACGCGCCCGGCCACGCGGGTATCGGCCAGCGTCGAGCCATTTTCGATATGCAGCTTGCCCAGGCGTCCTTCGAGGATGGCGATATCGACCACGCCGTCGTGGATGTCTTGCGCCGGCAGGTAGGCGCGTGCCAGCAAATGGCCATGGTCGCGGTAAAAGCGGGTGATGCGCGCGGCGACGTCATTCAGTTCGGCCAGGCTCAGCTGTTTGCCGACAGCATCGGTGGTCAGCGCTTCCAGCCGGGCGCTGTCGTAGGCCTGGTTGCCGCTGATGCGGATGCGCGTGACGTTGACGGTGATGCCGGCATCGATAGGCATGGCGGGGCGCGCCGCGTCGGCTGGCAGGGCGGCGCCGGTTTGCGGCGGCAGGGTCAAGCCTGGTTTGACGCTATCGAGCAGATTGCCGGCGTTGGGCTGGACCGATTGGGCGGTAGCGGCACCGGCCAGCGCGAGCGTCGACAGTGACAGGATCGCTGGCAAACGCGACAGGGAATGTTTCTTGGCGTAAATAGGCACGCGGGGCTCCTGAGAGGGGGCTGAGTACGGAAACAGCCATAGCCTGGCCACGGCGGTGGCACAGGCGAGTGCTGTCGATTTGTAAAAATTTCTTTTCGGTAACAGCCTAGCAGCAGGGGTGTTACGCAGGCGTTATGCCTGGTGCATGGTGATCAAACGCTCGCCCATGAAGGCGATGGCAGCTTGCATATCAAGCTGATAAGGACTACCCTGACCGCCCGCTTACTTCAGCCGTCGCCGTCCATGCCCGCATCTACTGACTTTTTGTTGACCTTGCTTTCACCCCCACAATTACAGGCAGGAGCGCAAACCTTGCTGGGGCAGACCAAGCCACGTCTGTTTTGTTTGCTGGCTTACCTGGCTGTCGAAGGAGAAACTTCCAAGGCCAGCCTGGCGGCGCTATTCTGGCCAGACGCGCCGGCCTTGTCGGCGCGGCGCAACCTGCGCCAGTTATTGCACCGTTTGCGTACTGATTTACCGGCGGCCGACGAGTTGCTGCAAGGTGAGGGCGAACAGCTGGGCCTGGCGCCAGCCTGCCATACCGACGTGGCCGCTTTTTTGCAGGCAGATCCGTCGATGGATCCGGCTGCGCAACTGGCGCTCTATCGCGGTGAATTCCTGCAAGACTTGCCGCTCGATGGCGCCGGCGCTGAATTGCCGGCCTGGCTGGCGCAAGTGCGCGGCCGTTGCCGGGCGCGTGCGGCAGCGCTGGCACTGGGCCTGGCCCATGGCCTGGTGCGGCAAGACCGGCAAGACGAAGCGCTGGCCATGGCGCTGCAGGCGCTGCAACATGATCCGGATCAACGCGAAGCATTGCATTTGGCGATGTTGCTGCATTCGCGCACAGGTGCGCCGCAACAGGCGCTGGCCTTGTACCGCGACTGGGAGCGTCGCCTGATCAGCGATGCGGCCGTGTTGCCTGCGCCAGAAACCCATGCCTTGTACCGCCACATCCTGCAAACTGTCGCCGATGGCGGCGGCCGCAGTCCCGGCGGCCTGGACAGCCGTCTATTGTCGGTGCTGACGCTGGCCTGGCCAGGCATCGATACCGATGGCGCGAACGATCACGAGAATGACAAGGCGGCGGACTTGCTCGACAGCCTGTACCTGCGCTGTGGCGTGGTGCTGGGCCGTTTTGGCGCGCACCTGGTCACGGTGCCGCAGGGCGGTTTGCTGGCCTACTTCGGTTATCCTTCCAGCGTTACGCATTCGGCGCTGACCGCGGTGCGCGCCGTGGCTGCCCTGTACCGGCAAATACCGGAAGCCGATGAAACCGTGTTTGCGCTGCACACGGGCGCTACGCCTTGCAGTGTGCGCCAGCCGGACGTCGGCGGCCGTTTGGCGCGTGGCGTGCTGGCCCTGGCTGCGGCGCAGCATGCCGGCAGTGTGGCGGCCAGCGCGGAGTGTTTTGAAGTACTGGCCCGGCCACATTGGCTGGCGGCTGTGAAACACCTGGACCTGGACCGGGAGCCCGCCCATTATTTGATGCAATGGCAAGCCTGGCACGACCATGTCGCGCTGGCTGCCGCGCCCTTGCTGGGCCGCGATGCCGAGCTGGCATTCCTGCATGCGCAGTGGCATGGCGCCTTGCGTGCTACGCCGGCCATGGTGCAGATCAGCGGCGCGGCCGGCATGGGCAAGAGCCATTTGCTGCGCGCCTTTCTGGCTGAGACAGGTACGGCGCAGGTCTTGCTGGCCCGGTGTGATCCGTTTTCCAGCGATACGCCCTTGCATCCGGTGCTGGCGATGTTCGAGGCCGCCGCCCAGGGGCCGCAGGGAGAACCGGTGCGCCTGGCCATGCAGCGGCACGTGCCGCTGCCGTCGGGCGGCAGCCAGCCGGCGCTCGGGAAAGTGGCGCCGGTGACACTGGAGGCGCTGGAACAAGTCATCGCCGGCCTGGCAGCGGTGGTGGCCGAACTGGCGCAGCAGCAGCCCTTGCTGCTCGCTATCGAAGACGCCCACTGGGCCGATGCCTCGACGCTGGCCTTGCTTGAGCGGTTGGCCCAAGGCAAGCCGCAAGCGGCATTGCTGGTGCTGGCCAGCACGCGTGGCGAGCAGGATTTATGGCCTGCCGGCGCGGCGCGCATCAACCTTGATGCGCTCGATGATGCGGCTGGCGAGGCGCTGATCAGTGCGCTCAATCCTGGCCTCGATACGGCCGGCACTGCGCACATCCTGCGCGCCGGTGGCGGCCATCCCCTGTTCCTGTCGGAACTGGCGCAGCGGCGTGGCGATGGCGCGGTCCAGTTGCCCGCCAATATACGGGAACTGGTGCAAGTCCGGCTCGACCAGCTGGGATCGGCGCGCAAGGCGGCGCAACTGGCCGCCATCCTCGGCATCGGTTTTTCGCGGTCCTGGCTGGAAGCGGTTGCGCCGGCCCAGGAAGATGCGCTCGATGCCTTGCTGCAAGCTGGCCTGTTGCAGGAAGAGGGCGCTGCCGGCCTGCGCTTTTCGCATGCCTTGCTGCGTGACGCGGTGGTCGCGCTGATGCCGCCGCGCCAGAACGGTGAGTTGGCGCAACTGGTGGCCGAAACCCTGATCGCGCAATTTCCCGAGCAGATGGAGCAGTCGCCGGAGCGCGCCGCGCTGTGGTTCGCCGAAGCCCGCATGTGGCAGCCGGCGCTGGCCTGGCGTTTGAAGGCTGCCCGCCTGGCCATGCGCTTTTGCGCGTATCCCGAAGCGCTGGGACATATGAAGGCGGGCCTGGCGCTGCTGCCGGAACTGCCAAATGAAGAGCAGCGCGAGCTGTGGGAACACCAGTTCCGCGAGGTGTGCCATGGCGCTTACACCATGGTGCACGGCTTGTATAGCGAGGCGGCAGCGCAGCATTATCAGCGCAAGACCTGGCTGGCCGAGCGCCAGGGCAAGATTGCCCACGATATCGACAGCATGCGCGGCATGCTGGTGGCGGCCGAAGTCGGACGCGGCCAGCACGCCGTGTTACGCCTGCTGCGCCGTTTGCTGCAATTGCCGCAAATAAGCATGGGCGATGCCGGCGCGCTGATCCGTTTGCAGGAAGCGCGCGTGAATGCGCTGATGCTGGCCGGCTCGGTGACGCAGGCCAGCGCCTTGTGCGCGGCACACCGCGACCTGGCCTGGCCGGCCGGTTCGGCGCTGCCGGCGCACGATCCATTGCTGGCCTTGAGGGCGCGCGATACCTATCTGGCCTGGCTGCGCGGGGACTGGAGCGACGATGTGGAACGCCAGCGCCGCGTGCTGGAAGCGGCCCGTAAATCACCGTTGCCCGGCACGCTGGTATTTGCGCTGGTGCCGGCCGTGATGACTGCGCTGGATTCCCGCTTGCCGCGCCAGGCGGCGCCGCTGATCGCCGAATTGCAGGCCGTGGCCGACAAGCTGGGACTGCCTGTATTCAAGGCGATCGCGGCCGGCTTTTACACCTGCTGGCGTGTGCTCAATGGTGAACGCGACGAGATCGCGGCGTTTCGTGCCGCGTTCGACGAGGCGTCTGTCCACATCGCGTTTTACCGGCCATTCTTCCTGCTGTACCTGGCGCGCGCCTGTCACGCCCAGGGGCAAAACGAAGAGGCGTTGCGGGTGCTGCAGGAAGGCGAGGCGTCGATGGTGCGTTGCGGTATCTTTATTTGCCGTACCGACTATCTCTTGTTGCGCGCGCAATTGGCGCCGCCATCGCTGGCTCTGCGCCTGATCGACAAGGCGCGCCATATCGCCACCCGTCAGGGCGCGCCGGCGCTGGCCTTGCGGGCACAGCTGGCGCAATCAAGGTTGGCCGGGCTGGCCGATGGTGCGCAATTGCGCCAGCGCATGGCGCAGCTGCTGGCGCAATTGCCGGCCGCGCCGCAACTACCCGACGTGGCGCAGGCTGCGCAATGGCTGGCCGAGACCGGGCCAGGCGTGCCGGCCTGAGCGCATTGTCATGACCACAAACGCTGGCCCGACAGGTCCAGCTGGGTCAGATACAGGCGCACGTCGAATTCGTACTGATGGTATTGCGGCTCCATATACGTGCACAGTTTATAAAAAGCCTTGTCATGCTGCTTTTCCTTGACGTGCGCCAGCTCATGCACGGCGATCATGCGCAGGAATTCCATCGGTACTTCCTTGAACATGGTGGCCACGCGGATTTCGTGCTTGGCTTTCAGCTTGCCGCCCTGCACGCGCGAGATCGAGGTGTGCAAGCCCAGCGCGTGATTGATCACGTGAATCTTGCTGTCGAACGCCACCTTGTTGATGGGCTCGGCGTTGCGCAGGAATTCATTCTTTAAATCCTGCACATACTGGTACAGCGCCTTGTCGTTGCGCACGTCGTGGGCGTTCGGATAGCGTTTAAGTAATACTTCGCCCAGCTTGTCTTGCGCGATCAGCTGCCGCACTTGCGTTAGCGTTTGCTCGGAATAGGCGCTCAGGTATTTCAGGGGTGCTTGCATCTGGGACGGGGAGGGCAGGGGGCGAGGCGAGAATGTACCACAGCGGGCGAAATGGAACTGGCTATCTTCCGGCAAACCTGGCCGGCGTGGTGCCCAGCACGCGCCGGAACAGGGCGATAAAGCTGCTGACGCTGTCATAACCGAGGGCCAGCGCCACCGTGGTCACGCTCTGGCCCGCATGCAGCAATTCCATGCCCCGCTGCAAGCGTGCCAGCTGGCGCCAGGCGATCAGCGACATGCCGGTTTCCTGGCGAAAATGGCGCGTCACGCTGCGGCGCGACAGGCCCAGTGCATCTGCCCAGTCATCGAGGCTGCGCCCATCACTTGGGTCGCGCGCGATGGCGGCCGCCATCTGCAATAGCCGCGGATGGCGCGGCATCAGCAGGCGCAGCGCTTCGGCTGGCGTATGGACTAGTTCATCGAGCAGCACGTCAAGCAGGCGCATATGGCGCGCATCGAGTGAGGCGTAGGGCGGCAGTTCGCGCAAGCGGCCCAGTACGGCCTCGACCAGCGGCGTCATGCGCCATGCCTGCGACGTCGCTGGCAGCGTGTGGCACAGCGCGGGCGCCAGGTAAATGGTCAGGCCCACCAGGCTGTCAGGGGCGTGCTGGCTATGCGCGCTGGCGCCGTGGCGCAGACCGGGCGGTATCCAGCCGATGTGTCCTGGTGGCAGCACCGTGCGCACCTCGCCTGCCTCGACCACGATCAAGCCCTGCAGGGCCACATATAACTGGCCTTCCGGATGCGCGTGCAAATGCTTGCCCCGGCCCTCCTGCGCCGTTTGCGGCAGGATCAGCAGTGGCGCCTCGTTGCTCAGGCGCCGTTCAAGAAACGCCGGGGTGGCAATAGCTAGCGTCATAGGTGTGTAGAGGTATTGGCCCGATTCAATTACTGACTGGTATTTTAGCGTTAGCGCGCCAAAGCTGCAGGCGAGACACTGTACTTTTCTGACAGAGGGAGTGTGATGATGAGCAATGCAATGATCGCGGCCAATACCGCATGGATTGATATCGACGTGGATATCGAGGTGGTGTTGCAGCAAGTGCGCCTGACGGGCCAGCAATTACGTGCACAATTCCAATCCTTGACGCCGGTGACGGAAACGGGGCCGCTGTTTGCCGCCTTCAAGCGCATCGATGGGACGGCGGCCGATGATTTGCGCCAGCGCCTGGCGCAGCTGTATCCGGCCATCGCCTGGTTCGATGGCGAGCCGGGCGGCGAACTGGACGACAGTGTCACCCTGCCCGCGGGGAACTGCTGGTTGTGCGATGTGATCGACGGCGCCGTCCAGTATCTGCGTGCGATACCGCAGTGGTGCACGGCCTTGACCCTGCTGCGCGATGGTGTGCCGCAGCTGGTGGTGGTCTATGACGCCATGCATGAAGAGTTGTTTCATGCCGTGGCGGCCGGCATGGCTGGCATGGCGAGCGCAACTGGCGGCGCCTTTCTGAATGGCGCGCCGATCACGGTCAATGCCCGCAGCAGTTTCCATGAAGGCATCCTGGCCAGCAGCCAGCCTCCATTTGCCTTCCGCTACCGGCAAGCGCTGCGCCAGGCGGGCCAGTCGCTGAGCACCATGCTGGAACACGCCATCGCCGTGCGCAACCTGGGACCGACTGCCTTGCAGATGGCCTATGTGGCGTGTGGCCGTCTGGACGGCTTTTGGGTCTACGGTCCGGATGGTTATAACTGCACCGGCCCCGCCTTGCTGGTCAGCGAGGCGGGCGGTCTGGTCACGACGGCGGAAGGCACGCCGTATGGGCTGACATCGCACAGCCTGCTGGCGGCTCCCGCTGGCGTGCATGCCAGCATGCTGGCACAACTGCAGCAAAGCCCAGGCTCAGCCTAGCCCTTGTCGTCGGTCTTGCTGCTGCTGCCTTGCCGGCCAGTCTTGGACGATTGCTCTGACGCGCCGCTGCGGCTGGCTGTGCTACTGCGGCTGTCGTTGTCGCGGTTGGCCGATTGCCGGCTCTCGCCGCCTTTCCGGCCGATTTCCGCCATGTGTTCGCGGTTGCGGCTGACGGCTTCGCCCCCTTTTTGACCGGCGCGGCGCGCTTCTTCCGAATCGAATTCGTGCGCCGTGCCTTTCTGGTGCGCGGCCTGGCCGCCCTTGCTGGCAATTTCGCGCTGTTGTTCCTCGTTCATTGCCGCGAAACCCCGTTTGGCCGGCACTTTCTGGGCGCCTTGGCCTTCGGTTTTCTGGCTGCTGCCAGTGCCCTTGCCTTGATTACCTTGATTGCCTTCATTGCTGCTAGCCATGTTGCTCTCCTTGCTGTCGATTACATCATTGATTTGAATAAATTGAAGGTGTCCGGCTTGTCAATGCGTCTGATATTCCCGTTTGCCGGCATCCCTGCCCGCATCCTTGTGGCTCGCGCCATCGACGAGTACGCCGGCGTGCATTTTCTCGATCAGCTCACGCTGGCGTTGCGTGGCTTTTTCCGTTTCTTGCGCCGTCTTGCGCACCACTTCGTCGGCGAACGCCGCGGCAGTGCGGCTTGTTTCAGGAATATGGGTTTCCGCCGCGCGGTTCATCTCGACATGGGCCTTGGCGACCAGGTGCGACAGTTGCTGTTGATACCGCTGCAGTTTGCCGCCTGGCTGCATCTGGTTCAGGGCCAGCGTAAGGAATTCACCGGGGTTGCGCGCCGCCAGGATCTGTTGATGGGCCTGGTTGAAATCTTCGAGTATTTCCTGGGCCGCCCGCAGATTGAGTTCGCTCACTTGCTGCGCGGTGTCGACGAGTTGGCGGGACAAGTCGGCAGCGAAATCAAGCTGGGCTTGCAGATGGGATT
>Ga0105854_1000606_pt1 | contig 15783 bp, 18 predicted proteins | sample OrgsoiDNA_201058_FD_89679 | JGI IMG/M metagenome (GOLD analysis project Ga0105854, IMG submission 89679) | Permafrost soil microbial communities from the Arctic, to analyse light accelerated degradation of dissolved organic matter (DOM) -... | ecosystem: Environmental > Terrestrial > Soil >... | reverse complement strand
TTCATCCCGTCGCGGCGCGACGCCGCCGTCAACGAGATCGCGCTCACGAAGGTGCGGGAGGACAAGGAGCGCGAGGCGCGCAACGGGTTCGACGGCACTTGGGTCGCGCACCCGGACCTCGTGCCCGTCGCACTCGCCGAGTTCGATGCGGTGCTCGGCGACCACCAAAACCAGGTCGAGCGCAAACGCGACGACGTCTCCATCACGGAGGACGACCTCTTGAACTTCGAGATCCCCGGCGGCGAGGTGACCGACGAGGGGCTTCGCGTGAACGTGAGCGTCGGCGTGCGCTACCTCGACGCGTGGCTCCAGGGTGTCGGCGCCGCGGCAATCGACAACCTGATGGAGGACGCCGCGACCGCGGAGATCTCGCGCGCCCAGGTTTGGTCGTGGGTGCAGACCGGCCGGTTCGACGAGGCTCGCGTCCGCGAGGAGATCGAGAAGGTCGACGCCGCCGATGCGGCGAAGGAGGTCTTCGCCGATGTCGCGCTCTCGTCGCCGTTCAAGGACTTCCTGACCACGACCGCATACGCGCGCCTGCCGTGAGCCTCGAGAGCACGAAGGCCGACGACATCGCCGTCCTGATCGAGGAGGCGATCGTCTCGGGCGAGATCGAGCCGGGGGCGGTGCTACGCCAGGAGCAGCTGTCGGAGCGCTTCGGCGTGTCGCGGACGCCCGTGCGCGAGGCGCTGCGCAGGCTCGCCGCGCTCGGTCTCGTCTCGTTCGTGCCGAACCGCGGTGTCCGCGTGCGCGAGGTTTCGCGCGACGAGCTGCGCGAGGCGTTCCTCGTGCGCGCCGAGTTGGAGGCGCTCGTGACGGAGCTCGCGGCGCGCAAGCTGACGCCGCAGGCGCTCGCCGAGCTCGAATAGTGCGAGAAGCGGTTTGCGCGGTTGACGAAGGAGGTGCGCTCGCGTGAGCCTGGTGGCGACCGCCGTTCGCTGATGGCGAAATGGATGAGTGCGAACCACGCGTTCCACGACGTGCTCTACCGCACCGCCGACGCGCCGTACATCGAGTCGGTTGCGAAGGCGGCGCGCCGCAGCTTCGCCGGCACGACGGTCTGGGCGCCCGTCGACGAGGAGCTCGACCAACTCTACGAACGCAACCAAGCCGAGCACCGTGCAATCAGGTCGGCGCTCGCCGCGGGCTCGATCGCCGGCGCGCGCGAGCTCGCTCACGAACACGTCATGCACTCGTTCGAGCTGCTCCAGTCGATCCTCGCGCACGTCGCGAGAGACTTCGCGCGCGCGTAGCCGGCCGCGTCGACCTAACCCGCGCGGCGCTCGAGCAGCCGAGCGACGAGCTCGCCCGCCGATCGCACGTGGTCGCTCATCTGACGGCGCGCCTCGGCAGCGTCGCGCGACTCGATCGCCTCGAGGATGCGGCGGTGCTGCTCGACGTTCTCGGCCAACAGGTGCGAGCTGTGGCTGAGTGCGGCCCACGTCAGGGCGCGCGGAAAGCTCTGATGGAGATACGCGATCGCTGCAAGCAGCTGCCGGTTGCCTGCGGCCTCCTGGATCACCTGATGAAACAGCTTGTTCGCCCGCTCCCATTCACCCTCCCTCGACCAGTCGCTCTCGACGCCGCGGCGCCGGTCGTGGAGCACCTCTCCGATCGAGTGGCGGAAGAGCTTCTCTGCCTCGCGCAGTGAGTCGAGCTGGCTGTCCAGGATCCGCGTAACGGCCTTCTCGGCTGCCAGGCCTTCGAGTTCCGCGCGCACCGCATAGGCCTCGCGTACGTCACGGGCGCTCGGCCCGCGCACGACGGCTCCGCGGTTCGGCTCGACGAGCACGAGCCCACTCGACTGGAGCTTGCGGAGCGCCTCGCGCACGGGCGTTCGGCTGACGCCGAACTCCGACGCGAGCGTCTCCTGGCGCAGGCGCATGCCGGTCGGGATCTCCCCGCTCAGCACGCGCGACTGGATCGTCGCTGCCAGGCGGTCGACGAGGCCACTGCGGTCGGTCATCGTGGCAGAGCGTCGCGAACGAGTCGGACGGCCACGCCGGCGAGGAAGAGTGCGAAGACGAGCCTGAGCACGTGCGCAGGTAGCGCGAGCGCGAGCAGTGCGCCGAGGGCGCCGCCGCCGGCTCCGAGCACGCCGAAGCGGAGGGCGAGCGAGAGGTTCCCGATCCCGCGCCGCTGCAAGACGACGCTCGCGACGATGGCGGTGGGGAGGACGACGAGCAGCGAGGTCGCCTCGGCCGCGTGCTGCGGCACGCCGGCGGCGAGGGTGAGGAACGGCACCATCATGATCCCGCCGCCAACGCCCAGGAGGCCGGCCCCTGCCCCCGTGAAGAGCCCGAATGCGACGAGCGCCGCGACCAGGACGATCCCCGTCACTGTCGCACCAGCATCAGGATCGAGACGGCGCCGAGGAACAGGCCGAAGGCGAGCTTGAGGTGCCGCTCCTCGATGCGCGCAAGCGCCGAGGCGCCGATCCGCGCTCCGACGATCGAGCCGGCCGCGAGCGCAGCCGCGTCGACGAGGCGCACCTTCCCTGCTGCGCCGAAGATCACGACGCTCGCGAGGCTGATCGGGATGATCGCACCGAGCGAAAGCGCATGCGCGTCTCGTTGCCGGTAGCCGGCCCAGAGCACGAGCAGCGGCACCATCACCACGCCACCGCCCACCCCGAGGAGGCCGGAGAGCAGCCCTCCCATGACGCCGATCGCGAGCAGCCGAGGGTCGAGACCGGCGAACCGTCCCTCCGCGACCGGTCCCATTGCAGCCGCGGACGCACGCTCGCTCATCGATCGAAGCCTAGCATCGTTTGGATCCATTTGACAGCAATTTGGATCCAATGTACCCTCACGAGGATTCAGATACACGAGTTCTCGGTAAAGACGCCGTGCAGTCACCGACCAGGGGGAACGACATGAGAAGAACCCGTGCGCGCGCAGCGCTCGGACTGACGATCGTAGGCGCCGTCGCACTCGCCGCACTCACCGCGTCGGCCCGCTCCGCGGCCCCGCCCGCAGTGAAGAACGGGGGCACCCTCACGATCGCGCTCGATTCAGATCCGGATGCGCTCGACCCGACGCTCGCCCGCACGTTCGTCGGCCGAATGGTCTTCGCCGACATGTGCGAGAAGCTCTACGACTTGAACGCCAAGATCGAGATCGTGCCGCAACTGGCGGCATCGCTGCCGACGTTCTCCGCCGACAAGAAAACGGTCACGATCAAGCTCCGCACCGGGATCAAGTTCAACGACGGGACCCCGTTCAACGCGGCCGCTGTGAAGCAGTCGCTCGAACGCGACCAGACCCTGAAGGGATCGGCACGCGCGAGCGAGCTCTCGCCGGTCACGTCGATCGTCATCCAGGGCAATTCGACCGTCATCCTGCACATGAACGCCCGCTACTCGCCGATCACGGCTCAGCTCGCGGACCGCTCAGGGATGATCATGTCGCCGAAGGCTCTGAACGCGCTCGGCGACAAGTTCGCGACGAATCCGGTCTGCGTCGGACCGTTCATGTACAAGGACCGGTCGGCAGGCGACCACATCACGTTGGTCAAGTCGCCGTTCTACTACGACAAGGCGAAGGTCCACCTCAGCACGATCGTGTGGAAGATCATCACCGACCCGTCTGCGCGCACGGCGAACCTGCGCTCGCACGACGTCAACGTGAGCGAAGGCATCCAGTCCACCGACCTGAAGGCGATCAGCGCCGACAAGTCGCTGCGGCTGATCAAGTCGACCTCGATCGGCTACCAGGGCATCACCGTCAACATCGGCAACTCGAAGGGCCTGGGGAAGCTGCCGTACACAACCATGGGCACGGCGATCGCGAAGTCCGCCGATCTGCGCCAGGCGTTCGAGCTCGCGCTCGACCGGAAGGTGATCAACAACGTCGTCTTCGGGGGCACGGTCATCCCAGACTGCTTCCCGGTCGCGCAGTCGACCCCGTGGTACGCCGCGACCAAGGGCATCCCGTGCAACCTGACCGCGAACGTCGCGGGAGCGAAGGCTGCTTTCGCGAAATCGGGTGCGGCACCCGGGGCGACCGTCCATCTGATGCTCGGCACCGACCCGGTCGCCGCGAGGCTCGGCCAGGTGATCCAGTCGATGGAGAAGCCGATCGGGTTCAACGTCGTGCTCGACCCGACGGAATTCGTGACCTCGCTGAACCACGAGGACGCGGGACAGTTCGAGACATTCGCCATCGGCTGGTCGGGCCGGGTCGATCCCGACGGCAACACCTACAACTTCCTGCAGACAACCGGCTCGCAGAACGACAGCGGCTACAGCAACCCCGTCGCCGACCGGGCGCTCAACAACGAGCGCAAGGCCGCATCGACGAAAGCGCGCCTGATCGACCTGCACGCCGCGCTCGCGCAGGCCGCCAAGGACCGCCCGATCATCTACCTCTACCACCCGGTCAACTATGACGCCGAAATGGCCAACGTGAGCGGCGTTCAACTGTTCGGCGACGGCCTCGTGCGCGTGGCGTTCGCCGGCTTCACGAAGTAGCGACACACCGAATCGAGACGATCATGGGCGGCTTCCTCCTGCGCAAGGTCGGGGCCGCCCTGATCGTTCTCATCCTCGCGAGCATGCTCGTCTTCGCCGGCGTCCGCGCGATCCCCGGCGATCCGGCGATCGCGCTCGGCGCCGAGAACCGCGATCCCGCGGTGCTGTCGGCGATCAGGCACAAGTACGGGCTCGACAAGCCCCTGCCCGTGCAGTACGTCAATTGGCTCAGCCTCGCCGTGCGCGGCGACCTCGGGACCGACGAGCGTGAGCTCTCCGTCTCGCGGACGATCGTTCAGCGGCTGCCGATCACGCTGGAGCTCGCCTTCCTCGCGATCGTGATCGGCACGGTGATCGGGATCGGCGCTGGAATCCTTGCCGCGGTACGGCACGGCAAGCCTTCCGACTACGCGTCGACCACCTTGGCGCTCGTCGGGCTCTCGGTGCCGCACTTCTGGCTCGGCATCGTGATGATCATCTACTTCGCCGTCACGCTGCACTGGCTCCCTGCAGGCGGGTACATCCCGTTCACGCACAACCCCGTGCAGAACCTCGAGCACATGCTGATGCCGGCGATCGTGCTCGGCACCGGCTTGTCGGCCGTGCTCATGAGGCAGATGCGCTCGTCGATGCTGGCTTCGCTCGGTGCCGACTATGTACGCACAGCGCGCGCGAAGGGATTGTCGGAGTGGTCGGTTGTCGGCAAGCACGCCGTGCGGAACAGCCTGATCACGGTCACGACGGTTGTCGGCCTGCAGCTCGGGGCGCTCATCTCAGGAGCTGTGATCACCGAGCAGATCTTTGTCATCCCAGGATTCGGCAGGCTGACGATCGACGCCGTCAATCAGCGCGACTACGCGCTCCTGCAAGGGGTGGTGCTCGTCGCCGCGGCCGGGTACGTCGTCGTCAACTTGCTCGTGGACGTCGCATATTCGCTGCTCAATCCGCGCATTCGCGTCTCGGGGTCCGGATGAGTTACGCCGACACCGCCGCAGTCGCGATCAACCCGCGCGCCCGTCGGCGGCGCCTCCTGCGGAAGCGGTTCCTGCGGCGGCCGCTCGCTGTCGTCGGCCTTCTCGCCGCACTCGCGTTCATCGGCGCCGCCGTCTTCGCGCCGGTCGTCGCGCCGTACTCGGCCTCCGCAACGGACTTCAACGCCACTCTCGCCCCGGCGTTCACGCCCCACCACATCCTCGGGACCGACGAGCTCGGCCGCGACGTTCTTTCTCGCATCATCTGGGGCTCGCGCGCGTCGATCCAGGCAGGCGTCCTCGCCACGCTGCTCGCGATGGTGATCGCCGTCCCGATCGGCCTGGTCGCCGGCTACTACCGAGGCTGGATCGACCCGGTGATCGCCCGGCTCACCGACGTCCTGCTCGCATTTCCGTTCCTGATCGTGGCGGTCGGGCTCGCGGCGATCCTCGGCCCGTCGCTCACCAATGCGACGCTCGCACTCGGCATCGGCGCGGCCCCCGGCCTGATCCGGATTGCGCGGGGCGAAGCTCTGGCGCTGCGGGAGGAGGACTACGTGCGCGCGGCGGTCGCGAACGGCGCGAGCGATCCGGCGATTCTCGCGCGGCACATCTTCCCGAACATGCTCTCGACCCTGATCGTGCAGGCGACCGTCACGATCCCGGGCGCGATCATCGGCGAGGCCGTGCTCTCGTTCCTCGGCCTCGGGGTGCAACCGCCGACACCCTCGTGGGGTGTGATGCTGGCCGACGCGCAGTCGTACCTCTCGCAGGCGCCGAGGCTGGCGCTCTATCCGGGAATCGCGATCTTCGCCTGCTCGCTCTCCTTCAACCTCCTCGGCGACGGCTTGCGCGATGTCCTCGACCCCCGGACGACGCGTTGAGCCTCCTCGACGTGCGGGACCTCTCGGTGCGCTTCGACACCGACGACGGGACCGTGCATGCGGTCGACGGCCTCTCGTTCACACTCGACGAGGGCCAGGTGCTCGGCGTCGTCGGCGAATCGGGCTGCGGGAAGAGCGTGAGCGTCATGGCGCTTCTACGCTTGCTCCCGCCGACCGCGCACGTGACCGGCAGCGCGGAGTTCGACGCCGTCGATCTGCTCAGTGCCCCGCTCTCGCACGTGCGGCGCGTGCGCGGCCGCGAGATCGCGTTCGTGTTTCAGGAGCCGATGACCTCCCTCAACCCGGCCTTCCGGGTCGGAAACCAGATTGGCGAAGTGCTCCGGCGGCATCTCGGCCTCAGTCGCGGCGACGCGCGCCGGCGCGCGGTCGAGCTGCTCGACCTCGTGCGCATCCCGGCGCCCGACCGTCGCGTCGACGAGTACCCGCATCAGCTCTCAGGAGGGATGCGGCAGCGCGTGATGATCGCGATGGCCCTGGCGTGCGATCCGAAGGTCCTGATCGCCGACGAGCCGACGACGGCGCTCGACGTGACGATCCAGTCGGGCATCCTCGACCTGCTCCGCGACATCCGCGAGCGACTCGGCACGTCGATCATCTTGATCACCCACAACCTCGGGGTGGTGGCAGACATCGCCGACCGTGTGATCGTGATGTATGCCGGACGCAAGGCGGAGGAGGCGCCGGTGCACGAGCTCTTTGCGCGGCCGGAGCACCCGTACACGATCGGGCTGCTCGGAGCAGTGCCGCGCCCGGGCGGCGCGGACAAGCAGGGGCGCCTGCAGGAGATTCCCGGACGGGTGCCGTCGCTCGCGCAGCTTCCGTCCGCCTGCGCCTTCGCGCCGCGCTGCCCGAGGGCAGACGACCTCAGCCGATCGCAGGTGCCCGACCTGCGCGAGGTGCGTCAGGATCATCTCGTCGCCTGCTTCCACCCGGGCGTCGAGTGGGACGGCGGATGAGCCGGGTCGAACCACCGACGCTCGAGGTCGTGGACCTCGTCAAGCACTTTCATGTCGGCAGCCAGCTCTTCGGCGGGGGCGGGACAGTGCATGCGATCGATGGGGTTTCATTCTCGATCGCTCCCGGCGAGCTCCTCGGCCTGGTCGGCGAGTCGGGCAGCGGGAAAAGCACGGTTGCCAACTGCGTCATTCGGCTCCTCGAGCCGACGGAAGGGTCGATCCGGCTCAAGGGCCGGGACATCACGCACCTGTCGCGGCGCGAGCTCCGACCGCTCCGCAGCGCCATGCACATGGTGTTCCAGGATCCCTACTCGTCGCTCAACCCGCGTATGACCTGCGGCCAGATCGTAGGAGAGCCGCTGCGCGTGCAGAAGCTGGCGCGCGGAAAGAACCTCGACCAGAAGGTCGTCGACCTCTTCGACCGGGTCGGCTTGCGCGCGGAGCTGCGGTTCCGCTATCCGCACGAGCTCTCGGGCGGACAGCGGCAACGAGTCGGGCTCGCGCGTGCGCTGTCGGTGTCGCCGACCTTGCTCGTCGCCGACGAGCCGGTGTCGGCGCTCGACGTCTCGGTGCAGGCGGCGATCCTCAACCTCCTTCGCGACCTCCAGCGCGACATGGGCTTTTCGTGCCTCTTCATCACGCACGACCTCGCGACGGTCGAGTACCTCTGCGATCGGGTCGCCGTGATGTACCTCGGGAAGATCGTCGAGCTCGCGACGACGCGCGATCTCTTCGCGGGCCCGAAGCATCCCTACACGCAGGCGCTGCTCTCGGCTGCTCTCGTCCCGGATCCGGAAGTGCAGCGGAAGCGAACGCGCGTCATCCTGCAGGGAGACATTCCCAGTCCCCTCGCGCCGCCGTCCGGCTGCCGCTTCCGTACGCGGTGCCCGCTCGAGCACGAGTCCGCGCCCGCTTCGACAGAGGAGGATCCCCCGCTCATCGACGTGGGCGGTGGTCACCTCGTGGCGTGCCACCTCGTGCGGCGCGGCAGGGACGCGCCGAAGCTGGTCGATACGGCAGAGTTGACCGCGTGACCTTCACGACGCGGCCCGAGTTGCGAGGATCGTTCGGCGCAGTTGCCTCGACGCACTGGCTGGGATCGGCGAGCGGCATGGCAGTGCTCGAGCGGGGCGGCAATGCGTTCGACGCGGCGTGCGCCGCCGGGCTCGTCCTGCAGGTCGTCGAGCCCCACCTGAACGGGCCCGGCGGCGACCTGCCCGCCGTGTTCTGGGCGGCGGAGCGCGGCGAGCCGCTCGTCCTCTGCGCGCAAGGCGTTGCGCCGGCGGCGGCCACGATCGAGCGCTACCGCTCGCTCGGCCACGAGCTCGTGCCGGGCACGGGACTGCTCGCTGCCTGCGTCCCGGGAGCGTTTGGCGGTTGGCTGCTCCTCCTCGAGCAGTTCGGGACGTGGCGGCTGGCCGACATCCTGGAGTTCGCGATCGGCTACGCCGACGGCGGCTATCCCGTCGTGCCGGGGATCACGGTGACGATCGAGCGATCGGAGTCCCTGCTCCGTGGGTGGCCGGGCTCGGCGGAGCTCTACCTGCCGGCGCCGCGGCCGGGGTCGACCTTCCGCAACCCGCAGCTCGGCGCGACGTGGCGGCGCCTGCTCGACGAGTGTCGCGGCGGTTCGCGGGAAGCGGAGATCGCGGAGGCCCGGCGCGTCTACTACGAAGGCTTCATCGCGGAGGAGATCGACCGCTTCTCCCGCGAGCACGACGGCCTGCTGACGGGCGACGACCTCGCCGAGTGGCGCGCAAGCCTCGAGGCTCCGGCGACGGTCGACTATCGGGGGCTGACGGTCTGCAAGACGGGCGCCTGGGGGCAGGGGCCCGTCGGCCTGCAGCAGCTGGCGCTGCTCGAGGGCTTCGACGTGGGGAGGATGAGCGAGACCGAGCTCGTGCACGTGACGACGGAGTGCGCGAAGCTCGCGTTCGCGGACCGGGACGCGAACTACGGGGACGCCGACGTGCCGCTCGACCGGCTGCTGTCGCGCGAGTACGCGGACGAGCGACGTGCGCTCATCGGCGAGCAGGCCGACGGCGAGCTGCGGCCCGGGATGGGCAGGCTGCCGGCCCTCGTCGGTGCACCGGCTGTCGTCGGCGCCGGCGAGCCCACGCGCGGCGACACCGTCCATCTCGACGTCGCGGACCGGTTCGGCAACCTGATCTCGGCGACGCCGAGCGGTGGCTGGCTGCACAGCTCGCCGACCATTCCGGCGCTCGGCTGGCCGCTCGGGTCGCGCGCGCAGATGTTCTGGCTCGAAGAAGGCCTGCCGTCGTCACTCGCGCCACGCAAGCGGCCGAGGACGACGCTTTCGCCCGGCCTCGTGCTCCGCGACGGCGAGCCGTGGCTTGCGTACGGAACGCCGGGCGGAGACCAGCAGGAGCAGTGGACGATCCACGTCCTCCTGCGGCACATCGACCAGGGCCTGAACCTGCAGGAGGCGATCGATGCGCCCGACTGGCACACGGATCACCTGATCTCGTCGTTCTACCCGCGTGCGTACGACCCTCGATCGTTGTCGTGCGAGTCGCGCTTCGGCGACGAGGTGATCGACGACCTGCGCCGGCGCGGCCACGACGTGACCGTCACCGGCCCGTGGTCGCTCGGACGCGTCAGCGCCGTCGCACGCGAGGGCGACCAGCTGCTCGCGGCCGCGAACCCGCGGGGCATGCAGGGTTACGCCGTCGCGAGATAGATCACGAGGGCGGCGATCGCAGCGAGAACGAGCGGGGCGACCAGGCGGAAGAGCGGAGTGGGGAATTCGTGGCGCGGGCGCAGCATCGTCGGCATACTCATCGGCATAGTCGCTGCGTGACCTGATCCCTCGATTCGGACTCGACCACCAGGCCGCGCGGCCCCGCCTGCGTAGGATGGCGCTCCGATGAGACCGGAGATGCAACCGAGATACGACCCGCACGGCGTCGAGGAGCGCTGGCAGAAGACGTGGGAGGAGGAAGGCCACTACAACGCCGACCCCGACCCGTCCCGCCCCGCGTTCGCGATCGCGCACCCGCCGCCGAACGTCACCGGCGACCTGCACCTCGGGCACGCGTTGCAGCTCTCGCTCGCCGACGCGACCGTCCGCACCCGGCGGATGCAGGGCTTCAACGTCCTCTTCCAGCCGGGGTACGACCACGCCGGTATCGCGACGCAGAACGCCGTCGAGAATCACCTCGCCCTCGAAGGCAAGACGCGCCACGATCTCGGGCGCGAGGCCTTCGAGGCGCGCGTCTGGGAATGGCTGCACGAATACGGCGGCAAGATCATGGTCCAGTTCCGGCGCATCGGCGCGTCGCTCGACTACCGGCGCGAGCGCTTCACGATGGACGACGCCTACGTGCGCGCCGTGATGCGCTTCTTCGTGCACCTCTGGGAGAAGGGACAGATCTACCGGGCGAACCGGATCGTCAACTGGTGTCCGTACCACCTGACGTCGCTCTCGGATCTCGAGCTCGCACACGAGGACGTCGACGACGCGCTCACCTACGTGCGCTACCCGCTCGTCCCGATCGGCGAGGACGGCGGCGGCGGCCACATCACGATCGCGACGGTGCGCCCGGCGACGATCCTCGGAGACGTCGCGGTGGCCGTGCACCCCGACGACGAGCGCTACCGGGACTTCGTCGGACGCGAGGTCTTCGTGCCGTTCGTCGAGCGGCGCGTCCCGGTTATCGCCGACGAACGGGTGGAGATGGCCTTCGCGACAGGCGCGCTGAAGATCACGCCGGCGCACGATCCGACCGACTACGAGATCGGCCGGGACCACGGCCTCCCCGAGCTCGTCGTGATCGGGCCCGACGGGCGGATGAACGAGGAGGCAGGCGACCTCGAGGGCCTCACGCAGGCCCAAGCCGAGGAGCGCGTCCTCCAGTGGCTGCGCGAGCACGACCAGCTCGAAAAGCGCGAGTCGTACCGTCACACCGTGTCGCTCTGCGACCGCTGCAAGACGCGGATCGAGCCGCGCATCTCGCTCCAGTGGTGGTGCTCGATGGAGGAGCTGAAGAAGCCCGCGCTCGAGGCGCTTCGGTCGGGGCAAGTGCGCTTCCACCCCGAGTCGCAGCACCGGTTCGCGATCGCGTCGCTCGAAGATGCCCCCGACTGGAACATCTCACGGCAAATCTGGTGGGGCCACCAGCTGCCGATCTGGGAGTGCCCGGACGGCCATGTGACGGTGCGGGAGACCGACCCCGAGACGTGCGCCGAGTGCGGGTCGCGCGAGCTGACGCGCTCGACCGATGTGCTCGACACGTGGTTCAGCTCGGCGCTCTGGCCGTTCGCGACGCTCGGCTGGCCCGACGACACCGAGGATCTGCGGACGTTCTACCCCGGCGACATGAACACGACGGATCGCGGCATCATCCGCCTCTGGGAGAACCGGATGATCTTCGCCGGGCTCGAGATGATGGGCGAGATCCCGTTCAGCGACATCGCCATCCACTCGACGGTGCACGCGCCGAGCGGAGGCCGGATGTCCAAGAGCCTCGGGACCGGAATGAACCCGCTCGCGCAGATCGAGGCGCACGGTGCGGACGCCACGCGCTACGGCCTGATGAAGATGGCCTCCTCACAGGACGTGCGCTTCTCCGAGGGCGCGATCGAGGAGGGGCGCAAGCTCACGAACAAGCTCTGGAACGTTGCGCGCCTCATCCTCCAGGCGGGGGAGGGCGCGGCGCCGGCCGAGCGCCCGCAGGCGCTCGAGGAGCGGTGGATGCTGGCGCGGCTTTCGCAGTCGCAGCGTGCGGCCGAGCGCTTCCTCGCCGAGTTCGACTTCGCACACCTCGTCGACGAGCTCTACCACCTGACCTTCGACGACTTCTGCGACTGGTACGCCGAGGCGATCAAGCAGCGGCTGTACGACGGCGACGCCGACGCGCGCGCGACGGCGACGGCCGCACTCGAGCGGCTGCTCAAGCTCCTGCACCCAGTGATGCCGCACGTCACGGAAGAGATCTGGTCGTCCCTGCCCGATCGCGCGACCCGGTTGATCGTCGCGCCCTGGCCCGAGGCGGGCGCGGAGGACGAAGCGTCGGCGCTCGATCGCGTCCAGGAAGCGGCGCAGATGTTCCGCCGCTCCGGGGTCGTGCCACGGCTCGACGGCGAGGAGAAACGGATCTTCGACGCGGTCGTGAGGCCCGACCGCGCACCGCAGCGCGAAAACGGCAACGCGGAGGCCGAGCGTGAGCGCCTGCGCAACGAGATCGCGCGCGCCGAGCAGTCGCTCGCGAACGAGCGGTTCGTCCAGAACGCGCCCGCCGAGGTCGTGGCCGCTGAGCGCGACAAGCTGGAGCGCTACCGCCGCGAGCTCGATGCAATCGGCGACGCGTAGAGGCTTGACCTCCAACGCACTCGACTGGATCGAGGCGCTCAGCCCGTGGCCGAAGGACGGCTTCGGGCTCGAACGGATCTCGGCGCTGCTCGACCGGCTCGGCAATCCGCAGCGGGCATTCACGTCGATCCACGTCGTCGGGACGAACGGCAAATCGACGACGGCACGCACGATCGCGCGCCTCCTCGCGGACGAGGGTCTGAGCGCCGCTTCGTATCTCTCCCCGCACGTCGCCGGCTGGCACGAACGTCTCGACACCGATGACGGCGGCGCCGAGCGCGCGCTCGCGCGCATCCGTCCGGACGCAGAGGCCGTCGGCGCAACGCAGTTCGAGGCAGTCACCGCCGCGGCGTTCGCCGACTTTGCCGAACGCGGTGTCCAGGTGGCTTCCGTGGAGGCGGGGCTCGGCGGACGTCACGATGCGACGAACGTCGTCGACGCTCCGGTTGTCGTGCTCACGAACGTTGCACTCGACCACACAGACGTGCTCGGCGAGACCCGCGAGCTGATCGCGGTCGAGAAGCTCGCGGTCGTGCGACCCGGTGCGATCGTCGTGACCGGTGAGCCGGAGTGGGCCGACCTCGCCCGCGTACAGGGCGCTGCCCGGGTCGACCACCCCGGCCGGACCGCGCTCGCGCTCGCGGGTGCAGCCGCCGAGGCGTATCTCGCGCGGCCGCTCGCCGCGATCCCTCAGCACGCCGCGCCGCTCCCAGGACGCCTGGAGCGGCGAAGCGAGCGGCCGCTCGAGATCCACGACGGGGCTCACAACCTCGCCGGCGTCGGCTGGCTCCTGCCGCGGCTACCCGACCGCACCTTCACCCTGGTCGCCTCGATCCTCGCCGACAAAGATGCCGACTCGATGCTGAGGGCACTCGCCCAGCGCGCGGACACACTGGTCGCAACGCAGTCGTCGAACCCGAGAGCGATCCCCGCGGGCGAACTCGCCGCGGCTGCTCGACCGTACTTCGCGCTGGTCGAGTCGGTCGCCGACCCGTCTGCGGCGCGTCGCCGCGGGCTCGAGTTGGCCGGTCCTGCGGGCGCGCTGCTCGTTGCCGGTTCGCTCTATCTGCTTGCCGATCTGGCTGGGGACGAGTGAAATGCATACGATGGCCCGTCCTGGTGAGCGAATCAGCGTCTTCCTCTTCGCCCTCGTGCTGCTGGTGCTCTTCGTCGGCCTGGCGTTTGCCGCGGGCTATGGACTAGGAAGAATCCTCCTGTGATCGCAGCCGGCGTCAGCCTGCATCACTTCTTCCACTCGTCGACGTGGTACGTGACGCGCAACCTCTCGCTCCTGCTCGTACTCGTCTTCTGGGTCGCGACGGTGTATTGGGTCTTCAAGGACGCGCGCCGGCGGATCGAGGATCCGCTGCTCGTCTGGGTCTCGACCGCGCTCGGCCTCGTCCCGTTCATCGGCCCACTCGTCTACATGCTCTTCCGGCCGCCCGAGTATCTCGAGGATGTGCGGGAGCGGGAGCTCGAGATCAGGGCGATGGAGAAGCGCCTCGGCGGCCGCGACATGCACTGTCCGGTCTGTCGCGCCGAAATCGAGGAGGACTTCCTGCTCTGCCCCGTCTGCACGACCAAGCTGCGCCAGTCGTGCGTGACGTGCTCGAGGCCGCTCGAGGCGCTCTGGCAGATCTGCCCGTACTGCGAGACGCCGATCGACCAGGATGACGAGACCGAACTCGCCGAGCGCAAGCCCCCGCCGCGCCGCCAGCGTTCCGGGTAACCTGCGCGGCCGCATGGCCGTCGAGCGCACACTGATCCTCGCGAAGCCGGACGCCGTCGAGCGGAACCTCGCGGGCGAGATCCTCGCGCGCTTCGAGCGCCGCGGCCTTCGGTTGCGCGCCGCCCGGTTCGTGACGGCGAGTCGTGAGATCGGCGAGACGCACTACGCCGAGCACAAGGAGAAGCCCTTCTTCGGCGAGCTCGTCGACTTCATCACCTCCGGACCGACGCTCGCGCTCGTGCTCGAGGGCGAGGGTGCGATCGCAACGTGCCGGAAGACGATCGGCGCCACGAACCCGGCCGACGCCGAGCCCGGCTCGCTTCGCGGCGCGTACGCCCTCGCGATGCCGAACAACCTCGTCCACGGCTCCGACTCGAACGAGTCCTCCGAGCGCGAGATCGGGATCTGGTTCCCCGATGGACCGGCCTGAGGAGCAAGCCTCGCGTGACGCTGCGAAGAACGTGGCGCTCTGGACCCAAACCAACGAGGAGTACACCGACGAGCGCGCGTCGGACAACTGGGCGCTCGACTCGATCACCTGGGGCATCTGGGCGATCGACGAGTCTGAGCTGAAGGTGCTCGGCGACGTGGACGGGCTCGACGTCGTCGAGCTCGGCTGCGGCACTGCGTACTTCTCGGCGTGGCTCGCGAAGCGGGGCGCTCGGCCGGTCGGTGTCGACATCACGCCGGCGCAGCTCGTCACGGCGCGGCGCCAGATGGCCGAGACGGGGATCGAGTTCCCGCTCGTCGAGGCGGACGCAGCCGCGACGGGACTCCCCGACGCATCTGCCGACCTCGTCCTCTCGGAATACGGCGCGTCGATCTGGGTCGACCCCTACCGCTGGATCCCCGAAGCCGCTCGTCTCCTGCGGCCGGATGGCCGGCTCGTGTTTCTGCGCAACTCGACGCTCGTCATCCTCTGCTCACCGGACGAGGTTCCGGCGTCGGAGACGCTCCAGAACCCGCAGTTCGGTATGCACCGGTTCGAGTGGCCGGAAGGCGGCGTCGAGTTCCACCTCCCCCACGGCGAGTGGATCGACCTCCTGCGAGCGAACGACTTCGAGATCGAGCGGCTGATCGAGATCCAGGCGCCGCCCGACGCCGAGACGCACCATCAGTACTCCTACGTGACGGCGGAGTGGGCCAAGAAGTGGCCGTGCGAGGAGATCTGGGTCGCGCGTAAGCGCACGAGATGATCCTGCTCGCGTCGACCTCGCCACAGCGGCGCGCGATCCTGGCCCAGCTCGGCGTGGCGTTCGAGGTGGTCGCGCCCGACTACCACGAGGCGCCCGGTACCGATCCGCTCGAGCGCGCGGCGGGCAAGGCCCGGTCGGTCGACGGCGGTGAGCGTCCGGTGCTCGGCGTCGACACGGAGGTGCTCCTCGACGGCGAGCTGCTCGGCAAGGCCGCGACCGCGAC
>Ga0105854_1000600_pt1 | contig 15878 bp, 17 predicted proteins | sample OrgsoiDNA_201058_FD_89679 | JGI IMG/M metagenome (GOLD analysis project Ga0105854, IMG submission 89679) | Permafrost soil microbial communities from the Arctic, to analyse light accelerated degradation of dissolved organic matter (DOM) -... | ecosystem: Environmental > Terrestrial > Soil >... | reverse complement strand
TGGCGTCGAGAAGTTTTTGCGCATCATCGATATTATGAAATGCTCCTTGGAAATAGTATGTTTCTTGATCGGCAGCCCCGCCAATGAAAAAGACTATCGCCTTCTTTACTGGAACTGGTGCTGTCTTGACAGTCTGGTCCTTCACGATTGTTAATGTCGGAGTTACTGCCAGGCTCGCGGTGTTGCCATTGGGAAGTTTGACTTGCTCTGCTGCCATTTTCAATCTTCCAAAAATAGTTTTATGGTTTCTGCCAAGTGTGAGCTTACGGCGTGTGTGAACCCCATCGAATCACTGATTCCATATTCGAAACTGCCGTCAGCGCGTTGAATGGCGTAGCCATGATTAGGCTTTGGTTCACCAGTGCCTTCGTCGATTAATTGGATCTTGTCGCTAAAGCGCACGGGCATCGGCAGCAGGCCGCTGAAAGGTGCTGGCACGAAAGTGTCGCCAATGATGACTGTCCCGGAACCACCTACAACGACATTGCCATGACCGCCAGTGCTGTCTTTCGTAGCAGCGTTCAAACCGTTAATGAAGACAGTTGAGCTGACTCCCCCCGTGATAGGGCTACCGCATGCCGATTTATCGGTCATGCGGGCGGCGGCAAGGCCATCGAATTTTACATCGGGGGAGCCACTGGCAATCGGATTTGTGCCATGTCCTGGAAGCGGACAACTGGTGGGGTCTGTCACTCGGGCAGCAGGTTTGCCACTCATGGGAAGTTCCTTTTCAAGGTTTTAAATGGGGTAGTAGTGGTCGATGGGCGAGTCGGAAAAGCGCCAGCACTAATCCATAGGGTTGAACAGCGCTCGGTGGTTTTCGCGCATGGGACGGCAGGCCAATAACGCCTGCCAGGCGATTTCGACGCAGTTGTCCATGGCCTGAATGGAATAGCCATCAAGCTGGTTGAGCCAGGCGTTGTAATTGGGCATGCCGACGCTGCGGTAGGCACTGAGCAATATCTCGGCGACTTCTTTGCCCCAGTGGATAAAGCGCCCCGGACTCCAGGGACCTGTCTGGGCATAGATAAACCACCCCAAGCTAGGCAAGTCACCATCTGCAAGTCGTAACGTGTCGCGCTGCGAGGAAAAACCACAGGTGATGTAGACGGTCAGCCAACCCTGGTGTTGCTGGATAAATCCTGCGGGGTCAAATTGTGCCAGCGGCACGACACGATAGCCCGTGCCAGGCATCGACTTGGCGACCAACTCAGCGTCCAGTCTTGAAATGAAGGCCCGAATCGCTTTGCCTTCGCCGGACGCCGCGCAAAGAATTTCAACAGGCGTGCTCGCAGGCGTATCGCTAAATCCGACGATGCGGACTAGTCCATAAAGACGTAACGAGGTATTCAGGCCGCTGGGGTGATTCGAAGTATCGAGTGTGCAAGCGCTAGAGAGAGGCACGCCCGAGGATGAAGGGAGCATCAAACTTTACCATCCATGTAAATTTGCGTCGCGCAGAATGCCCCAGTGAGAAGTTGTGCTCAACAATATTTACAGTGTTTAGGTTGGCAGCCAGTCAATGACCGCCGATTGCATGGGTCGTATCGTCTTGGCGTTCGAGCATGGCGCGGAGCTTCTGTTGTGGTTGACCCGTTCGCCACGCAGACTCATCCGCCGTGGTGCCGGGAGGCGTGACTGTGTTCGGTTGGCAGAACGCCGGAGGGGGGCGTAAACCTCCTCTGGAGGTTGCGTGTTGTCGTTTGCATAAGTACAAAAAAACGGATGTGCGATTTTTCTGAACGATTGCAGTCACTCAGGCGCCATCATTACCGCCAGAGTCATCTTGATGAACTCCTCGTTCTTGTCGATGGTGCCCAGGGCGCCGCGGACGTTGTCGGCGACATCGGCTGAGCCACGTGCCTCTACCAGTTGGAAAGCTCCGTGATGGCAGCCTCAAGGGCGAGTTGGTTCTCGTTGATCTTGTACAGCAGGGAAGGGAGCAGGTCTGAGTTTGGCATCGCGATTCCTCTGTGGAAGATCGCAGCGTAGCAGGGGCGAAACTTGAGTGGGAAAGATGGGTTTTAGTTCGGCAGGACGCCTAAGAAGGGAATGAAGCTTGTACCAATTTTTGTACCAATGACCGTGTAATGAGGGTGTAACGAGGTGATGCTGCTGAACCCGTGCCTGCCGGGAAGTTCACCGAGGATCTGTTTACCCGGTCGCAATCAGTTGAGGCAACGAAGGTAATGTCGGTGCTTGATGCGATCAACGACCGATGGGGCCGATGCACTCTGCGGGCAGCGAGCGCTCCCGCTACTCCAAACTGGGCTATGCGGCGCCAGTTGATGAGCCAGAGCTATACGACCCGACTGGATAAGCTATGGCATATCTCTTGCCATTGACGCGGGAATGTTTTGGCGTAAATCAGTATGCGTGAGCTACTCTTCGAAGACTGAGTACGCACTTATGCAGGGACGCGCTATGCCAACTAGAGAAGAGTTCAATAATGGTATATGGGTTGCTGGGAACTATCAGGGTGGGCCGGCTACAGCGCCTATTCTTAGAAGTTCAGCGGGGATACCTAGAAATTCAGATTTAGACGCAAATGGAACTCATTATTCATTGAGTTTTAATGCGTTAGTCGCGCCACCTCTTGGTGGAGTACCTGCGCCAATAGTGGCAACTGCGGCCACAACCCCTTACCTGGCTGAGTCTGGTATAACTGCTATCGATGGTGTCTCTTCTGGCAATAGAATAAACTTTGTACCGCCATCACCTCCACCACCGGCAAGCCCAAGAGTGGCGTACTTACCTTTTTATCAAAATGCAATTACCTCAATGATAATACCGCGTGCCGGTGATTTAAATGTAAATGCATTTTTTACCGATGCTCTTTCCGGATGTTCAATATTCATTGATAGAGTACACGGCACTGGCGACTTGGTGGTTTATCATGCCAATCGTATTCAACAGCTTCCATTAGATGCAGCGGAGAGAGAAGAATATTTTAGAATAACCGCTTTTGACGATCTTATGGCGGAAGCTCAAGCCTCAATGAGGGCAGATAAAGATCTTGCACAAGCGCAGATGCTTGGCGCGATTGGGTTTCCACTGACTGAAGTTGCAAGTTTGCACAGGCGTCAATATCTTCAATGTATTGAAAATGAGCGAGTGCGAAAAACAGCTGATGGAAGAACGAATTTTGATTACGCCGCTGGAACTAATGTCATGGGGTTTCATGGCGAGGGTGGAACTTGGGAGTTCTGTTGGCAAACATGGGCGAGGATCTCATATGATCGCACATACAAAAACGCATTGTTTTCTATTACGAAGCACAGAGAAAAAGCATTGCGCTTAATCGGTCGTGGTAGTTTTTACACCGGAGTCTAATTACACAGGATTTAGTTGTGATGCATAGACCGGTTGAATCCACAGCCGATTGTAGTCACTCAGGCGCCATCAACACCGCAAGCGTCAGCTTTATGAATTCTTCGTTCTTGTCGATGGCTTCCAGTGCGCCCCGGACGTTGTCGGCGACGTCGGCCTCGCGCCTCGACCCAATTCGAAAGCTCCATGATGGCCGCCTCAAGGGCGAGTTGGTTCTCGTTGATCTTGTACAGCAGGGAAGGGAGCAGGTCTGAATGTGGCATCGCGAATCCTCGGTTATGAGGTCAGCGTAGCAGAGGGGGAAACTTGATTGAGGGGGGGGTGATTCAGCTCGGTAGGACGCCGGGATGCAGGGACTTTCTCGTCGAAAGCGTGTAGGGACTTTTGCGGGGATTCGTAAAACACGGTTAGTCACGGTGCGGCATCGATTGCAGTGGGCGCCGTTCCAAAGAACTGTACCGTATAGCTTTTTAGCGCCCCTGCAAGCATGGGGTGCTAGGGGTCGAGTGTTCGAATCACTCCGTTACGACCATATTTCCTGAATAAAATCAGATACTTAAGCCGATCATCTAGATCGGCTTTTTTGTGCCTGCGCAAAACCCGGGCTACGCCCAGGCGCTTCATTCGATTGTTCGGCGCGTCGTAGGACTCGGTAAACCCAAGGAGAACTTATGAGCTACGCAATTATCGGCTTCGGCAATATCGGCCAGGCCTTGGCCAGGGCGTTTGCCCGCAACGGCATCGAAGTAGCCGTTGCAACCACGCGCGACCCGGAAAGCTTTGCATCCGCCGCGGCCGCGATCGGACCCGAGATCATTCCCAAAACGCTGGCGGACGCGGTCAAAGCGGACATCGTCTTCCTGGCTGTCCGTTTCGAGTCGCACCCGGACGTCGCGAAGGCGTTGCCGACCTGGAAGGGGAAGACCATTATCGATGTGACCAATGCCTACGGCGTGTCCCCTGAGGAACTGGGAGGAGAACCTTCTTCCAGGGTTGTCGCGCAGGCCTTCACGGGTGGACGACTGGTCAAGGGCTTCAACCATTTGGGCGCTGCCGTCCTTGGCCAAGACCCGGCCGTACAGGGTGGCAGGAGAGTCGTGTTCCTGGCGAGTGACGATGACGGCGCCGCAGCGGAAGTTGGTGCGCTTGCAGAAAATCTCGGTTTCTCGCCGATCACACTTGGCGGACTTTCGGAAGGTGGACTGCTGGTGCAGGCGCGCGGAAGTACCTGGGGCCAACTGATCTTCAAAGACTTGGTCAAGTTCGACTGATAAATAGCGATCGCAAATTTTGAGGCGGTCCTGGCCACAACTTATGTGACCAGGTAAGTGCTCAATAATGAAGGAGAGGAATGATGATGCTTAATAATGAAAAAATAGTCAGAGAGCTTTGCGCCGCTGCGGAAGGGCAAGGAACGGATATCGAGAAGTTTGTTTCCATGTTCTCTGAGGAAGGATACATGTGGGATATGGCATCCGGCATGAAGTTTCGCGGGAAGGCCATTGGTGAGTCTATCGCGGGTATGGTCAGTGCGTTCCCCGATGTCCACCGTGAGATATTCAACATCCATGTCGCGGGAGACGTCGTCGTTGTCGAACTCGCGATTCGCGGCACGCACAAAGGTGATCTGCCTCTTCCTTCAGGGACGCTGGCTCCCACGGGCAAGAAGATAGATGTTCCGTCATGCGATGTTTTTCACCTCGAAGGCGGGAAGGTCATTTCTTTCCATTGCTACAACGAGGCTTCCGCGATGCAGCAACAACTTGGCCTCGTCCCCGGCTGAATGACCGACACCACGCGATCCGATGCAAGCGAAATGGAGACGTCTTTATGAGCATTCAAGAGAATATCCAGGTTGTGAAGGACTTTTTTGCAGCAATGGGCGGAGGCGATAGGCAAGGTCTGCTGGCGTTGTGTGCAGAAGATTTCGAGTGGATCATTCCGGGGGAGGATTGGCCGCTGGCTGGCACGCACCGCGGGCACGCGGGATTGGCGGACGTGCTTCAGAAGGCTTCCGCAGAACTGGAAACATCCATGGAGCCCCCCGAGTTTGTAGCGCAGGGCGACCGGGTTCTGGTCGTCGGCGTCGCTACGGGGAAAGTCAAAGCCACGAACAGGACGTTTGAGGATTATTTTGTCTTCGCCATCACTGTTCGCAATGGCAAGCTGACGAACATTCGAGAATATGTCGACACGCAAGCACTGGCCCGGGCCTCCGAGTCGAACGCGAGTCCGTTGCCCTGACCCATCGAACTCACCCGAAACAATTCGCAAAGTCAGCGAATACGTTGAACAGCGATAACGGCGCCAAGTTCGACGCATTCGCAAGTGCATTTCCTGATGTTCACCGTGAGCTATTCAGCATCTATGTCGCGGAGAATGTCGTAGTCGTCGAGCTCGCAATTCGGGGGACGCATAAAGGTGAGCTGACACTTGCCTCAGGGACTGTCGCTGTTGATAACGGCACGTTATGTACCTTACTAACGCCAACTGCGCGCCTCGTTGACTGACGAACCAGGCAAATCGAACTTGGTATAGGCGCCGATCCACGAGTGACTGCGGACTCACCTTCATCGCACCAGGCTGGATGCAACCAATGCAACCTCATGGCCTCATATAAATACGAGCAGCGCCATGGGGGCAGGTACCCTTTGCAATGGCCGATTGCGATTTTATCCCCATAGACAGGTGATTTTTTTTATGACGATGGCTGAAAAAAAACACGTGGACTGGTTGGTTGAACAATCGATGCTTCATGCCGCAAGACAGCGGGCCAAACTCTACTCGGGGCAAGGTCGATTGTGGCAACAGCCTTATGCTCATACTCGGCCCCGTGACGCTTCGGCTTTGGCTTCGGTGTGGTTCACCGCGTATCCGGCATCGATTGTCACGCGCGAAAATGGCAGCGTGCTGGAGGCTCTGGGGGATGAAGCGTTATGGCACGCGCTGTCGAGAATCGGCATTCAGGGTATTCACAATGGCCCGCTGAAAAGGTCGGGCGGCCTCTTGGGCACCGAATATACGCCCACGATTGATGGCAATTTTGATCGCATCAGTTTCGACATCGACCCGCAACTGGGCACCGAAGCACAGCTTCAGGCATTGACTCGCATGGCCGCCGCGCACAACGCGGTGATCATTGATGACGTTATCCCTTCGCATACCGGCAAAGGCGCGGATTTTCGTCTGGCCGAAATGGCGTATGAAGATTATCCGGGCCTCTACCATATGGTGGAGATCCGCGAAGAAGACTGGCCACTGCTACCGGACATCGCCGAAGGTCGCGATGCTCAGAACCTCAGCCCATTGCAGGTCGACGTGCTTCGAGACAAGCATTACATCGTCGGCCAGTTACAACGGGTGATCTTCTTCGAGCCCGGGGTCAAGGAGACCGACTGGAGCGCAACACCGATCGTCATTGGCGTCGACGGCAAGCCGCGGCGCTGGGTTTATCTGCATTATTTCAAGGAAGGGCAGCCTTCGCTGAACTGGCTTGACCCGACCTTCGCCGCACAGCAGATGATCATTGGCGATGCACTGCACGCCATCGACGTTATGGGTGCGAAAATTTTGCGCCTGGATGCTAATGGATTCCTCGGTGTAGAACGCAAACTCGATGGCACTGCCTGGTCTGAAAGCCATCCGTTGTCGATTACCGGTAACCAATTGCTGGGCGGCGCGCAAGAGCCTGACTCACACCTCCAGATTCGACGTTTTTGGGCCTAAACCGCAGTGCCAAACAGACCGCAAACTCACCCGACTTTTTGCTGTTTTGGTGACAAACCATTTTGCCGGTAGTTGGCACCGATTGAGTGCCGCTGAGCCCACGAAAGATCCGTCGGCCGCGGTTTCTAGCGGTCAGCTCGGAATCTCTTGCAAGGTCCTGGTCGGTGCCAAATCTGCTGCTAACTCACACCAGACGATATTCTCTTGGCCCCGTGGATGGTTTTTGGGCTATCGCCGAGGCCACCAGCCAAGTATCAGAGAAAAGGTCTACGTTGAAAGCATTCCCCAGAACATGCCGATCACTACGAACGCCATTGCTATCGTACAGCTCCAACCCAACACCTTAAGCCCTGGGTGGATGACGAAAGAACCCATTATTTTTTCGTGTGATGCCATCAACATCATGATGAACATGATAGGTACCGCAATGACACCATTGACGACTGCACTCCAAAGCAATGCCTTAATGGGGTCAATCGGAGCAAAGCAGATTAATACCCCCAATAATGTTGCCGCAGTAATGATGCTATAAAAAGCTTTGTCTGCTACCGGCTTGGCCGCGAGGCTGTTCTTCCAATTAAATGTTCCGGCTACTGCATAAGCTGCGGAGCCTGCCAGCACGGGGACCGCTAACATGCCGGTGCCAATGATGCCTGCACTGAACAACCAAAACGCAAACTCGCCCGCAATCGGCCGTAAAGCACTCGCCGCCTGTGCAGATGTTTGAATATCTGTGTTGCCATGCATATTCAGCGTGACTGCCGTCGTCAACATTATGAAAAACGCAATGATGTTGGAAATACCCATCCCCACCATCGTGTCCATGTTGATGCGCGTAAAGTTAGCTCTCGCTTGGTTTGGTGCATCAATCAGCGACTGAGCCTTGGGGTCAGCCTCCATGTCTTCAACTTCCTGTGAGGCTTGCCAGAAAAAAAGATAGGGGCTGATGGTTGTGCCAAAAATGGCAACCACCATGATTATGTACTCCGGCTTCCAGGACATCCGGGGCCATAAAGTCCGGTGAATGACCTCTGCCCATGGAATATGCACGGCAAACATAATGCCCACATAAGCCAGCAATACCAGCGTCAGCCACTTGAGTACTCGCACATAGCGCTTATAGGGGATGAAAACCTGTAGAAGCAGAGAAACCACACCAAAGCCGACTGCATAGAAGTGAGGCGATCCGCCTATCAACAGCTTCAACGCCGCGCCCATCGCTGCGATGTCGGCTGCAATATTGACGGTATTGGCAAACATCAACAGGGCGACGATGCTATATAAAAAAGGTCGAGGGTAATGTTTTCGTATATTGGTCGCTAGCCCGTGCCCGCTAACCCGGCCTATTTTCGCGCTGATGATCTGAATGCCGACCATCAAGGGAAAGGTGAAAAACAAAGTCCAGAGCGTATTCAGGCCAAATTGCGCGCCGGCTTGCGAATAGGTCGCGATACCGCTTGGATCATCGTCCGCTGCGCCAGTGATCAGGCCGGGCCCGAGCTTTCTTATCCATGAGCGATGGGCAACAACCGGAGGCTTGTCTATGAGTTCTTTGTTGTTCATTTCTTCTTTCTCAGGGACATGGGATGCCACATCTCGTTTTGACTGAGGCGCTTTAACGGGAGTTCCGCAATGTTTATCCGCGGGATTTTTCCAGGCTGAAGGCTTTCAAGAAGTGAGTTATTGAATCTCCTAATGCTCCAGGGCGTAGCGTCGGCAGTGATTCAGGTATCCCTCTTCATGCTTCCCTACCAGTTGCACAACGCTGGTCCATAGCCAGGACGGCGCATCCAGCTGTCCTGTCCGGTTTACCTGTAATTCAGCGATCCAGCTTTTTCGAGTTGCCCGATCCATCTGCCGCGCATGTGCAATTCCAACAACGCGTGCGAGGTACCCTGCCGTGTGCATGGCATCAATCTCGCTTAATTCATCCAGTTCAAGCTTCATGTCCTGAGGCAGCAACTCTCGGATAAAAAAGCCGTGGTCCAGAAAACGCGTCGTGATCATTCGTTCACCGAGCGAAGGTGAAAGTTGCCGGGCTCCCTCCAGCACTCTTTTGCCGTTGTCGCGCGGCATATGAGCTCGAGCTGCCCGAGGCGCCGCGGCACCTACGGCTTCCTTGATGTCGATCAAACAATATTCCTGTGCTGCTTTTTCACCCACCCCCAGCAGCACCGCGTAACGCAACAAACCGAGCGAACTGCATCCTTTTACCCAGTAAGCCGAATCTAAAAGCTATACATCAGCGCCATTGGGTCTTCCCTTCAGAGAAGTGACCAGTTGATGGATTTCCGGGGACGCACAAACGGTTTGTATTGCTGCATTTTCTTTTCGGGACAGTGGCCAGAAGTGTTTTCCCAAAGGAATGGTGGGACGGGCATTTTCAATACGTTCCCGGGCAAGATTTTTCCATGTTCGTTGCACGGCACTGCGCATGCTCGCCTTTACTTGGGCTGGGCGCGGGGGCGCTTCATCGGGTCGATCAGCGAACGCTTGCTCATAACCGCGCATCATTTCTTCCAGCATTCGAGCCGTTGTGACACCAGGTAAGTCAGAGCCTCTGGCCGCAGTCGCCAACGACAGGGCCAGACGCACAAGATCATGCGCTGGATTACCGATGACGGCCTGGTCCAGATCGCGAATATGTATATCAATTTCGCCTTTGGAGTTCGCTGTAGGTCCAAGATTGCCTGCATGGCAATCACCGCATATCCAGATTGCGGGCCCTTGAGGCAAGCGCCGGCCTGATTGACTGTGTAGCCATTCGTAAAACTGGACGGTGCTGCCTCGAACATAGGCGTGTGCCGAGCGAGCCATCTTCTTGTTGCGTAGCTGAGTCAAATGCGGAAGGCGTTGCGATGGGCGGGGAGGGGTCATGGAAATAGCTCGGCGTGGGCAACGGTTGACGCTTGGATCAGGCTAAATGTTTCAAAGTGATTCAGGATTTATTGAGCCTGATCTGGCCACCCTTCGTCAGCAAAGCGTGCTGTTGGAGCAGAGCTTCGGTCTTCGCCGTTTGGTGTGGGGCCGTGATTGGCCCCATACGCAACATGAAGACAGCATCAGTTAAGGACGGCGGTGGAGCAGCTTCACGCTCTGGAGTGCTCGACACAACTGATGCATTCGTTGCAGCAATCCAAGCGCCAGAAACAATTGATCAGCGGACTGGATGTGCACATCCAGAATCTGGACAGACGGCTCGGCACCAGGCGCACCATTGATAGAGCGCTGTCACGCAGTCTCTGAACGGGCAGTCTGATTAGTTGATCCGACGTTTTGAACCTTCTCATTTTCGGGTAGATCAAACGTGTACAGCGTCAGGCATTGCCTGCCCGGAGATGATCAGATGAAACGCACAACTGCATTAATGTTAGTAATTACAGCCACCCTGCTGCTCGGTGGGTGCTGGCCGTATTGGCATGATGGGCATGGGCATGGAGGTGATCATGGTCGCTACTACGGAGGTCAGGAGTCCCATCGCTACTAGTTCCCAAGCCCAATCCGAAAAGATTGGGCTTTTTCATGGCTGCCAAAAACCTGCTGTCAAACAGTGCCCCATCCTTCCCTGACGGCCCGTCGAATCCCTTCCAGCAGCATCGCAAACGCCGGGTTGTCATTGTTCTCGCGCCAGATCAAATGCAGTTCGCTTTGCACCCCTTCGCCCAAGTCGATATCGCGGAACACCACATTCTTGAACACGACGCTGGTGGCGCAACGCGGCACCAGGGCCAGTCCCATTCCAGCATTGACCAGGGCCAGAATGGTCAGGGATGAGCCCAGCCACTGCACGTATTCCGGGGCGACACGGGCCGAGCGCAGCATACCGGTCAGCAGTTCGTTGAACGGCGGGTAGGCGGCGTGGGAGTACATTAAAAACGGTTGGGCATCGAGGTCCTGCACCGACACGACTTCTGCGCTGGCCAGCCGATGATTACTGGGCACTGCCAGCACAAAAGGTTCGCGCACCAGGCATTCAGTGGCGTAACCCGTTTCCAGCAACGGCGCGCGGACGATGCCCAGGTCGATGCGGCGAGCACGCAGGGCTTCGTGTTGCTGGTAGGTGTTCATCTCCGACAGATCGATTTTGACGTGGGGCTGTTTGAGCCGCGCTTCGGCAATCACCTTGGGCAGGAATTCATACACCGCGCTGCCGACGAAACTGATGTTGACCGAGCCGATGTCGCCTTCGGCAAAACGTCGGGCGGTGGCGGCCGCTTGCTGGGCGCGCTCCAGCAAGTTCTGGGCTTCGATGAAGAAGGCGCGACCGGCCGCGGTCAGGGCGACACTGCGGGTGGTGCGGGTGAACAGCTCGACGCCCAAGTGGTGCTCCAACAATTGAATCTGTCGGCTCAGCGGTGGTTGGGTCATGTTCAACCGTTCGGCGGCGCGACGGAAGTTGAGTTCAGTCGCGACCGTGGTGAAGCAGCGCAGCTGGGTAAGCTCGAACATTGATCTAATCCAGGTATCAATCGAATGCCAAGTTAGATTAGACGGGATCAATTGCCGCGTCCATGATCGACTCGCCCCTAAAAAAACAAGATCGGGAGTCGCCCCTTGAAAACCCTTCAGAGTGCACCGCAGCCTACGGTACTCGCCCGTGCCGCGGCCAAAGTGAAGCGCCATGTGCTGCCGCTGTTTGTGGTCATGTTCATCGTCAACTACATCGACCGTGTGAACATCGGTTTCGTGCGCAGCCATATGGAAACTGACCTAGGCATTGGCGCGGCGGCCTATGGACTCGGCGCCGGTTTGTTTTTCGTCGGTTATGCATTGTTTGAGGTGCCGTCCAACATGCTGCTGCAGCGTTACGGCGCTCGCGTCTGGCTGACGCGGATCATGTTCACCTGGGGCTTTGCGGCCATGGCGATGGCCTTCGTCAAAGGCGAGACCAGTTTCTATGTGCTGCGCTTTATCCTCGGCGCGGCAGAGGCCGGGTTTTTCCCCGGCATCATTTACTACTTCACCCAGTGGCTGCCGGCGTCCGAGCGCGGCAAGACCATGGCGGTGTTCCTCAGCGGTTCGGCGATAGCCTCGGTAATTTCCGGCCCGGTGTCCGGGGCGCTGCTGAACATCAACGGCTTGAGCCTGCATGGCTGGCAGTGGATGTTCCTGATCGAAGGCTTCGCTTCCATCGTGCTCTGCGGTTTTGTCTGGTTTTGGCTGCAATCCCATCCGCGCGAGGCGAAATGGCTAAGCGAAGAGGAGCGGGGCGCGTTGATTGCCGCCATCGCGGAGGAACAGCAGACCCGTGAAGCCGCGAAAGGGCCCAAGCCCTCGATGTTCAAACTGTTGGCCGACCGGCAGATTGCGCTGTTCTGTTTCATCTACTTTTCCATCGCGTTGACGATCTATGGCGCCACGTTCTGGCTGCCGAGCATGATCAAGAAAATGGGCAACCTGGGCGACTTCCAGGTCGGCCTGTTCAACTCGGTGCCGTGGATCATTTCCATCGTCGCGATGTACGGCTTCGCCGCGATGGCCAGCAAGTGGAAACACCAGCAGGCCTGGGTCGCGCTGACGCTGGTGATTGCGGCGTTTGGCATGTTCATGTCCACCACCGGCGGCCCGGTCTTCGCCTTTGTCGCGATCTGTTTTGCCGCCATCGGCTTCAAGGCTGCGTCGGCGCTGTTCTGGCCGATTCCCCAAAGTTATCTGGATGCACGCATTGCGGCGGCGGTGATCGCCTTGATCAACTCCATCGGCAACCTGGGCGGCTTCGTCGCGCCCACCGCGTTCGGTTTCCTGGAGCAATCCACCGGCTCCATCGAAGGCGGGATGTATGGCTTGGCGGCGACCTCGTTGGTGGCCGCCGTGGTGATCTTCTTTGCTCGCACAACCCCTCGCAGCCGCATTGGCAAATCAACCGACGTCGTGGTGCCGAGCCACGCCACAACGCATTAAGCCCTGGATATAGATCAATCGGAGCCTGACCTTGAAAATCAAACGAGTGACCGTGACCCCCATCGCCTTCCGCGATCCGCCACTGCTTAATGCCAGCGGCATTCACGAACCCTTTGCACTGCGTTCGATCATCGAAATCGAGAGCGACAACGGCTACATCGGTCTCGGCGAGAGCTACGGTGATGCCCCGGCCCTGGCGATCCAAATGCAACTCAAGGATCAACTGATCGGCCTCGATCCGTTCAACCTCAACCAGTTGCGCGCCATCGTCCAGGCCACCGTAGCAGCGAACAAAACCACCAGCGTTGCCGGCGCCGAACTGGCGCCCGGCTCCCACGCAAGCAAAGCCGTGAGCAACGCTTACTCAGCCTTCGAAGTCGCGTTTCTCGACCTTCAGGCGCACTCGCTGAACGTGCCGTTGGTGGACCTTTTGGGCGGTGCGATCCGTGACGAAATCCCGTTCAGCGCCTACCTGTTTTTCAAGTATGCGCAGCACATTGATTCGCCCTATAAGCCAGACAATTGGGGCGAGGCGCTGAACGAAGAGCAGATCGTTGCCCAGGCCCGGCGGATGATCGAAACCTACGGCTTCAAGAGCATCAAGCTCAAGGCCGGCGCATTGGAACCGGAACATGAAGTGGCGTGCATCAAGGCGTTGAAGAAAGCGTTTCCCGGTTACCCGCTGCGGATCGACCCGAATGCTAACTGGTCGCTGGAAACCTCGATTCGCATGGCGGAATTGCTAGGCGATGACCTGCAATATTACGAGGACCCGACGCCGGGTCTGGAAGGCATGGCCGAACTGCACAAACGCACCGGCCTACCGCTGGCGACCAACATGGTGGTCACCGATTTCGATGAATTTCGCCGCAGCGTGGCGTTGAACAGTGTGCAGATCGTGCTCGCCGACCATCACTATTGGGGTGGTCTGCGCGACACGCAGGCCCTGGCCAAAATGTGCCAGACCTTTGGTCTTGGCGTGTCCATGCATTCCAATTCGCACCTGGGCATCAGCCTGATGGCCATGGCTCACGTCGCAGCTTCGGTGCCGAATCTGGATTACGCCTGCGACACCCATTACCCGTGGCAGGAGCCGGATGAAGAGGTGATCAAGGGCGGCAAACTGCCGATTGTCGATGGCTGCGTGAAGATCACCCGGGCAGCGGGTTTGGGTCTGGAGCTGGATCACGATCAGTTGGGCAAACTGCACGATCAATACCTGACGTGCGGTATCCGCCAGCGCGATGACGTAAGGCAGATGCAGCGCTATCAGCCGGATTGGAAGACCGTCAAACCTCGGTTTTGATGGTTGACGCACCGCCCCCTCGAGAGGCCGAGTGGAGGTTCTGCGCAGTGGGCAACCCGGCATGGATGCCGGATTAGCCGCCCCCGGCCATGGATGGCCGATGGCGGCGGGCCCACGGAGCAGGACCGGAGCGAGGGCATGCCGAGCCAGGGCGAGGCACCGAACGAAAGGGGCAGAAGCGCTTTGGTTACTTTCGCGCTTTTCGAAAGTGACTCGCTGTAAGAGCGAAACCACCAGCAGCCGTTACCGAAGAAACGGATATGTACACAAAGCAGCCTGCCTCAAATGTGCACACTATCCGCCAACGGCGCGCTGCAACTGGCTGGCGATCAGGGTGTTTTTCAGCAGATAGGCAATCGTCATCGGGCCGACGCCCCCCGGTACCGGCGTGATCGCGCTGGCGACGATGCGCGCACTGGCATAGTCGACATCACCCACCAGAAGACTACCGGATTCGTCAGAAATGCGATTGATCCCGACGTCAATCACCACCGCCCCGTGCTTGAGCCAACTGGCGTTGATCAAATGAGGACGACCCACCGCCGCAACAACAATATCCGCCAGTCGACACAGCGCCGGCGCATCGACGCTGCGCGAATGCACCACGCTAACCGAGCAGTGGGCCTGCAACAACAAGGTTGCCATCGGTTTGCCGACGATATTCGACCGACCGATCACCACCGCGTGCAAGCCGCTGATATCACCGCACGTCTCTTGTAGCAGGCGCATGCAGCCGCTGGGCGTGCACGGCGTCAGCACTTCCATGCCTTGCACCAGGCCGCCAACGTTTTCGCGATGAAAACCGTCGACGTCCTTGATCGGGTCGATGGCATGGATCACTGCCGCCTCGTCGATATGCCCCGGCAATGGCAGTTGCACCAGAATGCCGTTCACCGTGACGTCGGCGTTCAATTGGGCAATCAGTTCCAGCACTTGCGCCTGGCTGGCGTCGTCCGGCAGACGGTATTCAAGTGAGCGAATCCCGACTTCCTTAGCCCGCAGCAGTTTATTGCGCACATACACATGACTGGCCGGGTCGTCGCCGACCAGCAGGACCGCTAATGCGGGATAAATTTGCTGTTCGGCCAGGGCCAGAACCTCTTCCCGGACTTCATTGAGAACCAGGGCAGAGATGGCTTTACCGTCGATATCCCGGGCCAGTGTTGGGGTACTGCTGATCAAATGCGTCACCGTCGTCATTGAAAGAGCAGGGCGCAGGTTACCAGTCGATGGCTGCTGACTACCACCCGCAGAGGATGGACAGGATGTCGCGGGCGAGATGCGGTCTGTCAAACACCGCAAAACAACTGTGGGAGCGGGCTTGCTCGCGAAGGCGTCAGATCCGGCACCGCTTAAACATGTTTAACGACGGCCGTTTAAAGACACTCGCCGTTACGTCCCAAAGGCTACGACGCCTTGCGCCGTTACCTACGCGTAAGACAGAATCCGCCGGCTTGTGCGTCTTTGGGGTGGGCTATATCGTTTCCCGGTCACTGAAAAACAGTGATCGGGTTTGGTAGCCCATTCATGAGATCTGCATAGCATCACCATTCGCGGCGTCTTTCGTCTCGGCATTATGGTGGTCATGCGCAGGGCACCTTCGGGTGCGCCGGTT
>Ga0105854_1000598_pt1 | contig 15940 bp, 15 predicted proteins | sample OrgsoiDNA_201058_FD_89679 | JGI IMG/M metagenome (GOLD analysis project Ga0105854, IMG submission 89679) | Permafrost soil microbial communities from the Arctic, to analyse light accelerated degradation of dissolved organic matter (DOM) -... | ecosystem: Environmental > Terrestrial > Soil >... | reverse complement strand
TGTTTAACGGCGTCTGGGAACAATGCGAATCCCAGATACATGATCTCGAATTAGAGTATCAGACAAAGTTTCCCAATAATCCACTGCGTATTCTGCGTGAGATACTGATTTACATTTTACGTGCCACAGTGACCGATCCTCGTCGTAGGGCATTGATGGAAATTATATTTCATAAATGTGAATTTGTTGGGGAGATGACTTCCGTCCATGACGCGCGCAAAGCGCTCTACATGGAAGGTTATGGCAAAGTAGAACGTATCCTGCAACGCTGTATTGACGCTGAACAGTTACCACCAAAATTACACCCTCGTCAGGCTGCGATTATCTTGCGTGCCTATCTGACCGGGTTGATGGAAAACTGGTTATTTGTGCCCGAGAGCTTTGATTTGGAAAAACAGGCGGCGCAATTTATTGATACTTACATAGAAATGCTGCAGTTGTGTCCGAGTTTGTTACTGTCCCAACATCCCGCCTGATTCCCACCTGCCATCGTTGAGATTTTCGAGTTACCGACTGTTGTATTCTGACACGCTTTTCGTGCGTTATACTCTGTGTCCACTGTTAGTGTAGTGTTAATATCATTGCCTCTTTTCTGAAATGAAGTTAACACATGCCTAGCCGATTTTCCGCGTTGTTCTCCACGTCGTGGTTTTCTTCTTTGCCGCTAACGCTATGTTTGCCGCTAACGCTATGGCGTGCAGTGATGTTTGCACTGACAGTGTCCCTGTCGGCTTTGGTTATCACTCCCGCCAGTGCAGCAAACGGCAATGATCTGCCAACTCGAAATGAAGTGCAGAATCAACTCGACGCTCTGAGCAAGCAGAAGAGCCTGACTCCGGTTGATAAGCTTTCTCAGCAAGATTTAATCCATACCCTTGAATATCTTGATGCACTGGATCGCGTTAAACAGGATGCCGCACAGTTGCGCCAGCAGGTTACCGAAGCGCCAGCCAAGCTTCGGGTGGCCACTGACGGTCTTGCGAGGCTTAAGAATGGAGATAACGACGGCGTTACACAGGCATCTCTGGCTGCACTGCCTCTGCGTCAGTTGGAAAATCGCCTCAATGACACCCTCGATGACCTTCAGTCATCGCAGGATGATCTCTCCACTTTCAACACCCAACTCATCTCGCTGCAAACACAGCCGGAGCGGGTGCAGAGTGCGATGTACACCTATTCACTTGGCTTGCAGAAGATCCGTAATCAGCTCAACGGACTGACCTCCAGTCAGGAGAACCTGAGGGCGACCCAGCAGACGATGCTGATGGTCCAGCAGGCATTGCTCAATGCGCAGATAGATTTCCAGCGAAAAAGCCTTGAGGCGAACACCACCTTACAGGACTTATTGCAAAAGCAGCGTGACTTCACCAATGCACACATTGGCCAGTTGGAGCGTGTGGCACAGCTTTTCCAGCAAGTGGTGAATGGCAAGCGGTTAACGCTGTCAGAGCGTACGGCGAAAGAGGCGCAAACGCCGGATGACACCACCAACATTCAAAATGATCCGCTGGTGGCGCAAGAGCTTGGGATCAACCGCACGCTCAGTCAGCGCCTGATTGCCGCGACAGAAGAGGGCAATCAGCTGGTTCAGAAGAACATTACCGTCAAAAACTGGCTCGATCGCTCCTCTCAGGCAGAGCATGATCTGAAAGAGCAGATCAGCGTGCTGAAGGGTAGTTTGTTGCTCTCACGAATTCTTTATCAGCAGCAGCAAAATACTATTCCGCCGACCGGGCTTATTACTGATATGAGCGCCCGCATCGCCGATCTGCGTCTTGAGCAGTTCACCATTAACCAGCAGCGGGACGCTTTATTCCAGGGCGATACCTATATTCAGGGCGTGGTGGATAATAGCAAAGAGAAGATCAACGACGATATCAGCGACGCGCTCGACCAGATTGTCGACATGCGTCGAGAACTGCTCGATCAGCTCAACAAGCAGTTGGGCAACCAACTTTCGCTCGCGATAAACCTGCAAATTAACCAGCAGCAGTTAATGAGTATTAACGAGTCGCTGACGCAAACCCTCACCCAGCAGATTTTCTGGGTAAACAGTAACAAGCCAATGAACTGGACGTTCATTAAAGCGTTGCCTGAAGATGTGAAAAACCAGCTCAGCAATTTGCACATCGATCTCCCGCGTGGCGAACTGATGATGGGGGCTCTGCACTCTCTGCCGGTGACCGTACCAATACTTGTGATGATTTTACTGCTGCTCTGGCGCAGAAAATCGATCAACATGCACCTCGACAAACTCAATAGCGAAGTGGGGCAACTGAAGCACGATACCCAGTTACATACGCCACGCGCGTTGGTGCTCACCTTGCTGAATACCTTACCGCCGGTGTTACTGGTGTTGGGGATTGGCTATTGGTTCTCACAGTGCGATATCCCGCTCAGTGGCTTCTTGTGGACACTCTCCCAGCGTCTGGCGGTTTTCATGTTGGTGATGGGCTTCTGTTACCGCTTGCTGAAACCCAACGGTGTGAGCGAACGTCATTTCGGCACACCGGCAAAACTGTGTGAGCATTATCGCCGTTCTGTCGTGCGTTTAAGTCTGGTGATGTTACCGTTGATTTTCTGGTCCGTAGGGGGCGAAAAAGCCCCGTTAGGGCTTGTGGATGACATCATCGGACAGGTCGTGATTTTGGTTACGCTGGCTGTGCTGACCGTCTTAGTTTTCCCAATCTGCCGCGATGGCTGGCGTGAGAAAAATTCCCATACGGTACGTCTCACGATTGTCACCGCCATTGCATTGGCGCCGCTGTTTTTAATTGGCCTGATGCTGGCTGGCTATTTCTATACCACCCTGCGTCTGGCGGGTCGCTGGATAGACAGCCTCTATTTACTGATCTTGTGGAATTTCACCTACCAGACTGCGTTGCGCGGTTTGAGTGTCGCGGCCCGTCGTCTGGCCTACAGACGTGCGCTTGCACGCCGCCAGACTAGCAATGTGAAAGAGGGCGCAGAAGGCAGTGAAGTGGTTGAAGAACAGCCGCTGGGTCTGGATCAAATCAACCAACAATCCCTGCGTCTGACCACCATGGCGCTGTTCTTTGTCTTTGCTTCGGTGTTTTACTGGATTTGGTCTGATTTACTGACGGTGATCTCCTACCTCGACAGTATTTCTCTGTGGCACTACTCCAGCAATGTTGCGGGCTCGGTGGTGCAGCAAACGGTCACGCTCGGCAACCTGATGCTGGCCTTTGTGGCGATCATTGTGTCGTACGTAATGACGCGAAACTTACCTGGACTGCTTGAGGTGGTGGTGCTTTCGAAGCTACAGCTACGACAGGGGGCTTCTTATGCGATCACCACGATCCTGAGTTATTCAATCACGGTGATCGGTACTATTACTGTGCTGGGATCGCTTGGTGTTTCCTGGGATAAACTTCAGTGGCTGGTGGCAGCACTGTCGGTCGGTTTGGGTTTTGGCTTGCAGGAGATCTTTGCCAACTTTGTATCGGGCCTGATTATCTTGTTCGAACGCCCGGTCCGTATCGGCGATACGGTGACCATCGGCACTTATTCTGGCTCAGTCAGCCGTATCCGCATTCGCGCGACGACCATTACGGACTTTGATCGCAAAGAAGTGATCATTCCGAATAAAGCCTTCGTAACGGAAAGGCTGATCAACTGGTCGCTGTCTGACACCGTCACCCGCGTGGTGATTAAAATCGGTGTCGCCTATGGTTCAGATCTGGATAAAGTGAAAGAAGTGCTGCTGCAGGCTGCCCATGATAACCCGCGTGTCATGAGTGACCCGGCGGCTCAGGTCTATTTCGTTAACTTTGGTGCCAGCACGCTTGACCACGAATTGCGTTTATACGTGCGGGAATTGGGTGACCGTAGTGCGACGGTGGATGAGTTGAACCGCAGTATCGATAAACTCTGTCGCGAAAACGACATTAACATTGCCTTCAATCAGCTTGAGGTTTACTTACATAACCAAAACGGAAATGAGGAAGTGCAGGAAGTGAAACGCACGTTACGTCAACCCGGTGATGAACCTGACGTGATAACACCTGTGCAGAGTTGACCACGTTAATGACAGGGAATGAGAGGCGACATTCCCTGCGTTTCACCGCCAGTGCGGGACAGTCGGGAAGTGATGAGTAAAGCGTTATAAGTAACTTATTGATAACGTATTTTTACTGCCTTTAAGCTTTTCCTGGTAATCGCGACGTACGATTTCAAGTGCAGCCAGAGCCGTCTCAGGGGCAATTTCATTGCACTCAAGCAGGTAGATTAAATCAACGGCGAGCTGTAGCTCGGGTGGGGCATTTTCAACAGACATGGAAGCCAACGTTCATAATTGAGTGCAATGTAAAGATCAGAGATTGATTATAGTTACAAATAACGCTCTCTGAGCCATCGTTTTCAAAAGTTGTGATAAACATTCAAAAACCTTTTTCCTGACGCTCAATCTGCCGCTCTATCTTGGCCAGAGCCTGCCGGCATCTCATCAGGCGACCTTCCAGCGCTGCCAGCTCTTTTTGTACCCGCTGTTGATCGCTAAAGGTGGCAAGCTGGCCGAGCGTACTCTCCCTATCCTGAATCATGCCTATCAGTCGGCGTTCGAACTGTTGATGTTCAGCCAGCCGGGTGTAATTGTCATGACTTTTACGTTCTGGCGTTTGATTGTTTTTACGCAGGGCCTGCGTCGCCAGTTCCCGCTGCAGGGCTGTTATCTGAGAAATCAGTCGCTCGGCCACAAAGGCGACCTGCGCCTGGCGCTTCTCCTTCACTACCTGATTTAACTGGCTGAGGTTTTGGCGGATCTCAGCCAGATAGTCGCGCAGACGGGTCCCTTTGGTGGCAAACAACGCCACGTCGAAGCGGGCCTGTTGTGCAGACACATGGCCGATGGGTTCAATCTCGCCGGCCAGCGTCTCAATTTGCTGGTTAAGGGCATGCAATATTTGTTCAGTGCTCACAGGGTTTCTCCGGTATCGACGCGCCTAGCTTAACCTGTACACCAACAGAAACAAGGCGTAGGGGATTTGGCAGCCGCTGCCGACTTGTTTACACTGCTGATTCTTCGCCGGGTGATATGGCCGCAAGGTGATGCAGGGAGTGGCATGAAACGTCTATTACTGATTATTCTCGGCTGGCTGGCCGTCGTGCTGGCGACCCTCGGTGTGGTATTGCCTTTGCTGCCTACAACGCCCTTTCTGCTGCTGGCGGCCTGGTGTTTTGCCCGTTCATCACCGCGATTTCACTACTGGTTGCTTTACCGTTCATGGTTTGGCAGCTATCTGCGCCACTGGCAGGCACACCGTGCCTTACCGCCCGGGGCTAAAAGCAAGGCGGTGATGGTGATCGTGGCCACTTTCGCCGTTTCTCTCTATTTTGTCCCGCTTTGGTGGGTACGTATTTTGTTGCTGTGCATGATGATTGCTTTGCTGATTATGATGTTGCGCCTGCCAGTGGTTGACCTGAAGCAATAAAACAGGCGATCATGTCCGGCTGCGGGTTGCTTTTTAGGGCGGCTTTGCATAGATTTGGGCATCTCGCGTACAGCGTTACGCACCCATTTTCCTTCCTTAAACAGCCAGTATGCATTGGCCCAGCGGGGGACGTTTTGACCGCCCGCGTTTAAGTATGAACAGCAGCTTTATCAGGCAATTACTATGACAGCGACAGCTTCCACACAGCAGCTAGAGTTTATCAAAAGCAGCATCAAAACCATTCCTGACTACCCGAAGCCGGGTATTCTGTTCCGTGATGTGACCAGCTTGCTGGAAAACCCGGAGGCTTACGCCGCCAGTATCCAGTTACTGGCTGACCGCTACCGTGACGCAGGGGTAACCAAAGTCGTAGGTACTGAAGCACGCGGTTTCCTGTTTGGTGCGCCCGTCGCTCTGGCGCTGGGAGTGGGCTTTGTTCCCGTACGTAAGCCTGGCAAGCTGCCACGCGCTACGCTCAGCGAAAGCTACGAGCTGGAATACGGCACCGACAGCCTGGAAATTCACACCGACGCTATCAAGCCAGGTGAAAAAATCCTTGTTGTCGATGACCTGCTGGCTACCGGCGGGACCATCGAAGCGACTGCCAAATTGATCCGCCGTTTGGGGGGTGAAGTTACCGACGCCGCATTTATTATTAATCTGCCAGATCTCGGCGGTGAGCAGCGTTTGAACAATCTGAATATCAATTGCTATAGCCTGGTTTCCTTCGCCGGCCATTGATTCAAACCAGCCTCACCTGCTCAGGGGAGGCTGGATTAGCCTTCAGCGCGCCACTGATCTGGCCATACGCGTATAGGTATGACGGACACCCCGAATCGCGATGCTGTAAGCCATGATATTCACCGGCAAGGCAATCCCCATATATCCTGCGTCGCCAATGTGATGTAAATCCGCCCCGGCCATTTTGCTCATCAAGGCAATCCGTCGCACCGTTTGTGTGTCGGCGCCTTCCTGGGATGTCCCGATCACCTTCATTGTCAATGCCTTTTGTTGATGTGCAACCTCGGTCAGACTTTGGGGAAAGGCCTGAAGGTTACATGCAAAGTTATAGGAATGGCGGCGGGCGTGCTGTTACACTATATGGTGGTAGCGGCTAAACGTTGGTGCAGTTATGCTTACCCTGAACAGCGGATGTGTCACAATGTAGATCATCGCGGATACAGAAATGCAGAGTTTTTTGCTGGTTGTATCTCCAAACTATTCATTATAAATCAACGATGAAGTCTTAATGAGCTATCAGGTTCTGGCCCGTAAGTGGCGCCCCCAAACTTTCGCCGACGTTGTCGGACAGGAACATGTGCTGACCGCGCTGGCTAATGGCCTCTCGCTCGGACGCATTCATCACGCCTATCTGTTTTCCGGCACACGTGGTGTAGGTAAAACCTCCATTGCACGCCTGCTGGCGAAAGGTCTGAACTGTGAAACCGGCATCACCTCTACGCCGTGCGGCGTATGCGACAACTGCCGTGAAATCGAACAAGGCCGTTTTGTTGATTTGATTGAAATCGATGCCGCCTCCCGTACTAAAGTTGAAGATACACGCGAATTGCTCGACAACGTGCAGTACGCGCCGGCCCGTGGCCGTTTCAAAGTTTATCTGATCGATGAAGTGCACATGCTCTCGCGCCACAGCTTCAATGCGCTGTTAAAAACGCTGGAAGAGCCGCCTTCACACGTAAAATTCCTGCTGGCGACCACCGATCCGCAAAAGCTGCCGGTGACCATTTTATCCCGTTGCCTGCAATTCCATCTGAAAGCGCTGGATGTGGAACAGATTCGCCATCAGCTTGAGCGGGTGTTGACCGCCGAGCAAATCAACAGCGAACCGCGCGCCCTGCAGCTGTTGGCGCGCGCGGCTGACGGCAGTATGCGTGATGGCTTAAGCCTCACCGATCAGGCCATTGCCATGGGGCAGGGTGCTGTCACCACCGAAACCGTCGCGCAGATGCTCGGAACGCTGGACGACGAACAACCGTTGGCCATGCTTGAAGCGCTGGTCAGTGCCGATGGCGCACAGATGATGGCGCAGGTTGAACAGGCCGCCTCGCGCGGCGTCGACTGGGAGAACCTGCTGGTAGAGACGCTGGCCTTGCTGCACCGTATTGCGATGGTGCAACTGCTGCCGACCGTACTCGATAACCATTACGCCGCCATTGAACAACGTCTGCGTGAGCTGGCCCGGGTGATCCCCCCCGCTGATGTCCAGCTCTATTATCAAACTCTGTTGATTGGCCGCAAAGAGCTGGCCTACGCGCCGGACAAGCGTATGGGCGTCGAAATGACCCTCCTGCGCGCGCTGGCCTTCCACCCTAAAGTCTTTATTGCTGAACCGGCGGTGCCTGTTCAGGCAGTGTTACCGCAAGCATTTGTCGCTCCGGCGGCCGAGCCCACGACGCGAACCGCCCGGCAAGAGGCTCCGCCACCACAAGGGGGCCCTCAGCCGGGAATACCGGATGCCACGGCCCAGCTTTTACAGGCGCGCACGCAGTTACTCAGGCAGCAGGGAAACACTACCCCAAAAAAAGCTGAGCCGGCGGCGCCAGGAAAAGCGCGGCCGGCAAACTCAGCTCTGGAGCGCCTTGCCTCAGTGACTGAGCGAGTGCAAACGCAGGCTTCCGCCCGCAAAGACAAACAGCCTGAACAGCCAGTGAAGGAAGAAGCTTATCGCTGGAAAGCGCTGAATGAACCGGATGAAGCGCCAGAGCCGGTGACGACGCCCAAAGCGCTACGTACTGCACTGGAACATGAAAAATCCCCGGAGCTTGCCGCGCGCCTGGCGATTGAAGCCACCGAACGGGATAACTGGGCGGCAGAAATCAATCAGATGGTGATGCCAAAGCTGGTGCAGCAACTGGCGCTTAATGCCTGGTGCGAAAAGCCTGAGTCCGGAAAAATTTGTCTGCACTTGCGCCCTTCACAGCGCCATCTGAATTCACCGTCTGCACAGAAAGTGCTGGCGGAGGCTCTGTCAATGCTGCATCAGATGCCGGTTGAACTGACCGTGCTGGAAGATGATAATCTGGCGGTCAAAACGCCGCTGGAGTGGCGACAGGCCATTTATGAAGAAAAGCTGACGCAGGCGCGTCAGTCCATTATTGCGGATAATAACATTCAGACCCTGCGACGTTTCTTTGACGCAGAGCTGGATGAAGAGAGTATTCGCCCCGTTTAAACGCCGCAATGACCCTGCGGCTCGACACAAAGAGAGATGATTATGTTTGGAAAAGGCGGCATTGGTAACCTGATGAAACAGGCCCAGCAAATGCAGGAAAAAATGCAGCAGGTTCAGGCAGAAATCGCCCAGTTAGAAGTCACTGGCGAATCTGGCGCAGGTATGGTTAAAGTCACTATCAATGGCGCGCATAACTGCCGTCGCGTGGAAATTGACCCAAGCCTGCTGGAAGATGATAAAGACATGCTGGAAGATCTGGTAGCTGCGGCCTTCAATGATGCTGCACGTCGCATCGAAGAGACCCAGAAAGAAAAAATGGCTACCGTTTCGGGCGGCATGCAGTTGCCACCGGGCTTTAAGATGCCATTCTGATGCAAACCAGCCCTCTCCTTGAATCACTAATGGAGGCGTTGCGCTGCCTGCCGGGCGTTGGTCCGAAATCAGCGCAGCGTATGGCTTTCCAGCTGCTGCAGCGGGATCGCAGCGGCGGAATGCGGCTGGCGCAGTCATTAACGCGTGCTATGTCAGAAATCGGCCACTGTGCTGATTGCCGTACTTTTACCGAACAGGAAATCTGTACAATTTGCGCCAACCCACGGCGTAAAGAGAATGGGCAGATTTGTGTGGTAGAAAGCCCGGCGGATATTCATGCGGTAGAACAAACCGGTCAGTTTTCCGGCCGTTATTTTGTATTGATGGGCCACTTGTCTCCAATGGACGGCATTGGCCCTGATGATATCGGCTTGGATCGCCTTGAACACCGTCTTGCCAGCGAAAGCATGAAAGAGGTCATTCTAGCGACAAACCCGACGGTTGAAGGTGATGCCACGGCGAACTATATCGCTGAAATGTGCGGCCAGTATGGCGTCATGGCCAGCCGTATTGCTCATGGCGTACCGGTAGGCGGCGAGCTGGAGATGGTTGATGGCACCACGCTGTCGCATTCGTTGGCGGGGCGTCATCCTTTCAAGTTCTGATTTGCTCTGCTCCGACGCGTTTTTCGCGCGCGTCGGTTCACTTTTCCGCCAAACCCGTTATTTCCTCTTGAATTCCACATCTTAGAACCCCATTTACTTCTCAGCGTTTTACTTTTTGGCAAGCGTGCCGCCGATAAGGCCGGGCTTTCCAGCGTAATGACAAATCAAACAGTGTGATTGAGGTAATTTGATGAGTATGAAAGGACAAGAAACCCGCGGATTCCAGTCTGAAGTTAAGCAGTTGCTGCATCTGATGATCCACTCGCTCTACTCCAACAAAGAAATTTTTCTGCGTGAGCTGATTTCCAACGCCTCGGATGCCGCCGACAAGCTGCGCTTCCGCGCGCTTTCCAAACCAGAATTGTATGAAGGCGATGGCGATCTGCACGTGCGTCTGTCGTTCGATAAAGAAAAACGTACCCTGACATTGAGCGATAACGGCATTGGTATGAGCCGTGACGAAGTGATTGATAATCTCGGTACCATCGCGAAATCTGGCACTAAAGCCTTCCTCCAGTCTGTCGGTTCCGAACAGGCCAAAGACAGCCAGTTGATTGGTCAGTTTGGTGTTGGTTTCTACTCTGCGTTTATCGTGGCTGATAAAGTCACCGTACGCTCTCGTGCTGCGGGTGCAGCGCCGGAAGAGGGCGTGTTCTGGGAATCAGCCGGTGAAGGTGAATACACCCTGGCCGATATTGAGAAAGCCGATCGCGGTACTGAAATTACCCTGCACCTGCGTGAAGATCAGGACGAGTTCCTGGACGACTGGCGCGTGCGTTCGATCATCAGCAAATATTCAGATCATATTGCGCTGCCGGTTGAAGTTGAAACCCGTAACGAAGAAGACGGCACCGTGACCTGGGAGCAGATCAACAAGGCGCAAGCCCTGTGGACCCGCGGCAAGTCCGAAGTGACCGACGAAGAGTATGTCGAATTCTACAAACATATCTCCCATGACTTCAGCGACCCACTGAGCTGGAGCCACAACCGTGTTGAAGGGAAGCAGGAGTACACCAGCCTGCTCTACATTCCTTCTCAGGCGCCGTGGGATATGTGGAATCGCGACCACAAGCATGGCCTGAAACTGTACGTCCAACGCGTATTTATCATGGACGAAGCCGAGCAGTTTATGCCGAACTACCTGCGTTTCGTGCGTGGCCTGATCGATTCAAACGATCTGCCGCTGAACGTTTCGCGTGAAATTTTGCAAGACAGCCGTATTACCCAAAATCTGCGCAGTGCACTGACTAAACGCGTTCTGCAGATGCTGGAAAAACTGGCCAAAGACGACAACGAAAAATACCTGCAGTTCTGGCAACAGTTCGGTCTGGTATTGAAAGAGGGCCCGGCAGAAGATGGCGCCAACAAAGAGGCCATTGCCAAACTCTTGCGCTTTGCCAGCACCCGTAACGACAGTTCCAGCCAGACATTGTCGCTGGAAGAGTACGTTGCCAACATGGTGGAAGGTCAGGACAAGATTTACTACATCACCGCAGACAGCTATGCCGCCGCGAAGAGCAGCCCGCACCTGGAGCTGTTCCGCAAAAAAGGCATCGAAGTCCTGCTGTTATCCGATCGCATTGACGAATGGATGATGAGCTACCTGACCGAATTCGACGGCAAAGTCTTCCAGTCTGTCAGCAAAGCTGACGATACGCTGGATAAACTGGCCGACGAAGAGAGCGAAGAGCAGAAAGAAGCGGAGAAGGCGCTGGAGCCGTTTGTAGAGCGCGTTAAAACGCTGCTGGCAGACCGTGTGAAAGACGTGCGACTGACGCACCGTCTGACCGATACTCCGGCGATTGTCACCACTGGCGCTGATGAAATGACGACCCAGATGGCAAAACTGTTTGCCGCGGCGGGTCAGGAAGCGCCAGAAGTGAAATATATCTTCGAGCTGAACCCGGATCACGCACTGGTAAAACGCGCTTCGGACGTGACCGACGATGCACAATTTGGCGAGTGGGTAGAACTGCTGTTGGATCAGGCATTGTTCGCAGAACGCGGCACGCTGGAAGATCCCAACCTGTTTATCCGTCGCATGAACCAACTGCTGCAAGCCTAAGCTCGGTTTGCCTCTCAGGCCCTGTCTTCGGACGGGGCTTTTTTTTGCTGTTTTTAGATTAAAACGGGCTCAGCCACCGCTGGCCTCTTCCAGTAACCAGCTGCGAAATGCGCTGATCTCCGGCTCATGGCTGCGATCGCTTTTCACCAACATGTAGGTGGCGCGATCAACTTCGGCAAAGCCCAGCGGAGCAATCACCGTGCCTTCCTGTAGCTCTTTTTTCACCAGGATCTGCGGCGTCATAATGATCCCCAACCCGTTTTTCGCCGCCTGGATCGCCAGCGTCAGATTGTCGAAATGTTTGCCTGCAACAAAATCGCCTTTAGCATGGGTCTTTTTAGCCCATTCCTGCCAGGCGTTAATCTTGGTATCGGCGTGCAGCAGCGGCAGAGTGGAGAAATCGGTCTGATAAGTGAAGCGGTGGCGAAAACCTGGCGAACATACCGGTCCGATATAATCGACGGTGATAAGTGTCGATTCAATTTTACTGGTTTGCTGGTTTTCGTTACTTTTAATCAGAATATCGGTGCGCTGTTCGTGGATTTGCTGCACATCGGTATGGGTCTGAAAGGTAAGAACGATATTCTCATGCCTTTCTGAAAAACGGCTAATACGTGGAATTAACCATTGCGCCAGAAAACTCGGAGCGCAGGAGATAATTAAGTTATTTTCCTGCCGGGATTTAATCTCACGACAGGTATTTTCTATTTCACTGAAGACTTGATCGCAGCATTTTTTTAATTTCTCACCGTCGCGGGTTAAATACACCCGGCCTGCTGCCCGTTTAAATAACGGCGTACCTAACCAGCCCTCCAGATTCTTTATCTGATGACTCACCGCACTGTGCGTCACATTCAGTGATTCTGCTGCCAGACTGAAGCTTTCAAACAACGCGGCTTGTTTGAAATAGTGCAGTGCGCGGAGTGAGGGTATGTCAGCCATGCATTCACCTTGTTAGATTTATTCAACTATGGTGTCTGTTTATATCATTTTCTTGTGCCGAAAAAACCCATTAGTCTCGACCTTGTTCCGAAGCACATCTCACCAACAGGCGCTGTGATTTTACTGAATAACATTCAGTGAATGCGCCAGTCTGCGCCTTGCGCGCTGGTTATGTCTGTATAAAAAATAAGGATGACTATGAACAATTCACTTTCTGATAAATCGACTTCCACAGCTTCCTCTGCCCCCCGCACACAGCTTGTTATGTTTACCGGTGGCCGCGACAGTACGCTGGCTGCTTGTTATCTGATGTTACAAGGTATCCCGGTTCATCTTTACTCCGCTAACAGTGGGTGTTCGCTGCACCGCGGCATTCTGGCGCACCGCGTCGAAGAGTTGCGTAACCGCTTTGGTGCATTACTGGTCGCTCATACGGTGGAAGATATCAGCGGAACTTTCCGCTCCATCGCCATTGAAAATATTGAAAGCGATATCCTGCGCCACCGTAAAAACCTGGTGCTGCTGGGCGAAAAACTGGCGATTCATGCGCATCTGGTGGATTTCTGCCGCCGCAACGACATCAGCGTCATCAATGACGGCATCACCCATTATCAGCAAGAGTTCCCGGAGCAGCGCCAGGTGGCGAAAGACTTCCTGGTCAATCTGATGAATCAGTTCGACATTCAATATCACTCGCCAATTTATGAATTTGCCCAGTCGGCGGATGACGTGAAATACCGCCTGCTGCAATTGGGTATTTCCACTAAATCCCTTGAAGGTGTGAGTATTTTCGGCGACAGCTTCACCACGCCGAGCGATGAAACCATTCTGGCTTACCTGAATGAGAAAACTCCGCTGGCGCTGAATATTGTTAAATTCCTTTCAGGCGAAACCCTGAATCTTGGGCCAAGAACTGCGGCACATGCTGCGGCGTAATTAAGGATATTGCGATGAAAACTATCGTCAAATGTTCGGCAGTGATCATCCGTGACCGCGCGTTATTGCTAACGCGCAAACGCGGTACCGATATCTTTATCTCCCCCGGTGGCAAACCGCTAACCGGTGAAGATCACATCAGCTGTCTGAAACGTGAACTGAAAGAAGAGCTGAACGTGGATACCGCAAAAATCACCCCGTTGGGATTATTTCACGGCGTGGCTGAGTTCGAAAAAGTTGCGATTGAAAATCATGTGTATCAGGTGGAAGTGGTTGGACAGCCGGTGGCCAGCGCGGAGATCGCTGAAATTGCCTGGGTGAATTACCGCAAGCCACCTTGCGAAGTGGGAGTGGGATCCGTGTTTCGCGACAACGTCCTGCCGTTACTGTACCAGCGTGAGTTGATCGACTGATGGATCCTTCATCACTCGCTCCCGCCCTGCAGCAACAGCACGGTGACCATTATTACAGGGAAGTTAACCGGCAGCGGGAAGTGCTGCGCGACAAGCTAACGACCACCTACCGGCTGGAAGGTTATGACATCTTTCTGGTGCAGTCGGTGCGTGTCGGCTTAGCCATGCTGTCGCATTTGCTGCATAAACATAACCTGTCGCTGCAACTGGGTGAGCACCGCCACTATCAGCCGATAGAACTGCTGTTTTCGCACCCGGTTCCCAATGATGCCTCCGCACAAAATAGCGGCGTCAATATTGTGACTCACGTTAACCCTTACACCGGCGAGATTAGCGATCTTGAATGCAGCCAGGGAAAAGCGGTAGTGGATGCCTCACACAGTTTTGCCACCGGTCTGCACGATGAATTGATCAATAACAGCTCAATATTTATCGCGCCATTGCATAAACATGCTTCGGTCGCGGTGGGGCTAGCCATTATTGCCGTGCGCCCCGAGCACTACAGTTGTCTGTTTCGCAGTGAACTGCGCCTTTTCGAGGGCTCAACGGTGTCACAGCGTCCATTGCATGAGGCTATTGATGTCATGGATCACCCTGACTGGCAGCCGTATAACGTCGCCAGCATTGAGAGAATTGACCTGCCGCTGACTAACGGTCTGCGTCTGACGTCGGTCAGTGCTTCCGGGTTACCTTTTACCTGTTTCCCGGTCGCGACACTTTCTGACGATCAGCTGTGCAAAATCAGGCAAATGCAGGGTAGCTATTTTGAGCACTCTCATACGCTGCGTATTTCCCGCTGCACACGGGGAAACCGCACACAACACGTTGATCATACCGGAAGTGTGATCGATGATTTAGCCCGACTCTGGAGTCAAAAATGAGTAAATCTACCCCCGTTAATGGCAACCTGATCGGTATTCTGGGCGGTATTATCCTGAGTACTGACTCCGTGTTTATTCGCCTGATGAGCATCGATGACTCCTGGATGATCGTGATGCTGCGCGGCCTCTTCATGTGGGGGCTGGTGGTATTAGTTTACTTGTTCTGGCCGAAAAGCCGGGCAGTGCTGGGTGTACCCTGGATCACGCGTCAGAATGCGTTGTCGACGTTGTTCTTCTGTATTGCGTCTGCCTGTTTTGTTAACGCGCTCAACCGAGGCAGCATTGCTACTGTGCTGGTGATCATCTCCTCGACCCCCTTTGTTTCCGCCATTATTTCAAGGCTGTTTTTTGGCACTAAAATCGACAGAGGTTTACTGCTGGCGGCGATGGCCGGGATGCTGGGGGTGGCAATTGTTATGACCGGGAGAGCCGAAGGACATGATCCCATGGCGAACTATTTTGCCCTGGCGACGGCCATATCGATGGCGTTGGCCTTTATTTTTGCCTCCAAGGTAGAGAACGGTACCGTCGGTTTACCTTCGATTGGCGGCGTTCTGGCCTCAGCCTGCGTGGTGGCCTTTACCGGTGGCAGCGTGCTGCAGGGCTTACCACTGCTCACGCACACCCAGTGGCTGTGGCTGGCGATTGAAGGCGCGATCATTATGCCACTGGCGATGGGGTTGATTTCACTCTCCACCCGCTTTGTTTCACCGGTCAATGCCGGGCTGTTTTTATTGCTGGAAACGGCGCTGGCACCGCTGTGGATCTACCTGTTTCTACACGAAGCTCCGACCCCGCAGGCGATGATAGGCGGTTGCATTATCGTGCTGGCTGTCGTGTCGCAAACCTTGCGGGTGAAACGTCAGGAAGCACTGGCCTGAGCCGCTTCGCGCAATGCCCCTTCCTTGAGGAAGGGCGTGCAGAATGGTATGGTTGGTCGTTTTTTGCGTTTCAATAAATATTACATGCAAGGGGATTTACGCAATGCGTATCATTCTGCTGGGCGCTCCGGGCGCTGGTAAAGGTACACAGGCTCAATTCATCATGGAGAAATATGGCATTCCGCAAATTTCTACCGGTGAT
>Ga0105854_1000596_pt1 | contig 15945 bp, 15 predicted proteins | sample OrgsoiDNA_201058_FD_89679 | JGI IMG/M metagenome (GOLD analysis project Ga0105854, IMG submission 89679) | Permafrost soil microbial communities from the Arctic, to analyse light accelerated degradation of dissolved organic matter (DOM) -... | ecosystem: Environmental > Terrestrial > Soil >... | reverse complement strand
TGGGCCCAAAGCGGATCCTAAAGCCCGCCCCGGCCGCCGCCGTTTGCTACTGCCGCTTACGCAGCCGAATCGGAAGTCCCGCATCGCCCATCGAAACCTGCCGCTACAACTCGCGCGTCAAACCACTCGAATTCGCGCAAACCCTTATCCGGCAAGGGTTCAAGCACGTCTTACACTGAGATGTTAAAGTGCCCGCTACCCAAAAATCTGGTTCGGCGCATTCCGTTCGGCGTCTGACACGCAACCGTCGCAGCAATGGCAAATACGAATTTCTCATCTCCGTCTGACAGCGCCTTCCTGCGCCGCTTATCCGCGCTGACCAGCGGCCCGCAAAGCGCTGCGTTGCGCCAGGGGCTGCGCGGCATCGAGAAGGAAAGCCTGCGGGTGACGCGCAACGGTACGCTTGCCACCACGCCGCATCCGCGCACATTCGGCTCCGCGCTCACGCATCCGCTCATCACCACCGACTACTCCGAAGCGCTGATCGAGTTGATCACGCCGGCCGAACACGACGTCGCACGTACGCTCGAGCAACTCGACGACTTGCATCGCTTCGCCTACGCCCATCTCGGCAGCGAATTGCTCTGGAACGACTCCATGCCCGGCGAGCTTCCCGCCGATCAGGACATCCCGATCGGCTGGTATGGAACATCGAATATCGGCATGTTGAAGAACGTGTACCGGCGCGGTTTGTCGCTGCGATACGGCCGCACCATGCAATGCATCGCCGGGATTCACTACAACTATTCGCTGCACGAAGACGTGTGGCGCGCGTGGGCCGCGCTCGATAACCGCAGCGCAGTGCCGCTCGTCGATTTCCAGTCCGAACGATATTTCGCGCTGATCCGGAATTTTCGCCGCACAAGCTGGCTGCTGATGTATTTGTTCGGCGCATCGCCTGCGCTCAACCAGCAGTTCCTGCGCGACCGCCCGAATGCGCTCGAGACCTTCGACGCCACGACACGTTATCTGCCGTACGCCACCAGCCTGCGGATGAGCGATCTCGGCTACACGAACAACCCGGCGCAATCTGCCCTGCTGCCAAGCTACGACACGCTCGACGGTTACCTCGACGTTCTCGCGAAAGCGGTCAGCGAGCCGTATCCGGCGTATGAAGCCATGGGCACGCAGCGCGACGGCGAGTGGGTGCAGATCAACACGAACGTGCTGCAGATCGAGAACGAGTTTTACTCGACCATCCGGCCAAAGCGCGTTACGCAACCTGGCGAGCGGCCGTTGCATGCGTTGTCGTCGCGTGGCGTCCAATACATTGAAGTGCGTTGCCTCGATATCGACCCGTTCGAGCCGACCGGGATTTCGTTGGAAACCACGCGTTTCATGGACGCGTATCTGCTGTATTGCGCAATCGAAGACAGCCCGCTTTTGCCGCGCGCCGCCAACGAAGAAGCCAACGAGAACTTCGCACGCATCACGAAGGAAGGGCGTAAGCCCGGCCTGACGCTGGCACGCGATGGCCGCGAAGTTCCCATGCAAGGCTGGGCGGATTCATTGCTCGACGCCATCGAACCGGTCGCGCAGGCACTTGACTCGCTGCATGGTATCGATGAACACATGACCGCCTTGAAGGCCCAGCGCGCACGATTGGCCGATGTCTCGCTGACGCCGTCCGCCCGCGTGCTCGAAACCATGCGCGAGCGGCATCAAAGCTTCAACGAATTTGCGCTCGAACTGAGCGCAAAGCATGCCGATTACTTCCGTGGCCGCCCGCTCAGCGCGCAAGCCGAGCTCGAAATGGCGGCGCTTGCTGCAAAGTCGCTGGACGATCAGGCAAGAATCGAGCGTGAAGAGGTTGGTTCGTTCGATGCCTTCGTCGGCGCCTATCGTGCTTACACGTTGAACCGTATTAGCGTTTGAGCCGGGTGGGCGCCGGCTCCAAAGCCGACGCCCATTGCAATCCAGCAGCTTTTTCCTCGCCGCACAGCCTCAGCAGCGGCAACCCTTACTTGTTTTGCAACAGTGCGCAACGCGTGGAAACGCTCGTCCGTGGGTCGGGTCTGAAAATAGCGACGTATCAGCTATACCAGACTGATTGGCGGCTGGCCGGGCACGATCGGCCAGCCTGGACACACATCAAGGAGAGGAAGAAAAATGAGAAAAAAACTGTTGGGAAGCGCGAGCCTGGCCAAGATGGCGGCGATGAGTACGGTAGTGTCGGCAATCGCCCTGCTGGCCGGCTGTTCGACGACCGGCCAGATTGCCGGCGAGACCATGGAGCAAGCCACAGCGCCGCTCACGTGTACGAACAAGGCCGAATGTGACGCGTGGTGGTCGCGTGCGCAAGTCTGGGTGAGCAACCACTCCGAATACAAGCTGCAGACCGTTACGGATTCGATCATTCAGACCGACGGCCCGTCCGGCGGTAAACGCGCCCTCGCGTACCAGATCACCAAGACGCCGAGCAACGAAGGGACGGCAACGATCGGTTTCGCCGCCCATTGCGACAACATGCTCGGTTGTGAACCGAATCCGTGGAAGGCTGGCGCGGACTTCAAGCAGTTCGTGCGCGGCGGGCCATCGCAGATGGGCACGCCGGGAGGCGCGACCGCGTCTGGCAACGCGTTGCCGCCGGTTTCTCCCGCCCCTCCATCGCAGCCGATGCAGCAAAACCGTCCAGTACAGCCGATGCCTCCAACGCTCCAGAATCAGCCAGGACAATCTGGCCAAGACCTGACGCCGCAGTAGGTCCTCGTCCGTTGTCAGTTACAGAAGGCCGCGTCCTCTTCAGGGGACGCGGCCTTCTTCGCTTATGTCGGTCAGGCAAACCGACAAAGCGGCGGTAATCGACGAGAATGTGGCGGCCACATACTATTTACTGCATCGAGAGGCTGGTTACTATCGACTCGATAGCTAAAACCCTTGCATAGGCATTGTTTTAATTTGGCGAGGGAATGGCCTGTATCTTCGCCAGTTCGGGCAATCGCTGGAATGCCACGCTCTCGCGATACCGGCTCGAATCATGCAACTGAAACTAGGCCGAAGCCACCTTCAACACTCAGCCCGCGTTCCCGTGCCGTCCAATCTGGATTACGCATCCGGCTTCCAACTGAACGCACGCTCGCCGATACCCAACAGCCTGCTCTTTAAAGCTTCCTCGCGGCGCGCATCGCCCCAAAAGCCCGTACTTACAGGCGTCGAGGCGTATTCGGCGGCGCTCGCCGGTCCCCGCGAAGAGAAAGTCCCGCAACACTCAAAGGGCCGCGCGCATCTGTCGACCACGCCGTGACCAAGCCGAGTGGGATGTCCTCGGCACAAGGCTCATGCCAGGAACGAAGCGGCCCGTCCTCCCATGCAGCGTCCGCCCATGCCTCTCCGACTCAAGATCGCGACTTAAAAACAACACCGTCAAAATATGCTAAGGAATGCATCTTGAAAATCGATTGCATAGTCAATATTATTCTAAGCAACGAGTTACGCGCGAATGCGCCACCCGAGACCATGTTCTGACCGACTGAAAGCATCGAACCATTCGATGCGTAAATGGATTTACCCGATGAACCGCGCTGCCCAAACCACCCGCCTCCTCGGCCGACGCTTCGGCCATTCGATAAGTAACGCCTTGCTGCACGTCCTGCCGCCTAACTTGAGCTCATGGAAGCTGGCGCTGTATGTGATCGTGTTCTTGCTGCCGGGTGGATCGTTTGTCGTGCTGGGTGCCGCGTGGTTCGAAAACCGGCGCACGCGCAAGCCCGCCGATCCGGCGCCCGCCAAGACCCCGTTACTCTGCCGCCCGAAACACTGCGACGCTTGAGACCCTCGGCCCCGTTGCTGGCGCGCGTCGTTATGCAACCTGGGCAATGCCTGCGCGTTGCGTAACGACCCGTAACCGAATCCGCACGGCGAGTAACACCCAGCTTCCTTTCAAACCGTTACCCTAACGCCTGCCCGACGCCCGCCCTACGCGTGCGTTCAGTTACCATTTCGGACCGGTTGCGCGAAACGCTTCGCGCCGCATTGCGTTGAAGCGCGCGCAACCTCCGACAGGAATCCAGAGCAGATGCCGTTCACCCGAATACCCGTCTTTCCTCGCAAGTCCGCTATCGTTCTCGTAGTCGCACTGACAATGGCCGGTTGTGCCGTCGGTCCGAACTACAAACGCCCCGACACCGCCATTCCCGCATCGTATAAAGAGGCACCGGAAGGCTGGAAAGTCGCGCAGCCTTCGGACCGGGTGGATCGTGGAAACTGGTGGGCGATTTATAACGACCCGCAGTTGAATGACCTCGAAACGCGGCTGAACACGTCGAATCAAACTATCGCTCAATACGCGGCGGCTTACCGGCAGGCCCGGGCGCTCGTCTCGGAGGCGCGCGCGGCATATTTCCCGACCTTGGGGTTATCGGCGACGGGCTCGCGGGCGCGTTCCTCCAGCCGCTCGAGCGGGTCGGTTTCCAGCGGTGGTTCGATCAACAATGCCTACGATCTTTCCCTCGATGCATCGTGGGAACCGGATCTGTGGGGCACCGTCAGCCGGACAGTGGGCGCACAGCGCGCAGGTGAGCAAAGCGCCGCGGCCGATCTCGCCAACGCACGGCTCTCGGCGCAGGGCACGCTCGCGCAAACTTACTTCCAGTTGCGTTCGCTGGACGCGCAGCAAAAGCTCCTCGACGACACCGTCGCTGCCTATCAGCGCACGCTGCAACTCACGCAGAACCAGTACGCGCAAGGCACGGCCGCCCGCTCGGATGTGATCCAGGCGCAGACGCAATTGCAATCGGCACAAGCGTCGGCTATCGATAACGGCGTCGCTCGCGCGCAATACGAACACGCGATCGCCGTGCTGGTCGGCGAGCCGGCGTCGACGTTCTCCATCGCCTCGTCGCCGCTCGACGCCACGCCGCCCGACGTGCCGCTGCAACTGCCGTCTGCCATCCTCGAACGGCGGCCTGACATCGCGTCGGCCGAGCGCAAGGCGGCGCAGGCGAACGAACAGATCGGCGTGGCAATTGCGGCGTTTTTCCCCACGCTGACCTTGTCGGCAAGCGGCGGTTTTCAAAGCTCAATATTCTCGCAATTGCTGAGCGCGCCATCGCGCTTCTGGACGCTCGGGCCGGATCTCGCGGCGACCATTTTCGATGGCGGCTTGCGGGCCGCCCAGACCGAAGCGGCTCGCGCGTCGTATGACTCGGCGGTGGCGACGTATCGGCAATCGGTGCTGACCGCGTTCCAGGACGTCGAGGACAACCTGGCGTCGCAGAGAATTCTCGCGAACGAGATCGGGATCCAGCAGCAAGCGGTGGCGTCGGCGCAGCAGGCGCTGGCTATTGTCACCAATCAGTACAAGTCGGGCACGGTCGGATTCATCAACGTGCTCACCGCGCAGACCACGGCGTTCACCGCCGAGCAGAAGCTGGCGAGTATCGCTGGCGAGCGGATGGTGTCATCGGTGGGATTGATCAAGGCGCTTGGCGGCGGCTGGGACACGGCGCAAATGGATCAGGAAACCGGCAGTGCAGCGGCGCCGGTTCCTGCAAGCGCGGTTGCGGTGAAAGGGTCGAGCGCTGCGTTGAATCCCGCGCAGAGTTCGTCGACGGTTGCGGCAGCGAACGGCGGGACGGCTAAAGAGTAGGACACGCCGGGGCCAGGATGCCCCGGAATTTTCATGCCCGTACAAAGCGCTGATAGCGGCAGCGAAGCGCCCGGTTCTATCGAACGAAGGTCAGCTCGACGGTATCCGGTCCCGTATGCCGTCCGAGCAGGTTCAACAATCCCGCCAGGTTTTCCCGCGCCTCAGGTGTGGCCGTCGCCAGGCCATTGAACGTGGTCGACGTCTTCGACACCGTCCCTTGTCCGCTTAGCAGCAGCGGCCCGTGCGACGTTGTCGTCAGGTTGATCGTCCCCGTCTGCCCTTCCGCCTGAAACACCACGCGATACGACCCCAACGGCTTCACGCGCGAAACGCTGGACGCCATGTCGCCGAGCGTCACGATCGCCTGCCCGTACGTGTTGGGCCCAAGCATCCGCCATTCGGTCCAGGTCAGCCGCACATTGGCTTCCATGTTGAGCGTGTTGAACGGTGCGCCCAGGCCCGAGAGCAGGCTCGCCGGGACAGTAATCGCGCCCGGCGAGACTGTCGAACCGGACAGCCTGGCATCGACGAAAACCGAGTCCGGCATGGCGTCCGTCTGGCGCATCTCCATGTGTACATGGCCGGTGAACAGGGGCCAGAACGCCGTATGCCACTCGATGCGCCCCGGCAGCAGCGTCGCACCGTCGGCAGCGGCCGCACCGCCGCCGGTCGCCAGCATCAACGTGGCGGAGCCCTTCCAGAGCGAACCGGCCGGATCGACGAGATTCACATGGCCGTCCGTCGACTTCGCGAATTGCGGCACGATCCAGGCGGCCGGCAGCATGACGGCCAGCGTCACGACCACCGATATTCCCGCCACCACGAACCACGGCCAAGCCGCGAGAAGCCGCCGCATGCCGTAGTTCATTGCACCTGGGCCGGTTGCAGCGATGCCGTCAGATCCACCTGGCCGTCGGGTTTCAGCGCCGTAATATGCGTCTCGCTGACCTGCACCTTGAATTGCTTCCTGACGTTGTCGAGCCACACCGTCCATTCCGGGAACGACGCGTTCTTCAACTGGATCTGCACGCCCGCGCCGACCACCTGGACCTGCCCGGGAGGCATGTTGTTATCGGCGAGAGACTTCGCCAGCGCGTCGCGCAACGCGCCGCCCGTCGGCGTGACGCCCTGCCCGCCGCCAGCCAGCGAGCGCGCCTCGTTCGCTTGCGCGGTCATCTGCGCGAGCTGCAGCTGCATGCCGGGCAGCGTACTGCGAAGCCGCGCGCGCCCTTCATACGCGGGCGCCCACAGGACCAGATAGACCAGAGCGATGGCCGCGACCACGGCCCCCCACATCAGGATGGTTTTTTCGCGCTGGGTGCGCGCGTTCCAGAACTCGCCCCAAGTGTCGATGATGACTTGTTTCATTGGGCGCTCCTGATGGTCCACTTGCCGGTATTGCTGTCGATACCACCGGCCAACCCGTTCGCCGCCAACCGTCTCTGCAAGCCAGGATCGACCTTGGTTTCCGGCTTGAAGGTCACCTCCAGCCGCCTGTCGTGGTAATCCAGCCCCCCAATGCCGTTCACCGGGATCGGGCCGAGCGCGCGGGCGAGGGCATCGGCGAGAGAGAGGAAATCAGACGGCGATAGTTGCCCCGACACCAGTCGCAAGCGGTCGAGCTGACGCGACATCTGGTCGGGCGCATCGAGTACGACGGTGGTTTTCGGGAACGTATTGAGGAGCGTTTCGGTCATCTGCGCGTTGATCGCGTCGCGTTGCCGGGCGAGCTGCATCCACTGGATGTTGATACCGATCATCGATACGACCAGTGCCCCCGCCAGCAGCGCCACCGGCAGCTTCAGGCGCCGCATGGTCGCGCGGTCGAGCCGCCAGGGCTGCGCGGCGAATTCGAACTGGCACAGGTCGAAGTGGTTGGCGAGCGCGTTGCGTGCAAGGGTTTCGAACGTCAGCGGCTGCGCGCCGGGAATGGCGGGCCGCGCCGACGCGAGGCGCGGCTCGGCGCCGGGAACGTCGCGCAGGGTGTACAGCGTTGCCGGTTGTGCGCCCGCAAGCGCGCTGAGCGTGGATGTCACGGCATCGGCGGGAATGGCCAGGCCTTCGCCCAGCGCCGCGTGCTCGCCGCGCGCAATCGCAATTTCGACGCGCGTCGTACCCGTCTCGGGCGGCCTGAGCATATCGCCGCCGAGCAAAACCGGGGCGGTCGCCAGCACGTCGCCCAAGATGCCTGCGACGAACGGATTCGGGGTATCGGCGGCGCCTTCATGCAGCGGCAGGCAGCGCATAGCGGGCACGGCCTTCACATTCCGATGCCCCGCGTTCGCAAACGCCTCGAGCACAAAGCGGAACCAGCCGCGATCGATCACCGCCAGCACCCGCCGGCCACTCGCGAGCGCGATGGGATCGACGGCGATATGACAGGTCTGCGGGTCCTGGATCAACTGATCCTCGACCACGTTGGGCAACGCCTGACGCAAGCGCGGCCCTTTCAGCGGCGGCATTTGCGCGGCGGTCAGCAACAAATCGCGCGCAGCGACGATCAGCACCGTCGCGCTCGCACGCGGCAGCAGCGAAAGGGCGGCGCGACCGGCCCGCTGCTTGACGTTGCGCTTGTCGAGCAGCAAAAACGGCAACTCCGGCAAATGCCACTCTTCGGAGCGCACCGCCGGATCGCGCGGCGGCAGTAGGACGATCAATGTGCTCAAAGGCCGCTCTCTTGTTTTCTGAATCGAAAGTTATTCACTGTACTGCGTGTACTGCGACTACGGCATCGTTCCGATGAAACCCGTCCAAACGCATCAAAGCTGGTCGCGTACATAGACAATACGCGTGGTATGCGTCGCCGGATCGCGATATAGCAAAGTCGTCCGGTCGACTTCCGCCCGCTCGTGCTGCACGCGGCCGTGGATCAGGAAATACTTCGTGGTCACGTCTATCTGGCTTGTATCGAGATCATCGGCTTTCACGCCTGCGCCGGCCAGTGCGAGCGTCACGTTGCTGATATCGTGGAAAAACACCGTCTCGCGGCGCGCGACAAACGCCTGCGCCTGCTCAAGCGACATGCCGGGCACCGTCGCGGCAATCACTTCGGCCGTCGCGGTGTTCATGTTCACCGGCGTCGTGGTCGGCAGCACCGTCACGAACGGCCGCAATTTCTCCACGGCTTCCGGCGAAAAACCCGGGACATCGAGCAGCGATTCCACGTTGATCATCTGCAGCGGCGCCACGGGCGCGTTGCTGTCGGCATCGGCGAGACCGGGGTCGTCGGTAAAATTACCGCCGCCCGTTCCGCCGCCCTGCGCGATCGCGGCCAGTGTCGTGCTGGGCGTGCTGTTCGCGGCGGCGGTGGTCGATTGCGTCTGGAACCGCGTCGCCGATTGCGCCAGCCCCGCGCGAAGCTGCAGCGCGACGGTCTTCGCCAGCGACGCATTGAGCCCGAGTAGCGTCAGCAGCCGCTGGAACGACGCAATCTCCTGCGCGTTGATGATCAGCAAGCCGGGCGTGGGCGTGGATACCAGGTTGCGCAGGTTGAATTTGGCCTGCGCGTCTTCAATCGATCCAGACAGATAAGTGGATGCACCCTGCTGCGCACGCACGTCGCCAATTTGTCCGAGAAAATCCGACAGCCGCGTTTTCGCAATCGGCACACCCCACACGCCGCCGAGATACGTGACGGTTGGCGCGGAATCGGCTTCGGAACGCAGGATCAGCCGAGTCCAGTCGAGCGCGCTGCGCGAGATCCATTGCGCTTGTGCGAGCAGCCGCTGGTTCTCGATACGGCGAACCTGCACTTGCTCACGCCACAACAATCCCGACACGATGATCGCCGACAACGCCACGACCAGCAGCGCGCTGATGATCGCGACGCCGCGCTGTTGCACATGCTTGGAAGGCCTCGCTGACCTGACCCCCTTCGCCTGAGCCGATGAAGAACGCATGGTCATTCTCCGACCAGAAACACGCGCGTGATCGGCCGCGCCAGATTGTGCGCGCCGACCGCGATCTGAATGCCCGGCACCGCGCGCGGCAACGGCTCGTTGCCGATCTGCGGCACTTTCAGGTTGTTGTCATTCTGCGTGATTTGCGCCGCCACGTCGCCCATGCGCATCGTCCAGCCGACACTGGGCACGTAAGCGCGCGTAGCGAAGGTCGAGACGCCGCCCATCAGCGGTATCGCGGTCCAGCCGTCCGAGTTGTCCGACGCCGATAACGCCCGCCGCACTGCACCCACATTGTCGAGCGGCGGCGACGCAAATCGCACCACCCGGCCGTTGTCCGTCAACCGGTAGCGCACGACCTGCAAGCGCGGCGCCACGCCGGCCGTATAAACACCGCGCACGATCTGCAGCGCATTCCCGCCGATCGCCACCGCGGCCTGGCCGGCTTCGTCGTCGGTGGCGGCCTGGCGGGCATCGATGCGCATCTGGTCGAACAATTGCGCCATCACGCGTTCATCTTCCATCGCGTTCGTAATGGTCGTGCGGCCGCGCATGATCTGGTCGAGCCCACGCCACGACAGCACCGCGATCACCGCGAAGATCGCGATCGCGACCAGCATCTCGATCAGCGTAAAGCCACGAACGCCACGATCGCCCCGAGGGCTGCGAACGTCCCGCCTAGAGCGAACGGTTGGTTTCATTCGCCACCACCATGACCATTTGCGCGAGATTGCCGGAGATACCAGGCGACTCCACGATGACTTCCACCCGCCGGAAAATCGGATTCGGCGTACTCGACACACGGTCGGTACAAATCAGCTTGAGATTGCCCTGCGAGCAATCGAACGTCCGCGAACCGATCTCCGGCCACGTATGCGTGAGCCGCAATTGCGCGAGTTCGTTGTCGGCGCTCCAGCCGGCCAGGAGCCGCCGATGCAAGTCCGCCTCGCCGGTCGCCATCGCGCCCACGGCTCGCAGCGACGCCGCCAGCGCCACCGCGATGATCGCCAGCGCGACAAGCACTTCGATCATCGTGAAACCGCGCGAACGGTTGAGTTTGGATGAAAGGCCGTGACGAGGGCCGGGCGCGAGCGTTGGCGTTGACATCAGCGCACCTGATAACGGCCGTTGCCGGTGCCAACGATCGTCACGCTGCCCGATGCCGAGACGAGCGTCACTTCCATCGGGGTATCGATAGCTTCAGTGCCGAACACCACCCGCTCCGCGGACTTATCCGTACCGGCGTACTGGACCGTCACGCCGGTCACGCCGCCTTCCCAGCGGCGCTGACGCAGCAGGTCGTCGCGAAGTGGACGCCAGCCATCTTCCGTGCGGATATCGAAGCGAAAACCGCCGTCGATCGGCAGCCACGCGATAGGCCTTGCCCGCACCTGCGCTTCGTCGCCGGCAGATTCGAACAGGAGCGCGAGACGCTGCCCCTCCTCGTTCAGATCCGTGCGCGGATTGCGCGTGAGCTTCACCGACGCGAGCGACACCAGCAATCCCGCGATCACCAGCACCACCAGCATTTCCAGCAGCGTAAAGCCGGCCTGCGGGCGCACCTTCGCGCGGCGCGCGGCCTCGGGTGCTGGACAGTCCGGCTTGTGCTGCGTGTTCACGTCGATTGGCTTCTGTTAAGGGCGCACGGAGAGGCTAAAGGCGCTATTGCCACGAGCCGATGTCGGCATCGTTGCCCTCGCCGCCCGGTTTGCTGTCCGCGCCATAGCTGAAAACGTCCACTTCGCCGTGCACGCCCGGATTCAGGTACTGATAATCCTTGCCCCACGGGTCCACTGGAACGCGATCCATATAACCACCGCCTTTCCAGTTGTTCGGGACCGGCTCGGTAGTCGGCTTCTCGACCAGCGCGCGCAAACCCTGCTCCTGGGTCGGATAGCGGCCGTTATCCAGTCGATAAAGATTCAGCGACTGCATGATCGAGCCAATATCCGCCTTCGCCGCCACCCGCCGCGCCTCGTCCGGGCGGCTCATGATCTTGGGCACGATCAGCGCGGCGAGAATGCCGAGAATCGCGATCACGACCATGATTTCGATCAGCGTGAAACCGCGCTGGCGACGCGTTTGCTGGCTACCTTGCGCCGTCTGGAGTTCGTAGCGGCGCTTCATCCACATTTGCATGACTTGATCTTCCTTTCCAATTGATGTCGTTACAGCGCTCAGGCCCGACATAAGGTTCGATGCCCGTCTGCCGCTCTATCCGGATCGTCGACGATGGACCTTTCGTAGGAACAATCAACGGTCGTTGCGGGCAGGCAAGCATTCTATAGCTCCGGCCCGGGCAGATTTCACTTCGTAAGCGGCGCCCGTCAGTTCTGTTTGATCCAGAACGGCTTCAGCGCACCTTCATCGCAGGGAATCAGCGCACGTAAATCGTCGGGCCGGGCGCGTTCGGCGGCAGGAAAACTTCGGAGCGCGTGCCCTTTCTATCGATGATGATCGAGCGCGACCGCACTTCCTTGATCGTCACGCCCGGCGTCAGCGGGCCACCCAGCGAAATCGCGCGCGCCGGTTCGCCGCCATAGCTCACGATCGCCGCCGCGCCGTGTTGCAGCGCGAGGATCCCGAACAAATGCACGTCCTGATTTTCCTGGTGCTGCAGTTGCCCGCCGAACAACGTAGCGGCCTGTTCCACCGACGGCGCGCGCCCTGCGGCCGCCGCAGGCAACGGCGCGCCCTGGTTCGTCGACAGCGTGATGACCCACCACGTCAGCGTCGCGCAAAAAATGGCGAACGCAATAAGCGATAGCAGGCGGGTCTGAAATGCATTCATGGGATGGGCTTCTTCACTGCACCAGATTATTCAATTCGATGATCGGCAGCATCACCGCCAGCACGATCACCAGCACGACGCCGCCCATCGCGAGGATCAGCAGCGGTTCCAGCAGGCTCGTGAGAAACATCGTGCGGCGTTCGAGTTCGCCTGCTTCGCCTTCCGAGGCACGGTCGAGCATGGTGGTGACGTCGCCGGTGGCTTCGCCCGAGCGGATCAGATGCACCAGCACGGGCGGAAACGTCTTCGTGTTGCCCAGCGCGCGCGACAGCGAGGTGCCTTCCCGCACGCGGATGATGGCGTCCTCAACGTTGGCGCTCATCGCGCGGTTGCTGAGGGTTTCGCCCGCGGCTTGCAGCGCACGCAGGATCGGCACGCCGGCCGCCGTCAGGATCGCGAGCGTACTGGCGAAACGCACGGTGTTATACCCTCGCACAAGTTTGCCGAGCAGCGGCGCGGTGAGCAGCCACCGGTCAAACGCCATGCGCGGACCGGGCCGCGCCAGCACGCTCTTAATGATCCAGCTCAGCAGCGCCACGCCGATCAGCCCGGCCCACCACCAGTTCCGCACGAAGCCGGAAAGCGCCATCATCGCGATGGTGAGGAACGGCAGCGACTGTTTCGTGCTGGCGAACACGTTCACCACTTGCGGCACTACGTAACTCAGCAGGAACGTGACAATCCCGAACGCGATCAACGTGACGATCGCAGGATAGGTGAACGCGAGCACGATCTTCTGCTTCAGCGCATTGCGTTGCTCAATGTAGTCCGCGAGCCGGGACAGGACCAGTCCAAGCTTGCCGGTATGTTCACCGGCGGCTACCAACGCGCGATAAATCTCGGGGAAATCGCGCGGATGTTCTGCCAATGCATTCGCGAACGAGTGGCCGCCGAGCACTTCGCCGCGGATGGCGGCCATCAACTCGCGAACGTAATCGCGCTCCGATTGCTCGGTCAGTACCGAAAGCGTTTCGCCAAGCGGCAGACCCGCTGTCAACAGACTGGCGATTTGCCGCGTCAGGATGGCCTGCTCGCGTTGCGACAAGCGTTTTCCCAGCGATAGCCGCTGCTTGCGCTCACCGCGCGTGCGGCTTCCGGCCGCCTCGACCACCAGCGGCGTCAGCCCCTGCGTCCGCAGTTGACTACGGGCGGCACGGGCGCTGTCGGCATCGAGCACGCCTTTCTGCGACTTGCCCGCCTGATCGATTGCCTCGAAACGAAACGCCGGCATGAATGTTTAATCTCCGCCCGTCACGCGCAGCACTTCTTCCAGCGACGTTGCGCCGGTAGCGAGCCACCGGTTTGCGTCCTCGCGCAGTGTGCGCATTCCTTGCGCGCGGCCGGCCGTCAAAATTTCGGCGTCCGATGCATTCCTGTGAATCAGCGCGCGAATAGGATCGTCAAGCAGCAGCAATTCGTACACGCCACGACGTCCCGCATAACCCGAGTTGCCGCACTTGTCGCAGCCGACGGCGCGCCAATGAATGTGTCCGTCTTCCGAGCTCTCTGCCTTGCATACCGGACACAACTGCCGCACCAGCCGCTGCGCCAGCACGCCGAGCAACGACGACGCGAGCAGATACGGCTCGACGCCCATATCGGTAAGACGCGTGACAGCGGATGCAGCGTCGTTCGTGTGCAGCGTTGCCAGCACGAGGTGACCGGTCAACGACGCCTGCACCGCGATCTGCGCCGTTTCAAGATCGCGGATTTCCCCGATCATGATGATGTCCGGGTCCTGCCGAAGAATGGATCGCAACGCGCGCGCGAAGGTCATGCCAATGCGCTCGTTCACCTGCGTCTGACCGATCCCGCCCAGGTCGTATTCGATCGGATCTTCCACCGTCATGATGTTGGTGGTGGCAGTTTCGAGACGCGACATGGCGGCATAGAGCGTGGTCGTTTTACCAGAGCCCGTTGGACCGGTCACCAGCACGATGCCGTGCGGCCGGCCGATGAGCTTGTCGAAATGAACCAGCGTGTCGCGCGCCATGCCCAGCGTTTCGAGGTTCAGCCGCTGCGCATCTTTTTCCAGCAGACGCAGCACCGCGCGTTCGCCATGACCGGTCGGCAGCGTGGACACACGCACGTCCACCGGCCTGCCGCCTACGCGCAGCGTGATGCGGCCATCCTGCGGCAGCCGTTTTTCCGCGATATCCAGTTGCGCCATGATCTTGATACGCGAGATCAGCGCGCCGTGCAGCGCCTTCTTCGGGCGCACGACGTCGCGCAAGGTGCCATCGACACGAAAGCGCACCACCGAAGACGTCTCGAACGGTTCGATATGAATATCCGATGCCTGTTCGCGCGCCGCCTGCGTCAGCAGCGCGTTGATCATGCGGATGATCGGCGCGTCGTCTTCCGATTCGAGCAAATCCTCTATTTCGGGAATGTCCTGCATCAGCCGCGACAGATCGACTTCGCCTTCCACTTCGCCCACGACCTGCGCCGCGCTGCCGTCGTTGCGTGAGTAGGCCGAATTGATCGCAGCCGACAGTTCGGCCACCGGCAAACGCACGATGGAAAGCGCGCCGAAGTTACGAGCGACTTCGGCGAGTGCCGCGTCGCTGGTTTTATCGCTGATCCACACTTCGATGCTGTCCGCGTGCTGATGCGCCACCAGGATCTGTCCGGTCCGCGCAAACGCGTACGGGATTAGCCGTGCCGCGAGCGGCGACGGCGTGCTCGTAGCAACGTTCGCGACAGGCGCGTTCAGCGTGCTCACGGCTGCGCTCCCGCGTTGTTGTTCAGAGGTACGGCCGGGGCCGAGTTATTCGGCACAGCGTAATTGTTCACGTTTGCCGGCTGGCCCTGATATTGCCCCTGACCTTGCTGCCCCTGATTCTGGCCCGGCGGCTGCGCCGTCTGATACTGCTGCTGGCCTTGATACTGCCCCTGTTGATCCTGCACCTTCGGCTGCGGCGCCTGCGGCAACGTCGCGCTGCCACCCTGCGACGGCGAGCGTGTCATGTTGTTCCAGTCGAACAAGTTCTGCGACGGCACACCACCTTGGCTCGGGCCGATAGGCGCCGGTGGCAGAACCGGCACGTCCTTATCCTTTTCGATGCGATTATCGGACGTCGAGTTGTACTGTTGCTGACGCAAGTTTTCGTAGCGATCGTTGGAGATCTGCGAGCTGGTCGCCTGGTCGCGCACAATTACCGGGCGCAGGAACACCATCAGGTTGGTCTTCGTGCGCGTCTTCGCTTCGCTGCGGAACAACTGGCCAATCCACGGGATATCGCCGAGCAGCGGCACTTTGCTGTTGCTCGTTGAATACTGGTCCTGCATCAAGCCGCCGAGCACGACGATCTCACCATCGTCCGCCAGGATGGTCGACTGGATCGAGCGCGTGTTGATCGTCACGCCGCCCGGATTGTTAGTCGTGGTGGTATCGACGCTGGAATCTTCCTGATAGAGCTGGAGCTTCAGGATGCCACCCGTCGTGATCTGCGGTTTCACATGCAGCGTCACGCCCACGTCGCGCCGGTCGAACGTATTGAACGCGGAGACCGACGTGCCCGTATTGGCGGTCGGCGTGGCATACGAACCGGTTACCACCGGCACGTTCTGGCCGACCACGATCTTCGCTTCCTCGTTATCCAGCGTGATGAGGTTAGGCGTCGACAGAATGTTCGCATCCGACGACGTCGACAGCGCCTGGAGCA
>Ga0105854_1000593_pt1 | contig 15984 bp, 21 predicted proteins | sample OrgsoiDNA_201058_FD_89679 | JGI IMG/M metagenome (GOLD analysis project Ga0105854, IMG submission 89679) | Permafrost soil microbial communities from the Arctic, to analyse light accelerated degradation of dissolved organic matter (DOM) -... | ecosystem: Environmental > Terrestrial > Soil >... | reverse complement strand
GGGCGGCGACTCGGGCAGCGGCTCCGGCGACTCGGGTGGCGGCTCCGGCGACTCGCACGGCGGCGGCTCCGGCTCGCAGGTCGACAGCGGCGCTTCCGGCTCGCACGGCGGGGACGGAGGCAGCAGCGATCTGCCGGCGTCGGTGCCCGCCGACTCGAACGTCACGGACTGACAGGCCAAACCGATGCCGTCCCGGTCGCGAAGACCGGGACACCACCCGGCGGCTCGGAGGATAACCGCCGCCGCGTGGGAAATCACTCATTCGATCGCACGCAACCCTTCGGAGGAGACATGAGAGATCGCACCCCCATTCAGTCCCTCGCCGCACTGGTCGGCGTCACGTTCCTGATCGTCGGCGTCCTCGGATTCGTCCCGGGAATCACGACTCACTACGGCGCCCTGAGCTTCGCCGGTCATGGCTCGGGCGCGAAGCTGCTCGGCATCTTCCAGATCTCGATCCTGCACAACATCGTCCACCTGGTCTTCGGCGTGGTCGGCCTCGCGCTCGCGAAGACGGTCGACGGCGCGCGCAACTTCCTGGTCGGCGGCGGTGTCGTCTACCTGGCTCTGTGGGTGCTCGGCATCGTCGGCGCAGGCAACTGGATCCCGTCGAACACAGCTGACAACTGGCTGCACTTCCTCGTCGGCGTCGCGATGGTCGGACTCGGCTTCGTTGCGAGCCGCAGCACGGTTCGCAGTGCTGTAACGGCCTAGAGGCTGAGCAGCGGTTCTTCGGGCGGGGCGTCGAGAGGCGCCTCGCCCTTTTTTTGGGCCTGAAGCATCTCCGCGAGGATCTCGAGGGCGATCTCCGGCGCGGACTCGCCGCCGAGATCGAGGCCCACCGGGCCGCGGATGCTTTTCGTCAGGTCGCCGAGCTTCTCGCGTCGCTTCTCCTGTGCGCGCCGTGAACCGAGCGCACCGACGTAGAACGCCCCGCCCTCGACGCCCGCGCGAAGCGCCGGGATGTCGAGCCGTTCCTCGTGGACGAGCGAGACGAGCGCGGTGTCCGCGTCGATCTCGATCTCGTCCGGCCACGCGACGACGATCTCGTCGGCGCTCGGCACGCGCTCGGTGGTCGCGAGCCCGGGCCGCGGGTCGACGACGACCGTCCGCCAGCCGAGCGGGCGCGCGAGTGCACAGAGCGCCTCGGCGATGTCGCCGGCCCCGACCGCGACCAGCCTGGGCGGCGGCGCCACCGCCTCGACGAAGACGGAGCGATTCCCCTCCTCACGCAGCTCCGTGCGGCTCCGCGTGTCGTCGTGCCAGCGCTCGCCGATCCCCGAGCCGGCGACGACCACGTAGCTCGTGCCGTGGTCGAGGCCCGGGGCTCCCGAGAAGGGCTCGACGAAGACGTCGATCTCACCTCCGCACGGCAACCCCACCGTCCACGCTTCGTCGTCGGCGATCCCGTAGGAGACGACCTCCGCGGGCTCGCCCGCGATGATCGCCTTCGCGCGCTCGGCGACGTCGGCTTCGACACAACCGCCGGAGACCGACCCGAACAGGCGCCCGGTGGCCGTTACCGCGAGCTTCGATCCGAGTGGGCGGGGTGCACTGCGCCGCGTGGCGACGACGGTCGCGAGCGCAACCTCCTCGCCGGCTGCGCGCCACTCCTCCGCCTTCGAGAGCACCTCGTCCATGACCACAATGTTAGTCACGATGGATGGTCTCGGCGATCTGCTCGCCCGTATCGACGCCGGCGAGCTCGGCGATCCGCTGCCCGTGCTTGCGTTCGTCGCCGGCGCTTCGGTCGAGATCGACGAGTCGGAGTTGAACGGCGCGCGCCGGCGCGCGCTGCTCCTCGTCGCCGCGGGCGGCGATCCGCATCGCGAGCTGGAGGTCGACGACCGAGCGGTCAAGGCGATCGCGGCTGATCTCTTCACGTCGCAGCGGCGGGAGCAGCTCGCGCGGGGGATCGATGTCCTCGTCCTGCGCGTGCGAGAGCTGCCGACTGCCCGCGAGGCGGCGCTCTTTCTCGCCGCCGATGTCGATCTCGCATGGCGGCTCTACACGCTCGGCCTGCTCGCCGAGGAGCTCGCCGGATGACGCCGGCCGTGCAGGCCGCCAAGCGCGCCGCCATTCACTTTCGCCTGCACGAGGTCGAGGGTGTCGAGGTCGGCGGCGGTGACTACGCGGTGGCCGTGGCGTACGCGCTGGCGCAGCCGCCGGGCAGGCTCTTCAAGACGCTCGTCGCGTCGGTCGACGGCCGCCTCGAGGTCTTCGTCGTCCCCGCCGACCGGCAGCTCGACCTGCACGCCGCGGGAAAGCGCGTGACTCTCGCCGGCCGGGCGGCCGCCGAGCGCGCGACGGGTTACGTTGTCGGCGGGATCAGCCCGCTCGGCCAGCGCCGGCGGCTGCCGACGACCGTCGACCCGGCTGCGCTGGAGTGGGAGACGATCTTTGTCAGCGCCGGCCGCCGCGGCCTGCAGATCGAACTCGCCCCCGCCGACCTCGTGCGCCTGACGGAGGCGACGGTGAAGGAGGTCGCGCGCTAGTGCCGCCTCTCAGACCGCCAGCAGAACCTGGTTTGCTGTTTGAACCAGGTTCATGAGTTTCTCGGAGGCTGCGGCGGTCGAACTCGAGAACCAGGTTCACAAACCGAACTGTGTTCGTAGCTGAGGCCGCGCTAGGTGCCCCACCAGAAGCTCGCCGCGATCACGACGTAGAAGCCGACGAGCACAGCGCCCTCCTGCCAATTCGACTCGCCGTCGTTCACGACGAGCGCTCCGAGGATCGCCGAGATCAGGAGCACGAGCGCGAGCAGCGTGGGGAAGACGAGTGTCAGATGGGTCGCGAAGAGGAGCGAGGCGAAGACCAACACCGGCGTCAACGCGAGCGCGATCTGGAGCGACGAGTTGACGATCACCGAGATCGCGAAGTCGGCCCGGTTGCGCGCTGCGAGCTGGACGCCGACCACGTTCTCGACGGCATTGCCCGCGATCGCCACGATCACCAGGCCGGCGAACTCCTCGCTCATGTGCAGCGTGTGGATGGCGGGTGTCAGGGCCGACACGAACCAGTCCGATGTCAGTGCCGCGGCTGCGCCCGCGACGGCGAGCACGACCGCGGTGCGGGCTGCGGACCACCTTGCAGGCTCGTGTTCCTCGCCCGGCGCGCTGCGCAGGAACGACGGCAGGGTCAGGACGAAGAGCGACAGCAGGACTCCGGCACAGATGAGAGAGAGCGCGTGCGAATGTGCGGCCGCGGGCGCGTGGAACGCATGCGCGAGCGAAGGTATTGCCATGGTCGCGGCCGCGACCACCGTCAGCGTCGAGACCATCCGCGCCCGGTCGGAGTCGAACTTCTGCACGCCGTGCTTGAGCCCGCCGACGACGAACGCCACGCCGAGCACGAGCACGCTGTTCGCGAGGATCGAGCCGACGAGCGCCGCTTGTACGACATCGAAGAGCCCGCGGTGGAGCGCGAACAGTGCGATGAAGAGCTCCGGCAGGTTGCCGAGCGCCGACTGGACGACGCTCGCTCCACCGGAGCCGAGCCGCGCGCCCAGTTGCTCCGTCGCGGTGCCGACGGTGCGGGCGAGCCCAGCCAGGGCGATCGCGGCGACGACGAACGTCGCCACCTCCCCGAGCCCTGCGAAGTGGCACACCCCTGCGATGGTTACGAGCGCGGCGGTGACGGCGATCTCGAAGCGCTCGCGGCGAGTCACGCGCGCGAACCTAGCAAGGGCCTAACCCGTCTGGGGGGTTGTGCGAACCAGAACCTTTCAGAGCGGACGAGCCACACGCGCGCAACGATAGGCTCGGACCCGTGGAGGAACGCGGGGCCGAGCAGCGCGCACTCTTTCGCCGGTGGCCGGCGGGGGTCTCGGTCGTCGTCGCCGACGTCGATGGGCGGCGCGCGGGGCTGACCGTCTCGTCGCTCGCCTCGTTGTCGCTCGAACCGCGCCTGGTTGGGATCTCGATCGCGCTCGACGCGTCCCTGCACGAGCTCCTACGCGAGGCGGGCGAGTGGGCGGTCTCAGTTCTCTCCGGCGAGCAGGAGAGGCTCGCGCAGCATTTTGCGCGCGGCGTCCCGCCGATCGCGCTGTGGAACGGGATCGCCGTGCGCGAGGACGACCCACGCCTGCTTGCGGGCGCCGCAGGCTGGATCGTCGCGAGGACGGTCGACGAGGTTCGAACCGGCGACCATACGTTCTTTGTCGGCGAGATCCAGTCGATCGAGGAGGGCCGGGGCGGAACGTCGCTCGCCTACGTGCATCGCGGCTATCACTCGTTGTGATCGACGCTGTCGTCTTCGACCTGGACGGCGTGATCGTCGACTCCGAGCAGGTGTGGGACGAGGTGCGCCAGATCTACACGCGCGATGTGGGTGGCACCTTCACCGAGGCAGCGACGCGCGCGATGATGGGTATGAGCTCACCGGAATGGTCGCACTACATGTCGGAGTCGCTCGGCGTGCCGGGCACACCCGAGGAGATCAACGCCGACATCGTCGAGCGCATGCTCGAGCGCTACGGCACCGAGCCGCCGCTGATCCCCGGCGCAGTCGACGCGGTGCGGCGCATCGCGGCGCGCTGGCCGCTCGCGATCGCGTCGTCGTCGAACCCGGAGCTGATCGAGGTTGTTCTGCGTGCCGCGGGGATCGACTCGCTGTTCCGGGCCGCGGTCTCCTCAGAGCACGTCGCGCGCGGCAAGCCCGCGCCGGACGTCTACCTGGAAGCGGCCCGCAGGCTCGGTGCCGAGCCGGGGCGGTGCGCCGCCGTCGAGGACTCGCACGCAGGCATCCGATCTGCGAAGGCTGCGGGCATGTTCGTGCTCGCCGTTCCGAACCCGCACTTCCCTCCGGACGACGAGGCGCTCGCGCAGGCCGACGTCGTGCTGCACTCGATCGCCGAGCTACGGCCAGAGTCGATCGCAGGGCCCTAAATCGCTCGGCCGAGCAGCACGCAGCCGTTGTGGCCGCCGAGGCCCATGGCGTTCGACAGCGCAACTTCGACCTGCACGCGCCGCGCCTCGTTCGGGACGTAGTCGAGATCGCATTCGGGGTCGGGCTCGCGGTAGTTGATCGTCGGGGGCAGGACGCCGTCGCGCAGCGCGAGAGCGCACATGATCGCCTCGATCGCGCCTGCAGCTCCGAACGTGTGACCCATCATCGACTTGGTCGATGAGACTGCGAGGTCGTACGCATGCGCGCCGAAGACGTCCTTGATCGCCTTCGTCTCGGCGATGTCGCCGAGAGGCGTCGCGGTGCCGTGCGCGTTGATGTAGCCGACGCTCGTTCGCTCGACGCCCGCGCGGTCCAGGGCGGCGGCCATCATCGCCCCGACGCCTGTCGCCTCCGGCTCCGGTTGCGCGAGGTTGTGGCCGTCGTTCGATGCGCCGTAACCAAGCACCTCGGCATAGATGTCGGCACCGCGGCGCTCCGCCGTCTCCCAGTCCTCGAGGAGCAGCGCGCCGGAGCCCTCCGACATCACGAAGCCGGCGCGCGATGCGTCGAACGGGCGCGAGGCGAGCCGCGGGTCATCGTCCTCGGCCGCGAGGCCGCGCATCGCGGTGAAGCCGGCGAGGATCAGCGGGACGAGGCACGACTCGGTCCCGCCGGCGAGCACGGCGTCTGCGTCGCCGCGCTTGATCATCTCCGCTGCCTCGCCCACGGCGTGCGACCCGGTGGCGCACGCGGAGACGACGGCGAAGTTCGGGCCCTTGATCCCGAGCGAGATCGCGAGCTGGCCGGATACCGAGTCGACGAGCACGTTCGGCAGGAAGCTCGGCGAGACGCGATCCGGTCCGCGCTCGCGGAGAATGTCCGCCTGCTCGAGGAGGCCGGCGACGCCCCCGATCGCGGAGCCGAAGATGATGCCGACCCTGGTGGGGTCGAACCCGTTCAGGCCCGCGTCGTTGAGCGCTTCGCGCCCGGCGGCAACGCCGAGGAGGACGTTCCGCTCGAGCTTGCGCGCCTCCTTCGCCGACACGACGCCGGCCGGATCGAAGTCCTTCACCTCACCTGCGATGCGCACCGGGAGGCCGTCCGTGTCGAACGTGCTGATCCACCCGACACCGCTCTCGCCGGCAAGCGCTGCGCGCCAGGTCGAAGTCGCGTCGAGCCCGAGCGGGGTCACGGCGCCGATGCCGGTGATCGCGACTCGTCTCACGACTGCAACCCTAGATCAATCATCCAGCTGGTTTGGATTCGCAAACAGCTGGACAACACGTGGATCTTGGCTCTCGCCGCTCTCGAGACCCAGTCCGTCCTCAAGCCCGGTCTTGTGTTCTTTCACTCGGCCGTGTCCGGTCGTTGCCGGCGGGTGGAGGGGTTCATCGCGCAGGTGCTTCAGCGCAGGCGCAACCACGAGACGTTCAGGTACTACGCAGTCGCGCGCGAGCACCGACCCGACCTCGTGGAGAAGTTCGGCGTCACGCAACTGCCGACCCTCGTCGTCGTCGAGGACAAGATCGTGCGCGCGCGCCTCGAGGCGCCACGCGGCTGCCGCGAGATCGAGCGCTTTCTCGCTCCCTGGCTCCAGTAGCTTTCGGCGCGATGCCTGCGCCGGAGATTCCGTTCCCGCCGATGGAGGCGGAGCTCGTGCGGGAGCTTCCCGAGGGCGACGGGTGGCAGTACGAGCCCAAGTGGTACGGCTTCCGCGGTGTGCTCGAGAATGCGGGCGGCGAGCTTGCGGTCTGGTCGCGCAAGGAGCGGCCACTCCTGCGCTACTTCCCGGAGTTGCGGCCGCTCGGCGACCTGCTGCCGCCAAACTCGGCGCTCGACGGGGAGATCGTGATCGCCCGCGACGGCGCTCTCGACTTCGACGCAATGCAGACGCGGCTCCATCCGGCCGAGTCGCGCATTCGCCGCTTGTCGGCGGAGATCCCCGCGGAGTTCATCGTCTTCGACGTCCTGGTGTGGGCCGGAGAGCCGGTGTGGAAGCTTCCGCTCGAGGAGCGACGGAGCCGCGTCGAGGCGCTCGAAGGCTTCCGGGTCTCGCCGGCGACGCGTGAGCTCGCCGAGGCGCGGGGGTGGCTCGCGCGATTTGAGGCGCTCGGTCTCGACGGAGTCATCGCGAAGCGGCTTGGTCTTGCGTACCTCCCCGGGTCGCGGGACGGCATGGTGAAGGTGAAGGAGCACAAGTCGGCCGACTGCGTCGTCGTCGGGGTGCGCTGGAAGGGCGACAGTCGCGAGATCGCGACGCTGCTCCTCGGGCTGTACCGCGAGGACGGCGGGCTCGACTACGTCGGCTCATGCGCCGTCTCGGCGGGGCTGCGGAAGGACGTCGCGGATCGCGTCCTGCCGCTCCTCGACGCGAGCTCGCAGGGGCGAGTGTCCGAGCCGAACCGCTGGGGGACGGGCGAGTTGGAGGAGAGTGCGGTGCGGCCGGAGGTCGTGGTCGAGGTGCGCTACGACAAGGTGCAGGGAGACCGCTTCCGGCACGGCACGAAGTTCCTCCGCTGGCGCGACGACAAGGAGGCGCGTGACTGCACCTGGCGCGAGCTGCGCCCGCTCCGCGACCCGAACGCGCCGGGCATCGACGCGCTGCTCGGCTAGACACCTGTTCGTACCACAGCACGCACTCGTAGCTCGACAAGAGGTGTCGGACACGAGCTTTGGCGCCCGTCAAGTGAGCTTGGCGGGTGGCTCGAGGCCCAGCTTCGTGAAGCAGCGCCGCAGGGACGGTGGTTTCGACCACATGCCGGCCATCGGGTCGCCGACGGCCGTGATCCGGGCCGGCATCGTCGTCAGCGTGAACGCCGCCGGGTCAACGTCGACGACCTCGTCCCAGAGGAGCGGCGCCGAGACGCGCGCGTCCGGTGTTGGGCGCACCGAATAGGCAGATGCGATCGTGCGGTCGCGCGCATTCTGGCCGAAGTCGACGAACACGCCGACGCGGTCGGCTACTCGCCACGTGGTGGTCGCGACGGCTTGGTCGCCGACACGGCGCTCCACCTCCTCGGCGAGCGCCTTGGCGCAGCGCCGCACGTCGGGGAACTCGAACTCGCGCCGAATCGGGGCGAGGATGTGCAGCCCGGTCGCCCCTGACGTTTTCGGGTACGAGCGCAGCCCGATCTCTGCCATGACCTCGGACACGACGAGCGCGATATCGCGTACGAACGGCCACTGCCCGCCACTCGTCGGGTCGAGGTCGATCAGGAGATAGTCGGGCTTCTCGATCTCGGGCACGCGCGAGTGCCACGTGTGCAGCTCGATGCAGCCGAGGTTCGCGACCCACGCGAGCGCGGCGGCGTTGTCGACGATTGCGAACACCGTCGAGTGCCCGCTGGGGAACTGCACGAACACCTCGTCGACGTAAGCCGGGTGGTTCGCCGGCACGCGCTTCTGGTGGAAGAAGTCCGCGTCGACGCCGTTCGGGAAACGCTTCATGTGGAACGGCCGGCGGCGGAGATGGGGGAGGGCGAACCCGGCGATGCCCACGTAGTAGGCGACGAGATCCCCTTTGGTCAGACCGGGGCCCGGAAAGAAGATCTTGTCCGGATTCGTGACCACGACATCGTGGCGGCCGACGCGCACACACGGAGTATCCTGGGTGGCGTGTTGGAAGGGCACCCGCTGAAGAACGCGACTCTCGAGCCGCTTGACGACTACATCGTGCTCGAGCCCCTCGACGAGTCCGAGTTGCCGAGCGGCCTGATCGTGCCGGTGAACGAGGCGACGCAGGTGCGGAGCGGAATCGTCGCGGCCGTCGGCCCGGACGCAACGGCGATCGAGCCCGGCGACAAGGTGCTCTTCGCTCGGGACGCCGGCTTCGACGTGCGCCTCGCCCGCTCCTCGCACCGGGTGCGCGTTCTGCGGCGCGAAGACCTGATCGCGCGCATCCACGACTAGCTTTGACCCCGGGCCAGCCGAGGAAGCGGAGGATGAGATGAGGGTTCTGGTCGCGGTTGCGAGCAAACACGGCGCGACGCGGGAAATCGCAGAGAGTCTCGGGCGTGCGCTCGCTGAGCGCGGCGTCAACGTCGAGGTGAGGGCGCTCGACGAGGTGGTCGATCTCTCCGGCTACGACGCAGTCGTGCTCGGAAGCGCCGTCTACATGGGCCGGTGGCTCGAACCGGCGCGAGCGTTTGTCGATGCCCACGCGGACGAGCTCGCCGGGCGGCCGACCTGGTTGTTCAGCAGCGGGCCGATCGGCGATCCCCCCAAGCCCGACCCGGGCAAAGCGGTCGAGCTCGACGCACTGCTGGACAAGGTGCGGCCGCGGGAGCACAAGCTCTTTGCCGGAAAGGTCGACACGAGCAAGCTCAGCTTTCCTGAGCGGACGGCGATGCGAGCGGTCCGCGCCCGTGCAGGCGACGACCGAGACTGGGAGGCGATCGAGGCGTGGGCGGCGTCGATCGCAACGGCGCTCGAGCATGAGACGGTGGCCTAAGCGATACATTGCCCCGGTCGGAGGGGTGGCAGAGCGGTCGAATGCGGCGGTCTCGAAAACCGTTATCCGTCGTTAGGCGGATCGAGGGTTCAAATCCCTCCCCCTCCGCTCGGCAAACACGGAGAGGTGTCCGAGCGGTCTAAGGAGCGCGACTGGAAATCGCGTATGTGCTGAAAGGTGCATCGAGGGTTCAAATCCCTCTCTCTCCGCTCCAGCGAAAGCCCGCCCTGCGCGGGCTTTCGCCCTCAGGGGCTGCGGTACGATGCGCGCGCCCGGAGAAGTGGCCGAGTGGCTGAAGGCGGCGCCCTGCTAAGGCGTTAGGTGGGGAAATCCCTGCCTCGAGGGTTCGAATCCCTCCTTCTCCGTCTGACCGAGGCCGCTCGAGGTTTCCGGAAATCACCCTTCTGGACGATGTACGGGGTTGTGCCGGAGTTGCAGGATTCGTTTGCCGGCTCCCCCTGACAACCGGCGTTCGACTGCGGCGAACCCGCCCCTCCCCCGGGCGGGTTTCGCAGATTCAGGGGCCTTTTCAGGAATGCGTGGAGGTCGCGACGAAGGCTGCGACGTCCTGGATCTGCTTCGGGCTCAGCGCGGACTTGAACGACGGCATCGGGCCGCCGCCGACCTCCACCTGGTGCGCCACGCGCGCCGCGTCAGGCTTCAACTGGTCGAGGTTCGGGCCGACGTTGCCGGTCGAACCGGTCGCCTTGAGCGTGTGGCAGCCGCCGCAGCCCGCGGAGTTGAACACCAGCTTGCCCGCCGCCGCGTCGCCGCCCCCCGCGCCGGTCGGCGTCGGCGCGGTCGTCGCCGAGTTCGTAGTCGTGGTCGTCTGGCCGGGGAGCGAGCTCGACTGCGTCTGTGTGGGGGTCGGGTTGCCCGCGTTCGCCACGGGTTCCTTCTTCTCGACGCCGAAGAAGATGACGGCCGAGATCATCGCGACGAAGAAGAGGGCGCTGAGCCCGACGAACCAGCCGACGTGCTTGCCCGGGAAGCTCGGGTAGCGCGCGGGCAGCACGAAGGAGCAGACCAGCGCGAAGACGATGAACGAGACGCCGACCGCGGCAAGTCCGATCTTGTTGCCGGTGGAGAGGCTGGAGACGACGAGTGCGGTCGAGAGCATCGGGGCCGAACCTATCGAATTCGAGCGACGCGCCCGATGGTTGGTCCTCTACGAGACGGCTGCGTCGCCGGGGCGGGCTTCGTCGACGCCGGTTTCGGGCGGTCCCACCGGGACGGGCTGCGCGGGGCGCAGGTAGAGCAGCTCGTAGGTCGCGGCGGCAAGCACCGCGCCCGAGAACGGACCGATGTACCAGACCCAGAAGTGCGCCCAATGCCCGCCGGCGAGTTGCGGCCCGAACGCTCTGGCCGGGTTCATCGCGCCACCCGTGAGGGCGTAGGCCATCAGGACGCCGAACGCGATCGTGAACCCGATCGCGAGGCCCGAGATCTGCTTGAACGCGCCACGAGGGTCGACCGCGGTCGCAAAGATCACCCAGACGAGGAAGAACGTGATCACGGCTTCGACCACGACGGCAGCGCCCGAGCTGATGCCGGAGCCGAGGACCGGGACTCCGAGGAGGCCGGCGTGCTCGGGGCCGCTCGGCAGCACCCACTTGAGGAGGAGTGCAGCGAGCGCCGCCGCGCCGAACTGCACGAGCCAGTACCAGCACGCGAGCAGCGGAGCGATCCGCTTCGTGACGAGGAACCCGAGCGTCACGGCCGGGTTGAAGTGACCGCCCGAGATGAACCCGACCGCCGAGACCATCACTGCGATCACGAGCCCGTTGGCGAGTGCGAGATCCGTCGGGGTGCGCGCGAACGCGGCGCCACCGGCGGCCACGAAGATCAGCGCGAAGGTGCCGACGAACTCGGCGATGCCTCGACGCACGTAGTCGTACTCCAGCACGGGTAGAAGATTAGGACCCGCATCGGACGGCACCCGAGCGCCTTAGATCATGAACGCGCCGTTGTTGTGGTCGATGGCCTGGCCGGTGACGCCGACGGCGTCGTCGGAGAGCAGCCACGAGACGGTGCCCGCGATCTCCTCGGGCTCGCTCATGCGCCGCAACGGCACCTCCCGCATCGCCACCTCGAACGCCTGCTCGCGGGTCAGCCCTCCGAACGCGTCGAGTCCCTGCCAGGCCATGTCGGTGTTCACCCAGCCGGGGCAGATCGCGTTCACCTGGATCAGCCGCGGCGCCAGTTCGGCTGCGAGCGAGCGCACGAGGCCGAGCAGCCCGGCCTTCGACGCGCAGTAGGCCGTGTATCCCGGTACGCCGATGCGCGCGAGGATGGACGACGTGACGACGATGCGCCCGCCGTCGGGAAGCAGGCGCTCGGCGGCGCGCGCGCACCAGTACGTGCCGAAGAGGTTCGTCTGGACGATGTCGTCCCAGCGGTCGCCACTGCCGTTGGAGGTCCAGTCCGGCGCGTTTGGACCGCCGATCCCTGCGTTCGCGACGAGCGCGTCGAGCGGCTCGACGATCGCAGCTTCGACCTGCGCGCGGTCGCGGATGTCGCACGAGCGCGTCGTTGCGCCGGGAACGACGTCGCGCAAGCGCTCCTCGTCTCGCGCGAGCAGCGTCAGGCGGGCGCCCTCGTCTGCGAGCCGTCGTGCGATCGCGCGGCCGATCCCCGTGCCGGCGCCGGTCACGACGACGTGTTTTCCCTCGAGCCGCTTCACCCGGGCTCTCGAGCGAGCCAGGCGTCGAGAACGTGCTGCTCCTTCTCGCGAGCGAGCCCGCCCGGCGGCTCGGTCGGCGCCTCGCCGCTTCGCACCCAGTCGAGCGTGTCGCGCACGGTTTCTTCGAGCGGCCGCCCGCGCAGGCCTGCAGCGGTTGCGCGCTCGACCGGCGTCAGCTGCATCGACCGATAGGCGGGGTCGCTGAGCCAGAGCGGCAACTCCATCCACTCGCCGACCTGCTGCTCGACCAGGAACTCTGGAGCGACCCAGACGATCTCCGCGTCGGAGCCGGCGACGCGCCGGCAGGTCTCGACGACGTTGCCGATTGTCGTCGGCGGAGCGACGGCGTTGAACGTGCCGCCGAGCCTGCGCTCCCCGGCGTCGACGATCCAGTCCGCCAGGTCGCGCGCATCGACCACCTGGGCGGGGGCGTCGGGCGGCGCGGGCGCAAGCACCGCGCCGCCGCGCGCGAACCGCTGCGGCCAGTACGTGAAGCGGCCGGTCGGGTCCCACGGGCCGACGATCAACCCGGGCCGAGGAATGAACGCGGCGGGGTGGCGCTCACGCACCGCGTCCTCGCAGAGCGCCTTCAGTGCGCCGTAGGCCTCGCTGCGGTACTCCTCGGTCTCCTCGACGAGCTGCGCGACAGGCGCATCCTCGCCGGCCGGAGCGGAGAGGTCTGCGTAGACCGAGACGGACGAGACGAAGGTGTAGTGGCCGACGTCCTCGAGTGCGTCGAGCGTCGCGCGGACGACCCGCGGCACGTAGCCGCTCGTGTCGACGACCGCGTCGAACCTACGGCCCACGAGCGCGCCGAGGTCGCCGTCGCGGTCACCGCGCAGCTTTTCGGCGTCGGGAAAGAGCTCGGGGCGGGTCTGGCCCCGGTTGAACAACGTGACGTCGTGACCGTGGCGCAACGCCGCGTCGACGACATGGCGGCCGAGGAACTGCGTGCCGCCGAGGACGAGGATGCGCATACGCTCAACCCTATGCTCTGGTTTGTGCGTCACGCTGCGGTCGAGTTGGAGCTCGATCGTCCCGCGTCGACCTGGCAACTGACGGCGGACGGTCGCGCGGACGCGGAGGAGATCGCGGTGCGTCTCGCGCCGGTGCGTCGTGTCCTCTCGAGCCCCGAGCCGAAGGCGGTCGGCACGGCGGAGCCGCTCGCCGCGCGCTCCGGGGTGCAGGTCGAGCTCGTCCCGCGCCTGCGCGAGGTGAAGCGCGAGGCGAACCTGCCGGACTACGCGGCGCACCGCGACGCCGTCCGCCGCTATCTCGAGGGCGAGCCCGTGGTGGGTTGGGAGCCGGCCGCCGCCGCGCGCGCCCGTTTCGCGGAAGCCATCGACGGGCTCGACGACGCGGCGGTCGTGACCCACGCGACGGTGCTCAGCCTCTTCCTCGGCTACGGCTTCGAGCAGTGGGGGCGGATCGCGCTGCCGGCGGTGATCGAATGGCGCCCGTGATCAGGCACGCGGAGCCGACGGACTACCCGCGGCTGATCGCGGTCGTCGACGAGTGGTGGGGCGGCCGCCCGATGGCGGGGATGCTCCCGAAGCTCTTCTTCGTGCATTTTCGCGACACGTCGTTCGTTTCCGAGAAGGACGGCGCGCTCGCCGGGTTTCTCTGCGGCTTCCGTTCCCAGACGTACGAGCAGGAGGCGTATGTGCACTTCGTCGGGGTCGACCCTGTGCGGCGCGGCTCGGGGCTCGGCCGCGGCCTCTACGAGCGTTTTTTCGCCGCCGTCGCGCCGCGGACGGTCGTTCGGGCGGTCACCTCGCCCGTGAACGAGCGCTCGGTCGCCTTCCACCGCGCGCTCGGCTTCGAGGTCGAGGGTGTCCAGGAGAACTACGACGGGCGCGGCGAGGCCCGCGTGCAGCTCGTGAAGAGGCTCGCTTGAGCTACGACGACGTCGGTGATCCGGCCGGCGCACCGGTTTTGTATCTGCACGGCGGCGGCGACTCGCGCCTGTCGCGCCACCCGGACGACTCGATCGCCGCCGAGCTCGGCGTGCGCCTGGTCGCCGTCGACCGGTGCGGCCCGTCCCCGCGCGGCCGCACGCTCCGCTCATGGGCGAAGGAGGTTGTCTCGCTCGTCGACTCGCTCGGGATCGAGCGCTTCGGCGTGATCGGCTGGTCGGCCGGCGGCCCGCACGCGCTCGCGGTCGCAGCGACGGTCCCGGTGCGCGTCTCGCGCGTGGCGCTCGTCGGTTCGATGCCGCCCGCCGACGGTGTCGCCGTGCTGCCGCGCGACGTGCAGCGCCTGATGCGGGTCGCCCGCGTCGCTCCGTGGCTTGCCGCGCGCGGGCTCGAGAGGTGGGGAAGGAGCGCGCCGCCGCCGACGGGCAACGCGGCCACCGATGAGGCGTACGCGCGGGGCCGCGTCGAGTCGTTCCGCGCCGGCGGCCTGTGGCTCGCCCGCGAGCTCGCGTACCTCGGGCGGCCATGGGGGTTCGAGCTCGACGAGGTGCGTGCGCCCGTGACGCTCTGGTGGGGCGAGCGCGACCACGTCTGCCCGCCGTCGATCGCCGGCGAGTACGCCCGCCGGCTGCCCGACGCGACGCTGCGCCTGGTCGACGACACGCACCAGCTCCTCTTCAGCCGCTGGCGCGAGATCCTCGCCGACGTGTCCTTTTGAGACATGTCCTGGGGACTGTCCCCAGGACACGTCCGACAGACGTGTCCCTTCGAGACATGTCCCGGGGACTGTCCCCGGGACACGTCCGAAAAGAGGCGGTCAGCGGGGTGGCCGGAGGGCGGCGAACTCGTCGGTCACCTCGAGGCGCCCCAGCCGGAAGCGGAACAGCGCCGCAGGGCGCCCGCCCGTGCGGCCGGGCGCGCGGCGGCCGTCGGCGCGCTCGAGCACTCGCCGGCGCACGAGTACGCGCTGGAGGTTCGTCGCCGAGACGTCGTGCTCGAGCGCCGCGGTGTAGATCTCGCGCAGCTCCGAGATCGTGAATGTCGCCGGCGCGAGCGCGAACCCCACATTCGTGTACGAGAGCTTGGCCCGCAGGCGCGTGCGCGCAGCGAGCACGAGGGCCGCGTGGTCGGCAGCGAGCCGCGGCAGCGAGCCGACCGGGCGCCAGTCGCCCGCGGGCGCGCGCTCCACGGGCACGAGGCCGAGGTACGCCGTCGCGAGCGCACAGTCGCTCAGCACGAGCGTCTCCAACTGCTCGACGTGCGCAAGCGCGGAGACGTCCACCGCCCGCGCGAGGGCCGCCTCGAGTGGCTCCCGCGAGGCGAGAGTCGCGCCCGGTAGCGCGCCGGAAGTGAGCAGAACCTCGAGCTGCCCCTCGCAGGCGCGAAGGACGACTCCGATCGCTTCGTGCCGGTCGGGAGAAGTAGAATCGATCACGGTTTTCGTCCCACAGTCTAAAACCTCGGAGAGTGACGTGAAGAAGCTGATCCCGCTGGCCCTGCTCGTCGTCGCGCTGACGCTCGTCGCGAGCGGGTGCGGCTCGAAGAAGACATCTGCCACGACCACCGCCACCTCTACCGCGCCGACCCCGAGCAGCAACTTCAAGGTCGGGCTCGTCACCGACCTCGGCGGCCTCAACGACCACGGCTTCAACCACCTGGCGTTCGTCGGCCTGACCAGGGCGGGCACGGACTTCGGCGTGGGGACGCGTGTGGTTCAGTCGGCCTCACCGGCCGACTACGTGCCGAGCCTGACGTCGCTCGCCCACCAGGGCTACAACCTGGTGATCGGGGTCGGCTTCACCGAGATCCAGGCGATGGCCGCGGTCGCGAAGCAGTTCCCGAAGACGGACTTCGCGATCGTCGACGTCTCGAACGCCGACGAAAACCACCTGAAGAACGTCGAAGGGCTGCTCTTCAAGGAGCAGCAGGTCGGCTACCTCGCCGGCTACGCCGCCGGTCTCGCGGCGAAGGTACGCGGCGGCATCGCCGTCTCGACGGTCGGCGGCCAGAAGCAGCCGCCGGTCGACCGCTACATCGCGGGCTTTCAG
>Ga0105854_1000592_pt1 | contig 15995 bp, 14 predicted proteins | sample OrgsoiDNA_201058_FD_89679 | JGI IMG/M metagenome (GOLD analysis project Ga0105854, IMG submission 89679) | Permafrost soil microbial communities from the Arctic, to analyse light accelerated degradation of dissolved organic matter (DOM) -... | ecosystem: Environmental > Terrestrial > Soil >... | reverse complement strand
GAGATCTGCGCCTCGACCAGCGAGCGCAGGCCGTACCCGTATTTTTTGTGAAACGCATAGATGCCTTTGTCTTCGATGTATTTGACGATCTGGTCATGCCAGCGGGTCAGCTCGTTGCCGTGCACGACGGCGTGAGCCGGTGGTGGAATGACCGGCGTCACGCCTGCGCGTGAGAGCGCTTCGGTGCGCTCAATGCTGTAATAAGCCCCATCCGCAATCTCCTTGTCCACCGGCAGATCAGCGGGCAGCACGGTGTCCATTCCTTCGCTGTCCGATACTTCTGTGGTGGTAATTCGGATCCCGTGAACGTTCATGTCCGTGTCGATCGACAGATGCATCTTGCGCCACGGCGTGCGCGTGGCTTTGCGGCCGTTTCTGTTCGTACCATTCACTGGCGCGCCCAAAACTCAGTCCAGTGCTGTCGAGGATGATGCTGATCGCTTCGCCACACGCGAGCCGTCTGGCCAGCTGCGTGCAGCGCTGCGTGACACTTACCTCCAGCGCGGCGAATCGATCGCATAGCTGATCAAAGCTCGGTACCGCAATGTCCAGTCCGCGCGTCGCCCAGAAATCTTCCATGTACCGGTGGTTTGCCGCATGCCCCAGCCGAACAGCCGGTAGAACGTGTAGATCAGCTCAATGTACGCTGCGGTGTAGGTCGGCTCGCGCCCTGACACGCCGGGCGTTCTGACTTTCGCGTTAATGAACTGCACCTTCAGATCGCCATCGGGAACATACAGGCTGATCATGCCGCGCTTTCTCAGGCTCTGGTTCTACGCACGCGCGTTCGTCACCCGGTACTCCGCCTTCCTGCGCTTGCGCGCTTCCCCCTGTTTCTGTCTCGCTTTGTATGGCATTATCTGCACTGGCTTTATGATGGTCTGCTTTTACACAACCCGCGCCACCTTCGCAATACCCCCATCCGAACAAAGCCGCTTGGCAGGCCCAACGCGATACCACGCCTGGTGAACAAAGGCTTATCCCTGATCAGGCAAGGAATCACCTACCAGGAGGCCGCCGAACAATCGGGGGTGAGCATTTCCACGCTACTGCGCGCCCGCAGGAAAGGCAAGGCCGCGCCTGATAGTCGAAAAACCGGTCCGTGACGCCAGCCCCTGGAATGGCGCACTCTCCCTACTGTGCGAAAGACCAATCGCCTCGGCAAACAGAGTCGCATCGACGTTACCACCCGACGCCACGACGATCACGCGCTTTCCCTTGAGCGCATGGGCAACGGGATCAGACATCATGGCAGCCAATGCCACCGCGCCGCCGGGCTCGACCACCACGCGGAACGTCTCGAAGCAGAAAGCCATGGCGCGACGCACGGCGTCATCGCTTGCGATCAATACACCTGCGAGGCGTTGACTGTTAATCGAGAAAGGCAATTCTGCCGGAGTGGGTGCCAATAACGCATCGCAAATGGAAACACGCCCGCTCGCGTTCATTTCGCGCTGCCCGCTTGCCAGCGATCGGCGCGTATCATCGAACTCACTCGGTTCCGCCGCCCAGACCTGTGCCCGCGAACCGGCCGCTTCCACCGCCAGGTTGATACCAGCCGACATCCCGCCACCGCCGCATGGTGCAATGATCGCATCGACATCGCCACCAACCTGTTCGAGTGCCTCGAGCGCTAGCGTACCCTGGCCTGCAATGACATGATGATGATCCCCCGGAGGCACCACCTGGTACTGCCCTTCTCTTGCGAGTACTTCGGCCACCTCTTCACGGCTTTGGCGCTCACGATCGTAAGTGACGATACGTGCACCCGCCCTGCGCGCCTTTTCGATCTTGTTCGCGGGAGCATTGGACGGCATGACAACAACCGTCGGAATCGACAGCATATGCCCCACCGTCGCAATCGCCTGACCGTGATTTCCCGTCGAGTAAGCAATGACACCGTCTGGACAGGAAGCGCGATCCAAACGCGCCATGCAGTTGTAGGCGCCACGGAATTTGAATGCTGCAGTGTGTTGAAGGCTCTCCAGCTTCACGAAAACCTGGGCGCCAGTCAGTACATCCAGTGCATCCGAGCGCACCACCGGCGTCAGCACGGCGACGCCAGACAGCAGTGCTGCTGCCTCGCGGATGTCCTGGGTGGTGGGCATGCGATAAGACAACATCGATTCAACCTGGGAAAATAAAAGGGAAACCGGAGGACACATCGAAACTTCGATCTGTCGTATGACTCAGAACTTTTCGGTCCAGGCTTTGCCCTTCAGACCGAGCCAACGGGCTGCGCGGGATGGCTGGGCATGCTCTGCATTTTCCAGCACGGGCGTAGGACTTTTGCGCACGAGGAATTGACCCCGCCCGGCTTCCGCGCACAATGTTCCCTGATCGACGATGACTTCACCGCGGCTGAGTACGGTCGTGGGCCAGCCAGTAATGGTCTTGCCCTCGTAAGGCGTGTAGCCGACGTTGTCGTGCAGATCTTCCCAACGGATGGTACGAGTCTCCGTTGGATCCCACAGAGCGATATCAGCATCCAGCCCGACGGCAATGTCGCCTTTGCAATGTTCGAGTCCGTACATTTTCGCGTGGTTGGACGCGGTCAGCTGGACGAACTGTTGGGCGCTCATGCGTCCTTTGAGCAAGCCCTCCGAAAACAGCAGCGGCAACCGTAGCTCGAGACCCGGCACACCATTGGCCATTTCCTTGAATGTGGTCTGGTCGCCCTTGGGCAGCTTGCCGCCTTCATCGAAGCGGTACGGCGCGTGGTCCGAACTGTAGATCGCCAACGTTCCATCGAGCAAGCCTTGCCAGACAGCCTCCTGCGCCGCTTCATCGCGCGGTGGTGGACTACAGCAATATTTGGCGCCTTCCAGACCCTCCAGATCGATATCGTCGGCCGTCAGGAACAGATACTGGGGGCAGCTTTCCGCTTGCACCTTGCTGCCGAGAACCTTGGCACTGCGGATGACGTCGATCGCTTCGGTGGCCGAGACGTGCACGATAAGAATCGGTACGTCGAGCAGTCTCGACAGGGAAATGGCGCGGTTCGTCGCCTCGCTCTCTGCCAGCTTGTCGTGGGCTACCGCGTGGAACTTGGGTGCCTTGTGGCCCCGATCGAGCAGGCGGCGAGCTACCCAGCGGATGACATCGTGATTCTCCGCGTGGATCATCAGCATCGCGCCTTCACGCCCGGCCGCTTCCAGCACGTCGAGTAACTGGTAGTCGTCGAGTTTGAGTGCATCATAGGTCATGTAGACCTTGACGGACGTAATGCCCTCACGCACGGCTCGCGGCAAGTCGGTCTCCAGAATCTCCGGCGTAGCGTCCGACAGAATCAGGTGGAACCCATAGTCGATGATGGCCTTTTCGCGAGCTCGCTGACCGTAATCCTCCAGCACGTCGGCGATTTTCGCGCCGCGATGCTGTGCGGCGAACGACAGCACCGTCGTAGTGCCACCGAACGCAGCAGAGACAGTCCCGCTGTAAAAATCGTCGGCACACATGACGCCGCCGCTGGATTTCTGCTCGATGTGGGCGTGGCTGTCGATTCCGCCAGGCATGACCCATTTGCCCGTTGCGTCAATGTCGCGCTTGCCGGCTGGCAGGTCAGGTTGAATGGCCACGATACGGCAATCGTTGATCCCGATGTCCGCTTTGAATGTGGTCGTCGACGTGCTGATCTGCCCATTGCGGATCGTCAAATCGTAGGTCATACGGCTCCCTCAAACTGTTCGTGAAGACTACCTGCCTTCTGTTTGTCTGCATTGTTACCAGCGCATCGAGTCTTGTCGCGTTCCGATTTGTACGCTTTGTTTAACATGCAGTTAAGGCTCGCTCGGGGTGCGAGCCTCGGCAGGAAGATCTCGAGGCCTACACGCCGTCCGGCTGCAAGGGTTCGCCGTCACCCACCACGGTGAATCCATGCTGGGCCAGAAGCTTGCGCAGGAGTGACACGAATGCCTGCGTCAGTTGAGAGATCGGTTCATATCGATGGTAGACGAAGCTCGCCTCCAGTTCCGGGGAATCGATCATCGGACGCACCGAGATGGGACGAAACGATGACCACCCTCGTGCCGAAAATTCGTCGACCAGCGCGAGACCCATGCCAATCTCGGCCAGCCCGGCAGCATTCTGCGGGGAAGCCACCTCGATCGAATGAGTCTGCTCGCAATCCTGCGACACATAGTAGTCGGCGATTTTGCGGCCCAGGCGCGTCCCGTAGCCATAGCCGACCATCGGATAGCCGGTCACATCCTTCAGGGACAGCTCGTCTTTCTCACACAACGGATGATCGCCCGGCAAAATGCACATCAGTCGGCTGATGCAAAGCGGCACCACCTTCAGGTTGTGGTGTTCTATGGGCATGCTGGCGACACCCAAGTCGGCTTTATGAGTGAGCAATTGCTCGCTGAGCTGCTCGTAATTATGGCAACCGAACGTGAGCTTGACGTCAGGATTCTGATGCTGAAACTGTGCGAGCGCCAACGGAATAAAGCGTTGCCCGACGCTCGGACTCGAAACGAGGTTCAGTATCCCGCTGCGATTTCGCGCGAGCACCGACACCAGATCGTTGACGCGCTGCACACCTTCGTAGACGTCTTCGATTTTGCTATACAGTCGTTTGGCTTCCGGCGTCGCATAGAGCCGACCCTTAATACGCTGAAACAACGCAAAGCCGACACGCTGCTCGGTATGCGCCAGAAGTCGGCTTACCGCTGGCTGAGATACAAAAAGCATCTGTGATGCGCCGGCGATCGAGCCCGCCGTCATAACCGCCCGGAAGACCTCGATCTGCCTTAAGTTCATTCCCGTCATAACTTACCCCGTGTCCGCCCTTGCGATGGCAATTTAACTTAGGCCACTGCCTCCCCCCGCGACCAAGTCTACGTCCCGGAGTACCAAAACGCCGTCAGCCATAACATAAAGGTAACGAGCACGCATATATAGACACTCTCACCATTCGAGGGCTGTGATTTAAATTCGGCATATTGCCACTTTCGATGAAACGAGCCATGCCGTCCACCATATGCGTCATCAATCCGAACAGCTCCGAGGCGGTTACTCGAGGAATGGACGACGCATTGGCCAGTCTGCGAATCGCAGGTGGCCCGCGCATTGTAACGTTGACCCTTAAGAGCGGCCCCCCGGGCGTTCAGTCGCAGCTGGACGTGGATAGTGTCGTGCTGCCGCTGGTCGATCTGTGCAGAAATCTGCCGCAGGACTGCGCGGCCATTGTCATTGCGTGCTTCAGCGACCCGGGTCTCGATTCCGTTCGCGAGGTCATGCGCGCGCGAAAAGTACCGGTCTTCGGAATCAGCGAAAGCGGCGTGCTGATGGCGCTGACCAAAGGGCAGCGATTCGGCGTCATCGCCATCCTCGAAACCTCGATTCCCCGCCATTACCGCAAGTACGGCGCGATGGGCGTGCTTGACCGCCTGTCTGGCGAACGCGCGATTGGCCTCGGCGTCACCGAACTCGGCGATCGCGATCGCACCGTCGCCCGCATGCAGGAAGTCGGCAAACAGCTCGTCAGCGAGGGCGCCAATGTCCTCGTGATGGGGTGTGCCGGCATGGCCGCCTACCGCGATGCGCTTGAACAGGCAACCGGCGTTCCGGTTGTCGAGCCTACACAAGCCGCTACCGCCATGGCGCTAGGACAGGTGCTCCTTGGCTGAATGCGATACGCATTTTTTAAGTAATTTTAAGTAAGTCAATCACACAGCAACCTCAATTTATGAAACGTCTTATCACCGTCGCGGCGGCGCAACTGGGTGCTATCCAGAGAGCCGACACCCGAGAATCGATCATCCAACGCATGGTGGCGCTGATGGAATGCGCACACCGGCATGGCGCGAATGTCGTCGTTTTCCCCGAACTGGCACTCACAACCTTTTTCCCGCGCTGGTACGTCGAGAATCTGGACGAAGCGGACCACTGGTTCGAAGAGACGCTGCCCTCACCCTCCACGCGCCCGTTGTTCGACGCCATTCGCCGTTATTCGTTGACCTGCTATCTCGGCTACGCCGAAATCGCACATGAGCCCGATGAAACCGGCGTGGTCCGCAAACGCCGTTTCAACACGTCGGTCATCATCGCGCCGAATGGCGAAATCGTATTGAAGTACCGCAAGGTGCATCTGCCGGGTCACAAGGAGTTCTCCACCATTCGCAAGGTACAGCATCTCGAAAAACGTTATTTCGAAGTGGGCAACCTCGGCTACCCGGTGGTGCGCGCGCCGGTGGGCGACGTCGACGGCGTCAATCTCGGCATGTTGCTGTGCAATGACCGCCGTTGGCCTGAGGCCTGGCGCGAACTCGGCCTGCAAATGGTCGAGTTGGTCATGCTCGGCTACAACACGCCGGCCGTGAATCAGGAAAATCGCGGTTTTGAAGCGCACTACCTGCGCAATTTCCACTCGCAACTGTCCATTCAGGCTGGCTGCTACCAGAACGCCACGTTCGGTGTGGCCGTGGCCAAGGGCGGCATCGAAGATGGCTGCGAACTGATCGGTCATTCGATCATCGTGAATCCGCAAGGCGAAATTATCGCGATGGCGGCAAGCGCCGAGGATCACGTCATTGTCGGCGATTGCGATCTCAGCATGTGCGAGCTCGGCCGCAACACAATTTTCAACTTCGCCCAGCATCGCCGCCTGGAGGCTTACACCCGCATCACAAGCCAGACCGGCAGCGTGCAGCCGCCTATCTGGACCCCATCTCGCGACGCCTGACCTGGCGTGACAGCGGCCCACTCTCGCGGGCCGCTTTGGTTTTCTGGAAAAGGGATCCAGTGCGGTGTCCAGACCTGGTGATCCGCTTCCGTTCCTGTACAGCTTGCGATGTTAGTGCCGGGCCTTTTATCAGCCGCCCGCTTTGGGCCTTTTGCTGTGCTGCCCCGGCGAACTCGCTGCGTTTCAGCCTGGGAATCGAACTGGTGCAGGTTCAAGCATTCATCGCGGAACGAGCCGTTGAATGTTCCGACGATGCTGTTGTCGGTCGGCTTGCCCGGGCTGTCGTAATCGATCGGCAGCTTGTAGTGGTAGGCCGACATGTCCAACAGCCGCCCCCCAAAACTCGCTGGCTGGCGTTATCGGCAAATAGAACGCGCGGAGATCGGCGTTGTGCCGCCCACCGGTTCAGCATCGACACCATGCCCTCGGCACGCAGGCGGTGCCGTCGGCCAGTTGGTCGGCGACACGTTCCTGGCTCCATATCTCATTGGCACGATGCGCAGAGGCTGCGGCTTCCAAGGATCCTTGACGCGGCGAAGGTAGTAGTTGCTGCGCGTCCGCTCAACCGGCGGCACGCCCTCTGTGTATCGAGACCCTGTGATTTGTGACCTCAGCTGACAGCCTTGTCTCGTCAGCATTGGCAAATGCTACGCGCGTTCTCGCTCTGGAGTTACTTCAGTACGCGAATCTGGTTCGATTCCAGATCCGCGTAATGATTTTTAACCGGTCAAACGCTGCGCTGAGATATCCGATTGCTGGATAACTTCTGCCACCGGCACGTCCTACCCGGCCGGCTCGAGCTTCGCGACGACCCGCTCCGCCGAGTATTGCATGCGTTTCAAACGCCAGCACTCGTTTCCGTGCCGGATTTCTACAGCAGAACAGCCCCGCTCAATACACGGGCGAAAGCGCGCCATGACTCTGTCACCCTCGCCATAGCTACCAGGGCAACCTGACACTTAACGAGCAGTCAGTCCGGACTTCAACGAGGACGCACCATCGGATTGCGCTTTCGTCCCGGCTATCGGCCTAGTCCTGAATGTAATCGCTGCGCGGCTTGAGAATAGCCTGCGGTACATCGTAGGCCTTCAACGAGTCCCAATAGCGTTCGATATCACCGCAGAACAGATCCTTGCCAAGCGCCGACACCAGCTTCGGAATCGCCGTCGTCATTGCGTTGATCGACGAACCAGAAGGGCCAAAGCTCACGGTCGATGCGATCGAAAACAGGTGGATATTGCGAATCCACGGCGAGCGCCCGGCTCCTCGTTCGACGAATGCGTAACCTGCGTCGAGGTAGGGGAAAAGTTTCAGGCGGTCGTTCTCCTCGTCTGCCGACGGAACATACTTGTCCTGCCAGCGCGCGATGTTGTCCGCAAAGCGGCGCAGTTCAGGACGCAACGAGAAGTCCATCTGCACGCCGACGGCGCTGATGACGAAGTCAGCAGCGATCTCGTCCGCGCCGATGTCCAGCACGACCTTGTCGCCGATCATCTGCGCATTGCGGATGCTCGCATTGCTGACCACTTCGAAACTGCGATGGATCATGCATCGGTCGTAAGTCTGCTGCGTGAAGCCTTCTCGGAGACCCAGAATGTAATCCATGAACCTCCAGCGCCATGAGTCAGACAGATCGGAGAAGTGTCGAATGAAACCGCGGAAGGTCAACCAGCGATACGGCTGGACCACCTGCGGCTCAAGACGGCGGCACAACAGACGCACACTGGCTGCCCCCGCTTCCAGCGCGCACGCAGCATTGTCGAAGGCCGACGCACCGGCGCCGATCACCACGACATCTTTGCCCTTCAACGCGCCAAAATCGATCGGGTCGGTGGCGCGCGCACGATGCTTCGTCGGCAGTTCTTCAACTCCTCTCGGATAACCCCATCGGCCCATGCTTTCCTGGCCGGTCGCCAATACCACCTTGCGGGTGTAGACAGCGCGCACGGAATCGTGGTATTTGATCGTCGCCTTGATCAGGCCGTGCTCCGCGGGTTCGAGATCGAGCAGCGTCGTGTCGTTCTGTACCGGGATATCGGCGACCTTGCGCACCCACAGCAGGTACTCGGCCCACAATTCCTTGGGCAGCATGCACAGTTCTTCCCACTCCTGCTTGCCAAACTTCGCTTCGTACCATGACTGGCAAGTCATGCTTGGCACGTCCAGATCCGGGCCCGTATAGTCTTTCGGATTGCGAATTGTATGCATGCGCGCATACGTCAGCCACGGCCCTTCTTTTCCATAAGGCGCCGAATCGATGACCATCACATTCGGAATGAACGCACGACGTAAGCCAAACGCAGTGGCAAGGCCAGACTGTCCGCCGCCCACTACGAGGACGTCCAGCGCCTGATTGCCGTCCTGACCGGTGTGCGGCAATACCCAGGGCATCTTCGGATGCGAAATCTTGTCGAGGTCGCTGCGGACCTGATATTCGAGCTCTTCGAGCGTCATGACCGTTCCAGAAATAAATTTTTGATACTTTGATACTCGTCAAACGGAAATACCGTTCGATGCACTTCAGGTCCCCGAAAGCCCGCGCTCAGAGACCGCAATCGGGACGTAAGTCATTCGACCGGCGCAATGCTCGCACGCCACGCTTCGATGTCCTCCACCGTGGCGTCCATATCGAAACCCGCGTGCCATTTCAGGTCGAACGCCAGACGCGTCGTATCGAGCGAGTTGCGATCGCGCGCGGCATATAGCGCGACGCTCGGCTTTTCACCGGGCTCGGCCAACCGGCACCGCCATCCAGGATGGCGCACAGCCAGCGCCTCGCCCCAGGCCAGCGCCGACCAGTATTGTCCCGACGACAGCAGATACAGATCGCGCGGCAAGGGTGCCGGCGCGGTGACGATACGCGCCACGGCATCGGCGACGTCCCGCGAATAGATCCAGTCCCGAAAGCCTGCCCGCGCCAACACCGCATCCTTCCCCGCGTCCATTAGCGTCAGCATTTGCGTCTGCGGGCTCAAGGTCTCGCGTGCTTCGTTCGCCCGCTCCCACGGTCCGAACACAGCACTCAAACGCAGACTAACAAACTCAAATTTCCAAAGCGACGCAAGGCGGCGGCCGATTTGTTCCGAGGCGAGTTTGGTGATCCCATACAGCGATTCGGGCTCGCACGGCGTCACCTCGCTCAGCAACTGGTTGGTGTACATCCAGCGCCCGAACGCGGCGACCGAGCTCAGGTTCACGACGCGTCCGACCTGCGCATCGCGCGCCGCCGCGAGTATCGGCTCCACCGCACTCAAATTCACCGCGAGGACGGTCGAAGGATCCGTGTCGTCACGATGCGAGTTGGCAGTGATGGCCGCGCCCAGCACGATCGTCACGATTGAGCTGTCGATGGCGGCGTGCACATCCTCATGGCACGTCACGTCGCCGAGCCGAACGTCGAGTCGACCGGGCAGATCGGCAAACTGACGCAACGCGGACTCCGGGGGGGACACGCGATCGAAGAGACGCACCGAGGCGCCTTCCTGCAGCAGCCGCTCGACGATGTTCAGACCGACAAACCCGGCGCCACCGATGACGAGCGTCGTCATGGGCGCACCTCCTGCCCTGACGCCCGTTCAGCTTGAGGCACCTGGAGGATTGCCTCCAGCAGTGAGCGCGTATATTCCGAACTTGGGTTGCTAAACACGCTGCGGCTTTCTCCCATTTCGACGATTTCGCCGTTACGCATGACGATCGTTCGATCGCACATCATACGAACCACGTTCAGATCGTGACTGACGAACAGGAAAGACAAGCCCTGTTCGCGACGCAATTTTTCCAACAGTTGCAGCACGATGGCCTGCACCGAAACGTCCAACGCCGCGGTAGGCTCATCGAGCACGAGCAAGCGCGGTCGACACGCGATCGCGCGGGCAATTCCGACGCGTGCTTTCTGACCGCCCGACAGCTGGTGCGGGAATCGGCCCAGCAGCGACGCGTCCAGCCCGCACAGCGCCGCGCATTCGGCAACCCGCGCTTTCAAGGCCGTGCCGCTCAGGCCATCCAGTTCGCGCAGCGGATGCGCGATGCTGTCGAACGACGTGAAGCGCGGATTGAGACTATCGTGCGGGTCCTGGAAAACCAACTGGATATCGCGCCGAAGCGCGTTCTTGTGAAAATCGCGCGCACTGGTGCCGCCGATGCCTTCGCCGTCGAAGATAATCTCGCCCTCGGACAGATCCGCGAGGCGGCAGATCAATCGCGAAAGCGTGCTCTTGCCTGATCCCGACTCACCCACGAGGCCGACACTCTCCCCATGCCCGATTTTGAAGCTAACGCCACGCACGGCGAGAATACCGCCATCGAAGCGTTTGACCGCATTCTGAACTTCCAGTATCGGCGCGGAGCCGGCCGGCATGACACTCGGAGTGCGGGGTTCGACAAGGGTCAGCAGGTTTTCGCCATCGACCAGATCCTGAACCCGTGAGGTCGGCGTCGGCGATGCCGACACGAGCTTGCGCGTGTAGGGATGCTGAGGGTCCGTGAAAAGTTGCACCGGATTGGCCTTCTCGACCACGAGGCCGCACTCCATGACCACCACGTCATCACAATACTCGGATGTGAGTCCAAGATCGTGCGTGATCAGGATCATCGACATGCCGCGTTCCCGCACGATCCGATGCAGCAGGTCCATCACCGACTTTTGCGTCGTGACATCGAGCCCCGTGGTCGGTTCGTCCGCGATCAGCAGAGCAGGCTCGCTCGCAATCGCGAGCGCCATCATGACTCGCTGGCACATGCCGCCTGACAGTTCATGCGGATAGGCATCGAGCCGCTTCTCCGGCTCGCGGATCAGCACCGCCTTGAGTAGATCGAGCGCCTTCTTGTGCGCCGTTGGCTTGTCGAGCCGGCGATCGTAGGCCCGCAGGACATCGCACAATTGATCGCCGACGGAGCGGATCGGATTGAGCGCCGCGCGAGCATTCTGGAAGACCATCGAGATCGCGGCCCCATGCACCGTACGCAAGGTTTTCCACGTGGCGCGCGTGATGTCCTGGCCCGCGTAACTGATTCGGCCGCCGACGATACGCCCCGCCGCTTCCAACAGGTGCGTCACCGCATAGACGGACACCGATTTTCCGGAACCACTCTCGCCGACGATGCCCAGCGTTTTGCCCTGTTGCACGGAAAAGCTGACGTTTCGCACTGCATCGACCAGTCCGGATCGCGTCTTGAATTGGACGTGGAGATTCTCCACGTTGAGCAAAGGCTGTGTCATGTGCGCATCCTTGGATCGAGAATGTCTCTTAGACCATCACCAAGCAGATTGAAGAAAAGTACCGTCACGACCAGAAAGGAACCCGGCATCACGACCAGCCACCAGTCGCCGTTCGAAATGAAGCGTGCTCCTTCGGCCACCATGATCCCCCATTCGGGTGTCGGCGCCTGCACGCCGAGGCCGATGAACGAGAGGCCTGCGGCATTCAGGATCGCCCAACCCAGATTCAGCGAAAGCTGCACGGCCATCGCTGGCAAGATGTTCGGCAACAGAAACTTCAGCACCGTCGCCCATGTGCCCGCGCCGCAGATGCGTGCAGACTCGACCCAACCCGCGTTGCGTCGCACGTTGACTTCGGCTCGGGCAAAACGGATGTAGAACGGCAGGTTGATGAACGCCGTCGCGATCACGATGTTTTCGAGCCGGTTGCCCATCGCGGCGACGAGCGCCATCGCCAGCACGAACAACGGAAAGGCCATCAGCACGTCGACGAAGCGACCTACCGCGCGATCGAGCCAACCGCCCAGAAATCCACAGATACTGCCGACCACCGCACCGACGACGAACGACAAGGCCACCGCCGACAATGCGATGAGGAAGTCCAGACGCGTCGCGGCGATCGTGCGGCTAAGGACGTCCCGTCCGAGTTGATCGGTGCCGGCCCAATGCGCCCAACTCGGGCCTTGCATTGCGTTGGGCACATCCGACACAATCGGGTCATAAGGCATGATCCCGGCCGAGAAAATGGCCAGACACGCGAGCACGCACAGACCAACCGCTGCGACCGCAGTCACCGGATTGCCGCGCAGCGTCCATAAGATGTGAGAAAATGTAGAGTTTTTCATTCAATCGAAACTCGGGGATCTGCTACGCCGTACAACACGTCGACTAGCAAGTTAACAAACACGAAAATTGAGGCCATCAACAGAACAAAACCCTGCACCGGCGCGTAGTCCGATGCCAGCAGGGCATCGAGGGTATAAGACGCTACGCCCGGCCACGAGAACACCTTTTCGACCAGCACGTTCGCGCCGAGCATCGTCGAAAATACGATGCCCGCAATTGTCAGGACCGGAAGCATTGCATTGCGCAATGCGTAGACGACGGTGATACGCCACGGAGACAAAGCCATCGAGCGTGCCGTGCGGATGAAGTCGCTGCCGAGGGCGCTCAGCATCGAGGCGCGCGTGATCCGCGCAATCGGCGCCAGCACGAACAACGCCATCGTGCAAGCCGGCAATATCAACTGCTTGAACGCCGCGAACCAACCCGCGATGTCACCCTGGATCGCAAAGTCGATCAGGTAAAAGCCTGTGTATCTGTTCGGTGGCGAGATAAAAATGTCCAGCCGGCCGGTGGGATCGGGAGCGAAGCCCAGCTTGTAATAGAAAACGTAGATCAGCAACAGACCCGAGACGAAAGGCGGAATACATACGCCCAACGTACACAGGAAACGCACGAACTGATCGACCCATGACCCTGCCCGTAGCGCTGCCATCACGCCCACCGGAACGGCAACCACGAATGCGACGATCAACGCGAGAAAGGTCAGCTCGAGCGATGCGGGCAAGCGCTGCGCCATATCCTGCGTGACGCCCTGACCCGTACTCATCGAGCGGCCCAGACGGCCGTGCACAATATCGTTGAGGTAGTAGAGCAGTTGCTCGGGCATGGGCTTGTCGAGCCCCATGTCCTTGCGAATCTGCGCGATCTGCTCAGGGCCAGCGTTGGATCCGGAGGCGAAGAACACGGCCGGATCGCCCGGCAGAACACGCATCAGGATAAAGGTGAAAACCACCACGCCCAATAACGCGGGCAGTGAAGTAAGCAACCGCTTGCCGCTGCGGGCCAGCACTCGGGTGAGCATACTCATAAGAAATCCGTATCTGTCTTCGGGGGATGGCAGCCGGCCACCCCATCGGGCGGTCGGGCGCGTTCGTGCTTCACGGCCCGACCCTTGCAACGGCGACCCTTGCGATGATGCGTGAGTTACTTCGTACGCTTGAGCACGCGGAAGTCGACCTGACGGTGAAACTCGTACGTGAAGCCGTCGAGCGTAGGTGCCGTGACGGCATCCTGACTGGCGGTCCACAACGGCACCATCGGCATGTCGTGGTAAACCATCGTGTTCAGCTCGATCGCGTCTGCCGCGTACCTGTTCGGGTCCGTTTCAAACCGTGCGTCGTTGGCAAGCGCTTCGAACTTCTCGTTCGCATAGCCGCTGTAGTTCCAGCGCTGATTGCCGGTGTAGGCGTAGCGATACCAGTAATCGGTCGCGGGCAGCCATGCGGTCAACTGCTCGGTAAAGAACGGCAAGGTCTTTGAGTTGATGTCCGTCGACATTTCGGCGTCCGGCAGCTTCTGCACCGTGACGTCGATGCCGATCTTGCCCAACGACTCCTTGATCAGGGCGGCCATCGGTTCTGCCGTCGGCGCCTGGCTGACGTTGTAGCTGAACGTCACCTTGTAGCCGTTGGGCAGACCAGCGTCCGCCAGATACTTGCGGGCTAATGCCAGCTCGGTCTTCACCGGCTGCGCGACCGGATACGCTGCGCTCGGGGCGGTATCGTTTTTCCAGGTCGCGCCGTACAGCGGAGCGCCGCGGCCAAACAACGCACCCTGGAACATGTCCTTGTATGGTAAGGCCGCCGCGATCGCGCGACGCACGTTCACGTTGTCGAACGGGGCGATCTTCGTATTGAAGACCACATACGTTACGGAGTTGTACTGCGGAATCGAATCGATCTTGACCTTGCCGCGCTTGCCTAGATTCGAGACATCATCCGTTTGCAGATCGATTGCAATATCGGCATCGCCGCGTTCAACCAGATTGGCTCGTGTGGATGCGTCCGGCACGGTCTGCTCGATCACGCGCGGGAAGAAAGCCTTGCTGTTGTCCGCTCCGCGATTCCACGCGTCGTTGCGCTCCAGGATCGTGGTCTGGCCAGGTACGAACTGCTGCACGGAATACGCACCGCTGCCCGCTGTATGCGTCTTCAGCCACTCCTGGGCCCAGGGATCGGTCGCGGTGGCATGCTCTTTCGCCAGCGTCGAATTGAAAATGATGGCGTATACGACCGCAAGGTTCGGCAACGCGAGTCGATCGGGCTTCGGCAGCGTGATCTGGAAGGTCTTGTCATTGATCACCTTGAACTGATCGGGGCTGGTCAGGGAGCCGGTCAGCAATTGCGGCGCGGCTAGAGACTTCGCGGAAACCGCACGGTCGAGCGACCACTTGACGTCGTTTGCCGTTACCGGAGAACCATCCTGGAACTTTGCATCGGACTTGAGCACCAGCGTGATTACCTTGCCGCCATCGCTGACCGTATAGCGATCGACCAGTTCGCCTCGCAGGTTGTTCGGATCGAATACACGGTGTCCGTTCACGACCTTCGTGCCGAAGGCAAACAGGCGGTCGTAGGTGCTCATGCTGACGCCGAAGGCCGGACGTGTTGCGCCGGGCATGGTCGGATCGAGCGTGTTGGTTGTTCCGCCAGTCACCGATCGCAGGGTGTCGGCACGACTCGGCGTCGCCGCATGCGCTCCAGGCGCTGCCAGCGTCACCGCGATTGCGGCGACGAGCGAGGCTGATTTGAAGTAGCGTGGAATCATTGAGCAGCCTTTGCAGTGAGGAATTTCCTGAGAGACGCAAGGTAAGCCGGCTTCAGGCGAGATTGATCGGCTGGCATTCCTCATCGCGATGAAACCCCTTCATCACGTGCTAGACAGCGGGACTTCCAGGTCGCAACGCCATGTCCCGCCAAGTTTGAGTCCAACCAATCAACGTGTGGGTATTGTGGATATCCATTATTTTTTTTTCGCGTGCCGATTTATGCAGAGGCCATAACATCTGGTTAACCGCCAGTGCGTCTGCAAGATCAGCTTTCAACTGGTTGCTGGTTTTTTTAGAGCTGAATTTGGGCTCGAAGCTCCATCTGGCAAGGATTGGCTCAGATACGAGCGAACTGTGTAGAATGCCGTCGCTTTGGCACTCGATATGGCGAAAACCCAACAGCGGCGAGGCATTCCCACGAAGTTGAGTAAAGAGCAGTTCGAACAATTTATCTTGCCGCATCTGAATAAAGGCAGCCG